>Ga0210397_10000533_pt1 | contig 25435 bp, 3 predicted proteins | sample IncBWH2OmetaG_FD_160126 | JGI IMG/M metagenome (GOLD analysis project Ga0210397, IMG submission 160126) | Forest soil microbial communities from Barre Woods Harvard Forest LTER site, Petersham, Massachusetts, United States - Inc-BW-H-2-O ...
ATGTTAAACCTATTGAAAATTTTCAGTTCTCGTTGCCGGATGAAAATGATGGTTCTAAAACAGTGCAATACCGAGGCTCTGTAGGAAGCAGCGATATTGATGTGCGTGCGAATGGAAAGGTTATTCCATGTACAATGAAATGGAACGATGATAAAACGAAACTGACATTAACACCAACAATTACTTTTCCTGAGAATACAAAGATTACAGTAATTGCAACTGTGCAGTTGCAATATCAGAATGGAGGGACCTGGTCTCCGTCAGGAAAAATTGAACGTGATACAATTGTTTTTACTACCAAGCTTGAGCCATATAATATTCCTGTTGCAAACGTGCAGTATGCATACCCAATGCCTGGGATGGAGAATTATTACAAGACAGAAAGCAACTCAGGTTATATAAGATTACTTACGATGCCTCGTAAGCCGATGCAGATTACATCAGACTATACCTATCAGGTAGTCTTTTTGGATTCAGGCAATGAGGTCGCGCGTGCAACAAGTGTAACCGTTAACAATAATTCCGGTCAGGATAATTTTACCTATACCATTCCGAATTCATTGCTTCAAAACAATAAATCGTACACGGTACATCTAACAAAGGTGTACACTACTGCTCAAAAAAGATCAATTGCTGTAAAAGAAGATACGACGAAAACTATCGGCACATATGCAGCCACACCGCAGGATACAGTAATACTTGAGTATGATTTTAAGACCAGCAAGTTCAGCAGTTTTTCAGAAAAGGTTGCATACTATAACCAGTCAGAACTTCAGGCGAGCGGAACCAATATTGTACATACATTAGAACCAAATCAAAAAGACATAGATGCAAATACTGCTGAAGGTTTCTCTGGTCTGGAAACGTATGGGTTGACAGTAGAAGAAGTTAAAATGTCTGACAAACTGGTTCGAAGCCTTGGTGCAGACCTTACGCAGAATTTTAATATTTCTTCTGTAAGCAATTTTCCGGATAGTGTATCATACAGTTACTACAGTGATAAGTTGCTTATTCAATACAATGTGTTTAGCGAGTTGGAAGCAGCGAATCAGAAAAATTCTTCAGCAGCAATTCAGTGTGTTGCGCAGCAACAGCAAAACAATTGCAGTGCCGGTTCAAATGCGCCGTCCGTATTTCCTAAAGGCTCTACCTATTATTATAAATTAGGTTATTTCTTACCGGGCAAAGAGATTAAAACATCTGAAGTAGTTTTAGGCTTTACGTTACAAAGTGATATTACAGTTCAATAAAAAAGAATGAAAAAATTAATCGGAATACTTTTAATACTAGTATCGATTCAGACCTCATTTGCACAACAGCTAAATGATAGTCTGGGTTTAATTGCAAATGTTTCAACAACAAATACCGTATTGTTAAAATGGCTTCCGTCCAGTTATGCACTTTGGATGAACGGAGTAAATAAAGGCTATACGATTGAACGGACAGAGGTTAAAGTTGCGCAGGGAAAATGGGTTGTGGTAGGAAAAGAATCATTAACCCCGGAACCCATTAAAGCATGGTCGAGCGAAAGAATAACAGCTGAGGCTAAAACAAATCCTGATCTGAATAATGCAAAAGTGTTGGTTGCTGCCCGGATCATGAATGACAACCAAACGCCTGCCCCTTCCTCTTTGTCGGGTGTAGCAGACTTACAGACACAAAAAAACTATCTGCATGTAATGTCTTTACTGGCTAACTTATTAAAGAACAAATCTTCCGAAGCAATGGGTTTGTTCTTTGAAGATAAAACAGCATTACCAGGAAAAATATATTTATATGAAGTAATTCTGAATGATACAAAAAAAGTAAAAGCAGAAGTTATTGTTAACATGAATACACCAGCAACCTTACCAAAAATTTTGGGTTTTGACTATCAGTTGGGGAATAAAGCAGTAGAATTGTATTGGTTGCAGCCGAAACATTCAGGCTATTTTGCATACGATATTTATCGATCTGCATCTAAAAGTGGCACCTATGAAAAAGTAAACAACCAGCCATACATTGGTGAAATGGGAATCCGGTTAGATGAAAACAGAGTGAAGTATATCGATTCATTTCCTGAAATGAATAAAACATTTTATTACAAGATAAAAGCGATAAACGGATTTGAGCAAACGAGCCCGTTCAGTGATGTATTAACAGTTAAAGCAATTACACCTCTGACAGCTGCACCGAGTATTACAAAATCTTTTTCTCCGGATAACTCAGCAGTAGAGCTGGAATGGCAAGTAGCGGAAGCAGACAAAGAAAGCATTGTATCATTTTCTGTATGGACAGGAAGGTCACCTACAGGTGCAATGACTAAAGTGAACGAGCAACCTCTGTCGAGTAAAATATATACCTATAAAGATACTCGTTTGGGTAAACGGCCATTTAATTATTATAAAGTATGTGCGTATGGGTTTACGGGAGATTCTTTATGTTCTCTGGTTAAAGAAGCATTCCTGGTTGACTCTGTAGCTCCGGCACCTCCGATAACTGTTTATGGTATATGTGATACAAACGGGGTGGTAACTGTAAAGTGGAAAAAAGGGAAAGAGAATGACATCTATGGATACCGTGTGTTTAGAGCGTTTTATAAAAACAAAGAACCTGTTCGGATCTCAGACACAACCATTTTCGATACTGTATTTGTAGAAAAAGTAAATCTTAAATCGGGCTGGAGAAAAATATATTATGGTATTGTTGCAGTTGATGAGGTATATAACTCATCGGAGTTGTCGATATACCGTGAGGTTGTTTTGCCGGATAAAATACCGCCAAGAAATGCAGTATTTACAAATTACGAAGCAACTTACTCAGGCATTTTGATTGAATGGAGACCAAGTATTTCTGAAGATATAAAATATCAATATCTCTATAAGAAATCTGAATTTGAATTTCAGTGGACTCCTTTATTAAAACTATCAGGGAAAGATCTGGTGAGAAATAAAATACGTGATACACTTACGCAAACCGATGTGTGGTATCAGTATAAGTTAGTTGCCGAAGACTCTGCCGGTTTGCTTTCAACCGAAGAACAAATAATACGTGTGTTGCAGCCGCAGAAAGATCCTTTTCCGGTTGTTACAAACCTGCGTGCTATAGGTAGCCGTGATAATAAAATGATTAAGCTGTCGTGGGATTTTAACAAGCAAGCTACCGGTTTTAAAATCATGCGTTCGCAGGAAGGCAAACCTGTTGAAACGTATGAATTTGTAAGCGGAACCAAAAGAGAATTTTACGATAAGTGGCTTGTCACAAATACCGAATATTCTTATGCCATCATTGCCGAATTGCCGAATGGAAGAAAGTCAATCATGAGCGCTATCATTAAAATAAAATATTAATACAGATAAAAATGAAAAAAATATTTTCTGCCATTGTACTGTTTTTTTTACTGCTAAGTACAACGACGCTTTTTGCAAAGATTTATTTTGTTAATTCCGCTTATACCGGATCAACTGTAAACGGTAACAGCTGGGCAACACCTTTCAAAAAGCTTGATGATGCAATAGCTGCAGCAACAGACGGAGATGAGATCTGGGTGGCAAAGGGAACGTATACAGCACCGACTTACAAAAGTGCATCGGGTTATTTTATCAATAATAGCTTAAGTATATATGGAGGTTTTGCAGGAACAGAGACAAGTATATATGCACGGAATTTAACGTTGAATACAACTGTATTACAGGCAGCAGGGAGCAATGGCTCTTATCAGATTCTTATTAATTTAAAGCAGAATGAAACCTTTTTACTTGATGGCGTAGACCTGACAAATTATGGAGTAGGAGTTTTGGGATTATATGATACCATTGCACAGTCAAATAATTTTCAAGCCGGAGATAGATACAAACTAACAATAAATAACTGTGATTTTTTTGATGCTGGTGAAGCTATATCTTTTAATCATCATACAGATCTTGTTATAACAAATAGTACATTTAAAAATTTATCATCTACTTATATATATATATCAGAAAGCTCCGTTCCCGGAGATGAGGCTTTTCAAAATTATTCAACGGTGCAACTTGGAAATTCTGACTTTAATGCATTAACTTCTATTATGTATTGTGTGAAAGCGCAATTTGAGGCTGTGAATTGTACTGTGAATTTGAATAACAATGGCTCTACAGCATTTGCTTCAAATCAGTCGATGGATTGGTCATTTAAGGGGTGTTCATTTACAAATTGCAATCAGGTGTTAGCGCATACGTCTGACTATGCACTTACAATTGATGATTGTATTTTTGATAATTTCGGTAGTGGAGGAGAATTATTTTATATTAATTCCAGTAACCCACAGACAACAAAAGTTTCAAATTCTTTTTTTAGAAATGCTTCAGGAGGCAATCAGATGTTTTATTGCGGAGACCTTGAGCTGGACAATGTAACATTTACGAATCTTAATCTTAATTATCAGGGAATAAATTCATCCGGAACATTAACAATTAAAAACTCTACGATTGATGGAATAAAAGGTATAAGTGAAAGTTCAGAATTTTTGTTCTCAGAAGGGAATGTCAACATACAAAACTGTACATTTCAAAATAATGCTCTTCGATTGTTAGAACAGGTAAACGCTACAGGAAATACATCAATCAGTAATTGTTTATTTCAAAATAATAAAACAGCATACGTTTCTCAACGCTCCGATATGATGAGCCTTGTAGGAAACATAAATATTGACAGTTCGCAATTTTTAAACAATACATATACAAGTAATCTGGAAGGATATCAATATGGATTGATATCAGTTAATTCAACTGGCAGCGGTCAATTGGTTTTGTCTAACTCTACGTTTCAGAATAATACAACTTCTAATACCGGTGGTATAATATATAATCAAGCCCCAGCTCTTGAGATCACGAATTGTCTGTTTCAAAACAATGCTTCAATATATCCTAATCCCTACTTTGGCTCTGCAGGTGCTGTTTATTCAGAGGTATACAGTAGTTTTATCCATAAAGTTACGAATACTAAATTTATAGGTAACACAGCCGATACCTGGGGTGCGTTTTGCTCTAAATCGAATAATATTCAATTCACAAACTGCTCGTTCGAAAAAAATACATCGACAACGAATACAAAGACCAGTACCGGAGCGTTGATGGCGTATGGTATAACATCTTATGTGGCAAGTTATCTTTCACTAGTAAATACGTCGTTTATCGGAAACCAAACAAACATGAATGCTGGAGCTCTATATACAGCTTCAGGTAATGCAACCATTGATGCCTGTATTTTTAAAAATAATAAATCAAGCTTAGGTGCTTCAGCCATTGAAAATAATGCATCTATTCTAAAAATATCAAATTCGCTTTTTGATGGGAACATGACACAGGGAACAAATGTTGGAACCGTATATTTAAGTACTACTACTCAAGCACCCTTTGAGACTACGGACATCATTAATTCTACGTTTGTAAATAATAAAGCACAAACCGGAGCAGATGTATTGGTTGGTACGAATTTCAAATCTATTGTAAACTCAATTTTCTGGCAAAATGGTATACATCCACCATTAGGTCTTACCTTAACTTCGGTCATACAGTTAACGGTTAAAAATTCTGATATTCAAGGGGGCTTCAACGGGACAAATATTTACGACACAGATCCTAAATTTGTAGATTTTGTAAACGGCAATTACCGCTTATCTTGTCAATCGCCTATAATCAATAAAGGTGATAATACATATACCACTACTTTATTTGATTTAGATGGTACGGCACGGATTTTTGCAGATACAGTTGATATTGGTGCATACGAAACCCATATAGACCCTGCTACAGCTACTACAGCTATAACACCTGCATTTACAATACCTGCAAGTGTATGTAAAGCTGAAGTGATAAATGTTGTAAACACAACTGCAAACGTCAATAATTATCTGTATCGTTGGGATTTTGGTAATGCTCAGACATCTACGCAAGTAAACCCAAGTTATAGTTACTTGCAGGAAGGAACATATACCGTACAATTAACGGCGTCTGATTTTTGTGGCCAGTCAAATTCGACGACAAAACAAATAACAGTTAAATCAATCAATGCTCCGACTATTTCTACCGCATCAGTAATGTGTCCGGGCAGCGATGAAACGTACACAACAGATGCTACTTGTCAGAGTCTCGTATGGACTGTTGTTGGGGGTAGTATCCTGAGCGGACAGGGTACGACTGCAATACATGTATTGTGGGGCGATGGTTCAACAGGGAATGGTAAAATAACATTGCTTGCAACTGGTTGCGGCACCGGTGCTTGTGAGATTCCTGTTTCGATTGACATTCCGATTGTTCCTGTTAATGTACAGCTTACGGGAAATCAAAAAGTATGTCAGGGAGGTTTTGCTCATTATGGTACTATTATAAAAGATCATTCTCCTGCAACACTATTTACATGGACAATTAAAGGAGGAACGATCAGCACAACAAGTAATGGATATAACCTTACTGACATTTATGTGCAATTGGACGTAACGGATACAAGCGGGGTAATTTATCTTACTACCTATAATGAGTTACTTAAATGTGGCAGTACAGATTCTCTTGTTGTAAAGATCAGACCTGCATTTAAAGTTACAGGTACAACAGAAGTTTGTACATCATCTTCTGCAAACTATCAAGTGTCTGCAACTATCGGTACCGTATTATGGACAGTGACAGGCAACAATACAATTACTTCAGGTTCTGTATCCTGGGGTAGTGATGCGGGTACATATCAGATAATTGCTAAACCGCAAGATCCGACACAAGCCTGTGTAACGGCTGATACCTTAGTAGTAAATGTGCATGCAATACCGGTTATTACAGCTATTACGGGAGAAACGGAACTAGCTGTTAATGATGTTGAAAATTACACGGCCCAGACAAGTGCTGCTGTAACAGATTTAACATTTAACTGGTCATCTGTAGGCGGAACAGTATTATCCTTTTATTCGAATACAGCAGTTATACAGAGAAACTCATTTAGCTCAGGAGATAATGTAGCACTTACTGTAACGACAACTAAAGGTTCATGTAGTTCAACTCAATTTGTACTTCCGATAACTCCGAGGTTTATTTATGCCATAACAGGTCTGGATACAGTTTGTATAGGCGATACAAAAACATATACCGCAAATGTAAACCCATTGCAATCGGCAGCTTATCAATGGACGAGCTCGTTGAATACAACAACCAATGCAAGTACATCAGTTGATTTTACATTTAACAATCCGAATCTTCAGCAGATTCAGCTTTTAGTCACCAGTAACGGAAAAGAATACAACATTGTAAAAAATGTTTTTGTAAAATCATCACCGTCAACCATTAGTGTAGAAGGTCCTGTAACAATTGATCCTGCAGGTGTGGAAACAGCTACGTATACGGTGAAATCTCCCGCAAATACAAATTACGATTTTAAGATTGTTGGCGGAACAGTACAAAATAAAACGGGCAATGTATATACAGTTAAATGGGGAGGGACAGATCCGTTTGCTATAACGGTTACAGATATATTTGCATCGGCATGTAGTGGTGTGCCGGTAACACTTAATGTTAATAAAGCGACCCAGCTTAGTAGTGGTATCATTGCCAGTAAGCCAGCATGTTTAAATGCACGGGTTGATTATTCATATAATACCGATGAATTTACAAAAAACCTTGTATGGAGTTTGAATGGTGGTGGAAGCATTACCAGCTCAAGCAGTAATGCAGTATCTATTGAGTGGAATCAAACAGGCACGCATATACTTACATTAACATACGATCGTTTCGGTACGCAGGTAATCAATACAACCATTATAGTTAATTCATTGCCTCAACCCGTAATCAATTCAGGAACCATTTGTGGAACGAATAATTTTAATTTGTCGACAACACAGAATTATGTTTCGTATAGCTGGTTTGCAGATTCAGATAAAAATGCATTCTCAACGCTTGCTACACCACCTGTTATAAAAGAAGGCATGTATTCTGTAAATGTTACAGACAATAACGGTTGCTCCAATTATGGCAGCCAATACATTAAACAGATACCACTGCCAAAAGCTACTGTATTCTCAAGAGATAATCTTGTTGTATGTGCGGATGCTACTTCGGCAGCTACTACCAACATAAGCTTGTCGACTTTTGAAGGGCAGGATTATACATATCAATGGTATTTAAATAATACACCTATATCGGGTGCTACCTCATTTACAATTCCTGTAAATCAACCGTTAAATCAAGCAACGTATTATACTTATAAAGTAAAAGTAACATTAGAAACCTGCGAACAGATTTCTGGTAATGGGTATGTAAGTGTTACTCCTTGCGGCGGAGGTTCATCCTGCACAGAAGCACCGGTTGCTTTTACAGTTGATCAGTCATCTTTATGTCAACCATTTAAATTCCAACAAACGGCAGGGCCTACGGATGAATTGGGCTGGGATTTTGGAGACGAAACCTCGTATCTGGGTGCAATACCTCCTGATCAAACATATTTAAATGCGGGTGTTTATACAGTATCATTAACCCGCAGATGCCAATCGTATAAAGTACCGGTAGAAGTTTTTGCCCGTTCATTATTTAAATTAGACCAACCCGGTTGCGTGGGACAGAACCTGCAATTTAATGATCTGTCTGTGAATGTACCCTGGGACAAAATTACTGCCTGGACTTGGAATTTTGGCGATGGCACCGGTGACTTTAGTTTTACGGGCTCCGGTAACAGAGACCAAACGCATACTTTTAATAATCCGGGTACATACACTGTTACATTAAAAGTAACGGCCACAAATTTACAAGGCAAAGAGTGTACGTATATTTCTTCGAATAACTATACTATATCGACACCTCCACCTGCCAACATTATTGTTAAAGCACCTTCCTGTACAGATAATACTTACCAGTTTATTGCAGATACTACAGGTATTATATATGATAGAGGGGTGTATGCCTGGACGTTCAGTAATGGGCAAACTTCAACCAAAGATACTACATTCCAGCAATTCACATCCGGCAACCAATCAGCACAATTAAAAGTGACCGATTTGTTAGGTTGTACAAATACTAAAACAACAGCCTTAACTGTTGCAGCTCCAAATCAGGTTGGTTCAATAACAGTAACATCAACGGATACTCTTTTATGTAACAGTAGAACGGTAACATTGACTTCTCCTTTGACAGCCAACACTACCTCATATACATGGAAAAAAGATGGAGCAACTATCGGAGGGAATACACAAAATCTTACCGTAACTGCTCCGGGTAAATATACAGTAACTTATTCCCCTGCTCTTGGTTGCAGCGGAACTACTGCAGCAATACAGATAAATAGTTTTACAGTGCCTAATTTGATATCCGGCTCGCAGAACGTATGTGCGGGAGATGTATTAACACTTAAAAGTAATCTGAATGCCGCAGACCTTAATTTCAGCTGGAAGCAGAATACTACAACTCTCCCAAATAATACAGGTGATTTAATTCTCAATAATATTACTACGACACAAAGTGGTAATTATCAATTGACAGTTACGCAGAAAGTGACGGGTTGTACATACACACTTCCTAATTATTCTGTTATAGTTAATAACGTACCGGCTAAACCTATTTTGAATGTCGCTGCATTAAACATCTGTTATAATTCTAGTGCAAAATTAAATACACCAACCACTAAAGCCGGCAAAACTTTTTCCTGGTTTGAGAATTCAGCACTTCTAACGGCTACCGATACGGCAATTACAACAGGTCTTCTTAAAAGTGATGCTTCGTATTATGTAACAGTAAAGAGTAATGCAACAGGTTGTATGGCTACTTCGGAAACTGTTAAAATAAAAATTGCTCCGAGTCTCGATTTTCTTATAACGGGAGATACGGTTGTTTGTGAACAATCTTCTGCTGAACTAAAAACAACATATACAGGAACAGATTTTGACTTTCAGTGGTATAAGAATAATCAACCATACGGAGGGAATTTCTCTAAGTTAACTTTCTCTGCTATTGCACTTGCAGACTCAGGTTTGTACAAACTTACTGTAACAAGCAAGGGTACAACAAACCTTCTTGGTTGTCAGGCAACATCGAATACTAAAAAAATTAAAGTAAAACCAGCTGCGATTACTCCGGTTATTACAGGTACTACAGTATTTTGTAGTGGCGGTTCAGTAACGCTGACAAGTAATCTGACGTCAAATTTTATTTGGAGTACGGGTGCTAAAACACCTGCTATTACAATAACTTCAGGAGGAATTTATTCTGTCACAGCAACAAACCCACTTTCGGGCTGTACCATAACAACAGCACAAACAGTAACACAAAACCCAACGCCGGATTTGAATTTTGTGCCGGAAGGTGATTACACCCGATGCGCCACGAATAAAATTTCATTCGAAGGATTAAATCAATATCCGTATCAGCAATGGTTTGTGAATGGGGTGTTATTCAGCACACAAAAAGTTATTTATCCGACACTATCAGGTAAATATACGTTGCAGGCTACTTCAGATAAAGGCTGTACCGCCATCTCAGATACAATGAACATTACTTCACAGGAATGTCCGTGTTATGTAACCAATACAAATGATACCGGAGATGGCTCTTTCAGAGAAGCTATAAATTGTTCGAATAACAAACCTGGTAAAGATGTTATTAAATTTTCTATTGCCGGTACCGGTCCATTTGTAATTAAACCTGTAACAGCATTACCCATTCTTACCGATTCTGTTTTAATAGATGGATTCAGTCAGTCGGGAGTAAACGTCTATGCGATCGCATTAGATGGTTCTTTATATTCTAATTCAAACGGCTTGGTTATAGGAGATAAATTAGCTCACGTAACGATCTCCGGATTAACGTTCACTAAATTTAATACATCAGTTGTTTTATCATCAGGTGTATTCAACAATACAATTCAAAATAACATCTTTACCGGGAATACCAATACAGGAACATCGATTGCTTACGGAGCAAATAATAACCTGATCAGTAATAATCAATATAGTGGAGGTGTATCGGGTATAGATTTCTTATCCGGTTCGTATCAGAACACCATTCAGTCTAATGCGATTACGGCTGCAACAAATGCCATTTTATTTGATGGTGGTACGAATAATATTGTTCGTTCAAATACTATTTCTGCTTCGTCTCAAAACGGGGTCTTAATAAAGACCGGATCAGGTAATAAAATTGTTTCGAATACAATCGGTACGTCCCTTAACAATGGCGTTCTAATTGCTTCCGGCGCACCGTCAAATAATATAGACTCAAACTATATTGGAATTACGCCATCAGGAACAATTGTTTCAAATCAGCAAAACGGGATATATGTTGCGCCGAATGCTTCTGAAAATGAAATCTCTAATAACACAATAGGCGGTAATACATTAAGTGGCATTTTGAATGATGCGAGGTTAACGACAATTAAAAATAATTTAATTGGAGTAGACGCATTGAATAATGCCAAACCAAATGCAACGTATGGTGTTTATTCGAATGCAGACAGTATTATTGTTATTGGAAATAAAATTGCTAATAACAATACCTACGGATTACTTATTCAGGACAGTTCATTGGTTAAAGCCAATACTATTCAGAACAATATCTCAGGAGGTATTTATGTTACGGGTCTTCGAAATAAAATTACACAGAATGTTATCGCAAATTCGAACAGTAGTGTAAAAGCAATTAACTTACACTTTTCTACCAGCCCTGTGGGTAATTCAAGTAAAACACCTGCTGTATTTAAAAGTTACAGAAGAGCAGCAGACGGGGGCATTATATTAAAAGGAACCAGTGCGGCGAATGATAGTGTCGAAATTTTTTATAACAATAATATTGCACAGCAAGCATTGATCTATGCAGGATCAACAAAAGCAGATGCTACCGGTATATGGCAGATTGAGATTCCTCAAGGCCCGGCATTCAATCCAAATCAGCAAAATTATTATGTAAATACAGCAACAGCTAAAACCTCAAATGGAAAAGCGGAAAACACCTCTGAACTTTCTTCACCATTTCTGACAGGATGTTTTAGCTGTATTTGTACAGTTACGAATACAAACGATTCCGGAGCCGGTTCATTGAGAGCGATTATAGATGAAGCGAACCTGGGTGGTTGTTTAACGATCAACTTCTCAATGACTACAGCTGATACAATAAAACTGGCCAGTGCATTGAGTCCTATAACTGTACCTGTAAATATTATTGCACCTGTTTCATCAACTTCAGATCCGTTGATTTTTATTAAAGGATCTCCTTCATTCAATGGATTAATTGCCAATGCAGACGGAGTGCAGATCAACAACCTGGGCTTTACAAACTTTAAGCAGGCGGTAGTATTTAATTCTGATTATAACACACTGCATGCTGCTACAATTATAAATAGTACAAGACCTGTAACGATTGCCGGAAATAACTCACAATTAATATCGAATGCAATTAATACAACGTGGGCCAACGATGCCAGTACATTTAAAGCTGATACACTCGTTTATATTACAGGCAATGGCAATCAAATAGGTGGAACAGGCGTTGGAAATAAAATTACGAATGGATCTGTAGCCGGTGTGTTGGTTAACGGAGGCACATCAAACAGTATTTTAAATAATGATATCTATACAAGTACCACAGCTATTAAGTTAGTTAACAACGGTAATAATAATTATACGAAACCAACCAGCATTGTAGGTGCTATAAACGGAAGCACAGCAACGATACAAGGGACAGCTAAACCCTATGATAAAATTCAGATCTTCTCGAGTAACTACGAACCAGAGCAAGCTCTTGGGTTTGCGATAGAAGTGACAGCGGATGCATCCGGAAACTGGACGGCAACGTTACCACCGAATCTTGTTGATGTTACTAAGAACAATTATTTTGTTGTAACAGCTACAAGTACTACCGGTAATACGTCTCAACTATCGCCACCAATACGAGTGGGTAATCTGGTTCAGGTATGTTATGTAACAAATACCAATAATGCCGGAGATGGTTCGTTGAGAGAGGCTGTTAATTGTGCCAACATAGCTGGCACAGATCCCAACGGAGTTGCTGCCAGAATAGAATTTTTATTACCTGCAGCCACACAGAATGTAATTACATTGACATCTGAGCTGCTCATTACAAACAATTATGGTGTTGCAGTTAATGCACGGAGTATTCCGGTTACAGTTAATGCATCTAACGCTGCATTGAATGGCTTTAACTGGGCCACGAATAATTTTCAGGTTAAAAACTTATCATTTACGAACTTTAATAATGCGCTGAATTGTACTGGAAAAAATGCCGTTGTAGATTCTAATAATTTTGTAAATAATAAAAATGCTATTTATATAAGTGCAGTTGATAGTCTTACGCAGCAAATAATTACAAACAATTATTTTGCAGGAGGCACCGGTAGCATTAATAGTGTTAAAGGTTCCTTATATGTTGCCGGCAATACATTTGGTTTATCTAAGACGGGTACGTCAACACCAATCACTGGTTTTGGTATCTCGGCGATGCATGCAGGTTCTGTTCAGATAGCAAATAATACGTTTCAGAATATTTCGAAAAGTGGAACAGCCATTACACCGGCGAGTTCAAATGGTTATGTTATTAATATTGAAAACGCAAGTTCAACTATTACAAGTAATAAGATCACCGGAGACAATACTACGCTATTATCGGCGATCAGATTATATAGCAATACAAATTCAACTGTAGCAGCGAATATCTTGAATACTGCTTACGATGGAATTTTATTTGATCGTTGCGATTTTATTACTGTATCACAAAATGCATTTACTAAGGTTTCAGACAAAGGATTTAATCTCAGCAGAAGTAATAGAATTAAATTAACACAAAATACAGTTGTTGGTTTAGCAGCTACTAAAAAACCTATTGACCTGAATCTTGCGACAGGAAATGTTTCGAATGGCAGCAAACAAACACCGTCAATACTTACTTCAACGTATCACGATGGAGAGCTATTCCTGATAGGAACAGCAGAACAATATGATGAAGTAGAAGTATTTTATTCAAACAGTAATCAACTTGATCTGGTGAAATATATAGAAGCAGCTACTGCTGATTCAACAGGTACATGGATTGTTTCTTTCCCTATACCAGCCGCTGGTTCAGACACGTTATTCTTCAGAGCAGTTTCAACGAAATCAACAATGCTTTCTTCTGAAGCATCCGTAGCCTTTACACCTCAATTAAAAATCTGCCTGGTTACAACAAATGCAGATGCGGGTACAGGTTCATTAAGAGACGCTATTAATAAAGCGAATTTGAATCAATGTAATTTAATTCAATTCGCAATTCCGGGTTCGGGTGTAGCACAAATCCGCACAAGTTCAGAGTTGCCAATCATCACAACTTCATTATTGATCATTGATGGTACATCACAAACCGGTTACGTTACAGGTTCGCCTACAGTGGCTGTTATTAATAATGCCACGTATGGTTTTAACGGACAGAATGGAGATCAACTGGATATCTATGGCATGCAGCTGGTTAATTTTGATGTTGCTATAACAATTACAAACAGTAAAATTGTTGATGTAAATGATAACATCATTCAGGATTTTACGGACACCGGATTAAAAGTAACAACAACCACTTTTAAATATGGAAACGTAATCAACAATACGTTTAAAGCTACGAATCCTGCAAATACAGCCATTAGCCTTAGCGGAACCAATGAAATTTCCATAACAAAGAATCGGATCTCCGGTTTCCAGAATATTGGTATTGATACGAAAGGAAATAATCAAAAAATTATTAATAACAGAATTGTTTCAACAGATAGTATGACATCTGTTGGTATTTCAGTGAATAATTCTTCCGGAGTATTGGTGCAGCAGGATACTATTGGTCAGGCAGGTACTGGAATAAGAATAACAAATGGAAATGCAAACCAACTGGAATCAAATACTATCGGGTTAACAGATTCGACCAGCAAGGCAAATAAATTGGTTGTTAAAAATTACGGCATCTCAGTTACCGGAAGTAATAATTGCAATGTTGTTACAAATACTCTTAACGGAAATGCTATTGGTATTGCGGTTGCAAATTGTAAGTCGTATTACGTATATTCTAACACTACGAATAAAATAAGCGACAAAGCTATTTATTTGTCTACTGCTCCTAACGGGCAAATAAGCAACAACACGATCGACTCTGCATCAATCGGTATGCAGTTTGATAATTCACATGGAGTAATTGTCTACAATAACCTGATCACGCGATCTCTTCAGTATGGTGCTATTCTGAATACAGGATCAGACACGTGTAAACTTACAGCAAATTTGATTGGCGCCAGATATGTAGGTGACCCAACCTATGCAGCAGGTGCAGGTGTATTGGTTAAATCTTCCAACAATTACATCGGGCCGGATAAAGATTTTGGGCTTGCAAATTACATCAAGCAAAATAAAGGAGGCGGTGTAATTGTTGACGGCGGAGTAAAAAACCGTATTACCTACAATTACTTTTACAACAATGATATTTCAAAAGGCAAGCCAACGAATTATGCAATTGCGTTAATTAATTCAGGTAACAACGGAAAACAAAAACCTTCTATAACAGCTAATAAATGGATCAGCGGAAAGCTCCATTTGTATGGCACTAATAATGGCAGCGCAGGTGACTCGATCCATCTTTATCTGGGTACAGGCGGCTACGAAGAAACGTCTAAATATTTAGGAAGAAATATTAGTCAGGCAGGTGGTAGCTGGGAAGTTATCGTTGACACATCGGTTATAAAAATTGCTCCACGAACAACCTTATATCTTGTGGCAACAGCAACCGATGCAAACAGAAATACTTCTCCGTTGAGCGACATGTATATTATGGGCGACTGTTATATCACTTCATTGAAAGATACAACAGATAATATCTATCCGTTACCAAATACTATGCGTATGGCCATGAAGTGCGCCAACGGGCAGTCAAATTCTGTTGGTGTATACTTTAACGTGGCACAGGGCGGAGCGAAAGAAGTAAAATTGCAGATGAAAATGCAGGATCTGAATAATCATTATGGTGTTTATTTTGATGGTAAAAATATTCCGGACGGGAACATTGCAAGTATGAATGCACAGAACATGAATATTACTTCATGGACGATTGCTTCAACAAATGCAAAATCGAGCATCAATAATTTCTCTATTGTAAATGCACAAAATGGCCTTGAATTATTATCAGATAGTATCCTTGTCCAGAATCTGGAATTTGATAGAATTAAAGCAGTAGGTGTATTGGTTAGCAATAAATACAACACCATAAATTCATGCGTGTTTGATTCATTGAGTGTAGGTATACAGCCTGCTTCAAATGCTGTTAAAACAATACTGACCGGTAATACATTTAATCAGACAACTACCGGAGTAGAGGTAAATAATGTGGATAGCTTAGCAGTTGCAGGTAACACATTCAATAAAAATGTATTCACTGGTATTGATATAAACCAGTCTACACACGCGGCTATTTATTCAAATACGTTCAATAGTAATATTGCCAATAGTCAATCTATTAATTGGGATAACACTAAAGGTATTATTAATGGAAATACGTTTACTGCACGTAATGTTCAGAATCCGGTAGCTATTTCAAATGCTTCTGGTTTTGAAGTAAAGAATAACAGCTTTAATGATAGTGCCTATGTATATCTTTCGGTTTCAAATTCATTCAAAGGGCTTATTGATTCAAATAGCTTTAGCATAGCCAGACAGAACAGCATTCAAACGAATGGCGTGCAACATCTGTCCATAATCGGTAATGATGTAAGTAAGTCGCAGGGAGATGCATTCAATCTGCAAAGTTCAAGCACTGTATTTATTTCTAAGAATATTGTCACACAAGTTCGTTATACGTCTAAAACAGATTCGGCTTTGTGTATTAATATTCATAAAGGAGATGCAGTTCAATCCAACAATGGTAAAGTCGAACCTAAAAATCTTTCTTATGAAGTTAAAAACGGACCTGATAGGAGAAAAGGTATTTTTGTAAAAGGTACAGCACAGCCGAATGATAGTATTCAGATATTCTTCTCGGATTCTATTTCAGCATCCATGAATCAATATATTGTTAATACATATACTCAACCGGATGGTACCTGGGAAGTTAAAATTCCAAGACAGTTTTACTACCATGATACAATAACCTGGTATCACTGTATTGCTGTAGCAATTGCTGCGGATAGCACTACTTCTCAAACATCATCGGTATTGCATATACCACCAAGCCCAACAAAAATATATGTGTTAAATGAATACGATGCCGGTCCGAATTCGTTAAGACAAGCGTTGCTTGATGTTACCTATTCAGATTTATATTCTCAGGTTATCTTCAGCATTAATACACCAACTGTTAAACCTGGTCCCTATAATATAAAAATCGATTCTTTATTTGATCCTGTATACAGCTACCTTGGCTTTAAGATGGATGGAGAAACACAAGAGGAATTTGTTGGTATGGGCCCTGACCAACGAATCTTTGTTAATGGAAAAAATATCGGAAACAATTTTGGTCTGGATATTACAGATTCTTCTGAAGCATCTTTATTGAAGAACATGTGGATGAGCAATGCCAGAAACGGATTGCGGATCAGCAACAAGAAGAATCAAATTGAATCTTTTAATTTCATTAATACAGATTCTTCCGGAGTGTCGGTGCTGGATACTGCATTCGTAGTTCAAAGCGATGAAAACAAAATTAAAAATATCGATATATCAGGTTACAACTTAGGTGTGTTGTTCCAAAAACAGGTTGGTAAAAATGAATTCACATTATCCAACATCGATAGTACAGCAGTAGGTGTAGCGTTAACAGATAGTTCGTATTCAAACTACATTGCTACAACAATTTTCACAAATACTACAACACATGCTATCTGGATTGATTCCGCAGCTGCAGATAATAAAATAGAAAAAAATATTTTTGGTAAGCAGGGTCTATCCGTTAAAGGCAATGTGATTACCATTAATAATAGCAATAACCAAACATTTAACAACAACAGAATTTCGTATGTTGATGCAAATCCTACACAAACAGGTTCTGTAAGTGTAGTTCTTATTCAAGGCAACTCTTCTCAAAATTTAATTTATGCAAACCGTATCGGTTTAGATTCTTTGGGAAGCAGTGTTCATACTGCAGACCTCAGAGGTATTACTATTCAATCAACGTCTGATGGTGTACCGGTTGCAAACTCTATTTTAGGGAATGAGATCAACGGAATGCAACGTGCATCCATCTATGTATATAATTCTTCTCAGGATGTGATTAGTGAAAATATCATAGGCGGAGATTCTTCGAAACATATATATGGTATAGATACTACAGCAATTCTTATCAGCAATTCTAAACTTGAACAAATTAACGACAACATCATTTCAGGATATTCGCAATACGGTATTGAATTGTTAACCTCTACGAATATTCAAATGCATAGAAACGTTGCTTATTCGAGAACAACAAATAATAAGGCAATCAATATTCATGCTGATAATGGTGCCCTTGCATCTAATGGAAGTATTGTTGTACCTACTGTTACAGAAGGAACGTTAATTGATACAAGCTCTATTCGGGTTAGAGGTACGGGTATTCCGGGTGCTACGATTGAAGTTTATCAATCTACAAAAGATACGGTACAGTCTATTGGCTATATCGATAAAGTTACAGCAGATGGTTCGGGTGGCTGGGAGATATTAGTGCCAAGATTATTATTCTCTTTTGCTAAGCTTAATAGTTTTGTAGCTCAAAATCATACAAGCCAGGGTTCTTCTGAATTGAGCGGCTCATATACTCCTTTGCCGATGTTATGTCAGTTAGTCAATAATAATCCTTCGCTACGTATTATTGATCCGAAGTATACACCTTGTCCGGGACCAAAATTCAATATAGACCCAAGCTTAGATGATGATTTGCACTATGCGTGGAAAGCTCCGATCTGGACGGATTCTATCAAAGTGAAGAAGATTCAGATACTTGATACAACCATGAATCTGGTATTGAAGGTAACAGATGATTTTGGTTGTACACTTGTACAGCAAACAGATGTTATCTTCAAAGGAAGACCAATTGATCCGAACTTTATTATAAGCAGCAATGTGTATGCAAAAGATACCATTGTGCTAGTTGACGTGTCTATGCCGGTGCCGGATTCTTACACCTGGTACAGTTCTCCGGGAGTTACTGTATTGAGATCAAGTGCAACTGCTAAAGATAGTTTAATTGGTGATGACGGTAATGTATATCCGAAAGGTACGCGATTCATCCAGTTTATATTGCCTGACTCAGGTTCTTACTCAATTCGTCAGACGTCAATCAGAGATGGTTGTTTTGTAGATCAGACTAAAACGTTGAATGCATTGCCAAAAGATCCGAATGTTACGAATCCGTATTACGTTGCTCCGCAGGTAGAAAGTATGTATACCTATCCAAACCCGGGCATAGCAGGCTCTGATGTGTTTGTGAATATTACAGCAGCTTCGAAAGATCCGGTTACGCTGTCTTTATTTACGGAAGACGGACAGCTTATCGGAACGGGTCAATTGTCCGGAAAAGTTTCTTACGATGTTAAATTATTGGGAACAGATTCGAGTGCATTGCTTACAAATGATCTGGCAAGTGCTACATACATACTTAAGTTGACTACTGCCCAAAATGAAAGTATTGTCTTTAAAATGGTAATTAAATAAAAGAATTGTTTATTCTTTTCAGAGCTGATATAACAGCATCCATATTTTAAAATGAAAAAATTTATAAGTATTTACTTTTTACTCTCAGCTGTTGTGTTGCATGCACAACAGCTGGATAAAATTGGTTTGAAGCAAGGTGTTAAAGTTACCGGTGGAGTTTCGCTGGCAAATAACTTTTATACGGTGTCAGGTATTTCAAACAGGTTAAATCCATATTCGTATGTATTAGCAGGAAACGTAAACATCAATTTGTATGGTGTAGCTATACCTTTATCCTTTTCTTATTCTAATCAGAATTTCAGCTACAGACAACCTTTTAATATTGTAGGTGCTAGTCCCACGTACAAAAGGTTTACGGCGCACATCGGGTATAGAAACTTAACTTTTTCTCCCTATTCATTAAGCGGGCATAATTTTTTAGGCGGAGGTTTAGAATACAAAGGAGATAAATTTGCTGTAATGGTCATGACAGGCCGTTTGTTGAAAGCAGTTGATTATGATAGCAATAATGTAAATTCATTACCTGCTTATAAAAGAATGGGTGCAGGTATTAAATTAACATATCGCAATAAAGGTGATGAAGTATCGCTTTCAAATTTTTATGCAAAAGATATACTAAATTCCATTGATTCTGTTCCGGCGCGCGTTGGTTTAAAAGCACAAGAGAACGTAGTGTGGAGTGTTGCCGGCAAGAAAACATTAGGCTCTAAATTTACTATTGGTGGAGAATTCGCACGATCTGCCTGGACAAAAGATATTACCGCTCAGGATGTAACACATCAATCGAATAGCCCGCTTGCGTCCATATTCTATATTCATTATAATCAAAGTACCGTCTCTTATAATGCGATGAAATTAAATGCGTCGTATAAGTTTAAATTATTTTCTCTGGGGGCAGGGTATGAACGCGTAGATCCTGAGTATAGAACATTGGGAGCATATTATTTCAATAACGATTTAGAAAACATTACACTGAATGCGGCTACTGCTTTATTGAAAAGTAAAATCACCGTATCTGCTAACGGAGGTTTACAACGCGATGATTTGAACAATGCTAAGGCATCTTCCATGAAACGGGTAGTAGGATCTGCATCGATGGGCATAACACCAACGAAGCGTTTCAATATCAATCTTTCGTATTCTAATTTTTACAGCTATGTAAATATCAAGCCTATTGATCTGCAATATTTACCAAATGCTGTAGTAGATACATTGAACTATACACAAATCTCACAAACGATTACAGGTTCAGTAGCTTATAAATTATTAGAAAGCGATAATCTTTCAAAAATGATTCGCTTATCAAGTTCACAGATGAGTGCATCAAACAAACAGGAATCAACAAACAGAAAGAACTCTATGTTGAATGCCACACTGGCATATAATCAGGCATGGAAAAAATCAGGGCTTAATTTTGGAATCAGCATGAATGCCAATCAATCCAGATTGATAACAACTAACACATTATACGTTGGTCTTGGTATAAATGGTGGTGTGCCCCTCTTCAAGAAAAAATTACGAACAAATCTTGGGGTCAACGTGAATCAAAATTATGAAGACGACAAGATTGTTGCGTATCTGCTTTCAATCAATAATACTTATTCATACAGATTAGGCAAACATCATGCACTGAATGCAAGCTTGCGTTACACAGGCAGAACAAAGATCAACGAGTCTGATGCGGGCAGATATAACACAAGCTTCAACGAATTCTTAGGTTCGCTATCATATAGCTACAACTTCTAGTTCATCTAAAAAAATATTAAATGAAAACGCAGGTTTCATTATTCACGAATAAAATCAATATGAAAGGTTCTTTCTTATTACTGATACATATATGTATTGGTATCAGCAGTTTTTTTATATCCAATCAACAAGCGCATGCTCAACAGCAATATCCTGTTCAGATACAGCCATCGGTAACGTTCCCTTCCACGTTTTTAAATGATTACGGTGATCCTGCTAATACTAATATTCGTGTATATCTGGCAGATCTAACAAAGTTTAATTATAAAATCAATATCCGCATAAAATTAAGTGGAACGAATGTTTCTTATGAAAGTAAAAATGGAATTGTAATTACGCTGGATGGCGGACAAGTTTATTTTTTAAATGATCAGGAGCTTACGGCCTTATTTTCACTTACCGATTTAAACACATCTGCTTCCAGCCAGAATCAGTATCCGAATAGCTTACCCGAAGGTGTTTATAATTTAACAGTAGAAGCATTTGATGCCAGTCTGCAACCATCTTTAATGGTGCCTGTTTCAAATTCAAAAACTGATTTTACTATTTTCAATGTAGTATTATATGATCCACCGATATTAAATTCTCCGGCAAATGCGCAGTCATTTGATCTGCAAACAATCAATCAGAATATCTTTTTCAACTGGACACCCAGAAGTGTTGTATACTCGCCAAAACAGCAGGTACAATATCGTTTTCGTTTAATTAATGTGATACCCGTAGATCGTAATCCATACGATGCGGTTAACGCTACCGTGACAAATAAGACCGGTAATATTGACGAAAGCAATCTGGATTTTCCAACCTTTATTTATTCTCCAACAGATCTGCCATTATGTGAAGGCTGTGTGTATGCATGGCAGGTACAGGCGTATGAAGTTGTAAACGGAGTAGTCTCGACCAGCAGATTTAAAAACGACGGTTTTTCAGAAGTCTTTACATTTTCAGTAAAAGAAAATTGTGATCAGATTAAAATTAATCCGGTTACTGTTGCTGGAAATAGCGTTACTATTTCCTGGAGTGGTATGGCATTAACGTATTCGGAATATGAACTGGATTACAGACCTTCCGGTACAAGCCTTCCATGGTCGCCGATCAGCACAACAGAACAATCGATTACATTAGATAATACCATCCTGCAAACAGGTGTCATGTACGAATTTACTGTAAAGGCACGTTGCAAAAATTGGCAGTCTCCGGTATATGGCGGCACGTTTAAATTGGAACAAGCAAGCTGTGTTGCGCCTGCACCGGTTAGTGTGAACACAACAAGCGCAGGTTCAGTACTAAGCTGGGACCCGGTTGCAAATGCAGATAGTATTCATGTATTCTATAAACAGCAGGATGATACTGGTCCGTTTACGCTTGTTTCATTTCTGGCAACTACACAAACCTATACATTGCCTGCTCTTAATCAAGGCGGCTATACCATTCGGGTAGACGCTGTATGTGGTACAGATATTGGTCAGGGTGTACAAAACTCTTTTGACTACAATGAAACAGGTATTGTCGGTCCTTGCGCTATCCCTACACCGTTTCAATTAAATGCACAACGCATTGTTGCTGATACAGCAAATCTAACCTGGAACAATCTTTCTGCGAACAGTGGTTACAGCATTACTTATTGGCATAAAGATTCTGTAAACGTAACACATACGATCAGTTCATTGATTGCTCCTGCAACGAAAGCCAATCTGATTTTTGATGATCAGGTGTATGCATATCAGATCACCTACATGTGCGGTACAAAATCTACGACCACACCAGTAGGAATGTTCCGGATAGATGCTTCTACAGGTCCGCTGGTTACAGACCCTGCTACAGCAGATTGTTTCCCTCCGGTAGACCTTCAGGCGCAGGCCCGTTCTACTACTTCCGCTTTATTTGAATGGAATAAAATTGATGGAGCCGATGAGTACCAAATGTTTTATGGGGTAAAAGGCAGCAAACAATTTACACCTTTTAACACAACAGGAACAAGCACGACACTTAAGGACTTACAGGACTCGCAGAAATATCAATTTGTAGTGCGCGTAAGATGCGGTGGTATATACAGTATTTTTTCAGACACGGCGCTGGTAGATCTTGGTCAGACAACAACAAGTAAAAATTGTGATACGGTTCAATATGTAAAAGCATTGAATGCCAGCACAACAAATATTTTACTTGCCTGGTCTTACAAACCGGCTTATACCGGATATATCGTTACATACAGAGAATCGTCTCAGGATCCATCTACCGTCTATACACAGGCATATACAAATATCGATACCTTGGTACAAAAAAATCTGTTTGCACCTGACACCATTAAAATTACTTTTCAGAATTTAAAACCAGGTACACAATATGTATTTATTGTGCAAGCCGTTTGTGGAGCTGATAAAGCATATATCAATGCGCCTTATACAACATCGACGTTACCCGATGCCAAAAGTTCAGGAACCTGTGGTAGTGAAACTGCCTGCGATAAAACAGATACGAAACCTTTAACGACATTAAATGTTAACGATAAATTTAAATGTGCAGATTATGAAGTAACCGTTGACAAGGTTAATAGCACAAGCTCTGCAACGGGTACATACACGGGCACGGGTCACATGGGAATGCCGATTCCGGGTGTGAGTGATTTTGTTACCATGAGTGTCAGTTTTACCAATATTATAATAAACGAAGATACAAACAGGTGTGTGATCGATGGTACAATTAACATCGATAGCATGAATGCAGGGCTACTTCCTACGGACCTGCGCAATCAGATCAGTGGTTATATGGATCAGGTTACGCAGGTTATTTCTCAGGCGAACGATGCATTGACACAAGCCGGTACCACACTTACTGCGGCACAACAAGCCGTGCAGGCTGGTACAGATTATTTCCAGGGTGGAACAAATGTTGGAAGTGTAGTAACTGGAGAGCTGGGAGAAACACCGGTAAGTGCTACGATACCAAAGACCACATCTTCCGCTACTGTCTCGGGTAACAATGTTACTATAGGCGGCACAACGGTAGCCGTCAGTTCATTGCCCGTGTTGTTGAAAGATAATGCCGGTAGTGTGTTTCAGGTAACAAGTACAGGCGCGGTTACTTATGTAGGCGCGTATGATGCTACGCTTGCACAGGACCCGACAGTAGATGTTTCCAATCAGGTTGTAACCTTTACAGGAAATCCAACAGCTACATACGATTTTGATGCCTGGCAGCCAAAGTATGCAAATGTATTACAGATCGAACGGGAATACGAATTGATCGGAACAAGCTATCATGTGCCGGCTAAATTTATTACGCCGGGTGCATTAGATAAAGTGAATGCATCCATCAGCACGAACAGTGCAGATGCGAAGAAAGTTGTGTTTGCAAACGGAAAAGGATTTGTATATAACCAGACTCCTTCTGGTACAAGCTTTACGTTGAATCTTGCAGGTGGCCCTGCCAGTGACGGACAGAACATTTATGCCTGGTATGTAGACGGCACAACAAAAACAGCGATCGGTAAATTATTGCTGCCAAGTTATACACCGCAAACAAAGAGTGTAGTAATTGTGCCGGTTGGAACAAAAGGTACATACAATGCTACCACATATCAAAACTATTTAAATCAAACATATAATAAAGTAGGTATTACGTACACCGTTACAATTGATAATTCATTTAGAAATAATACTTCGTGGAGCCCGGATGGCACATCAGTTGTACAAGCCAGCGGTTCAGGATTATTGAGTAACGATTATCAGGGCGAAGAAAAGGATGTTATTACTGCTTATGTAACATCAAAAGGAGGAGCGAGTGGCATAGATCCGAACACAGCATATTTTATGGCCGTGTACGAGGCGTCTAATATAGAAGATGGTTTGCTTGGTAAAATGCCTCCGGAAGAACAATTCGGATTCCTGTATTCAGGCGGAACAAACGATGCAGCTTTATCGCGCACTGTAGCACACGAGTTAGGACATGGTGCGTACCACATGGAGCATACGTTTATCGCACTTTATTTTGGAGCTACTAGTAAGGGATCAACAGCTAACTTAATGGATTATTCCAACGGCAATGAACTCTGGAAATTTCAGTGGG
>Ga0210397_10000541_pt1 | contig 25265 bp, 23 predicted proteins | sample IncBWH2OmetaG_FD_160126 | JGI IMG/M metagenome (GOLD analysis project Ga0210397, IMG submission 160126) | Forest soil microbial communities from Barre Woods Harvard Forest LTER site, Petersham, Massachusetts, United States - Inc-BW-H-2-O ...
TTTGCGGCTGCCAAGGCAGAAGTTTCTGATGCGATTGGAAGATTTGACGGTGGCTTGCGCACCCAAATCTGTCCGCTTTAGCTCCGCGCATGAGCAACCAACAAGCCTTGGCGCTGCCCTCGCCGGCGCCGTCCAATACCGTGGTCATCAATGCGCGCTGTAGCGTTCGGATCGAAGCGGATCAGCGGGTAATCGTCGTCGCCGGACTTCCGATGCACCACTATCGCGCCGAGGACGCGATCGCCGAGGCTTATGCGATGGTGTTCTTGGTGGAGTCGGGCTTTGCCCAGCAAACAGACGTGGCCCGTGCGTTCGAGCGGTCGGTGCGCACTGTTCGACGCTACCAAGAGCGCTATGCGCAGGGCGGGATGGCTGCGCTTGGTCAAGAGGAAGGGTGGCGTCGAGGCCGACGACGTATCTCCGGGAAACGTCTGCGCAGCATCGAGATGTTAAAATGCCAGGGGATGAGCAACCGGGCGATCGCGCACCGGCTGGGTGTCAGCGAGAACGCCATCCGCAAGCTGGTGGGACCATCCAAGCGCGAGAGCGCACAGCTTGCGGTGGCCACGATCACACCCGCCGCGGAGAAGCCGGCCACCAACGCCGTGCCATCCGCGACGCCGAGTGCCGAAGATGGAGATCACGCCAGTGGATCAGCGGAGGAGCACTCAGGGGATCGGGATCCGATCACCGCGCCTGAGGCTGCAAACGACGATGAGCCGGTGCCGATGAGCCTCGACAGCGACGCTGACGATCGGACGTTTGATCGGCAGCTCGCTCATCTCGGGCTGCTCGATGATGCTGCACCGCTGTTCCGCGAGGGGGCCTCGGTTCCCGGTGTCGGTGTCCTGTTGGCTCTCCCGTGTCTGGTCGAGAGCGGGCTGTTTCGGATCAGCCGCAAGCTCTTCGGTGAGATCGGCCCGGCATTCTACGGCCTGCGCACGACGTTGCTCACGCTTCTGCTCATGGCGCTGCTACGCATCAAGCGCCCCGAGCATCTCAAGGAGAAAGACCCTGCCGCGTTCGGCAGGCTCCTCGGTCTGGACCGCGCCCCGGAGGTGAAGACGCTGCGGCGGCGCCTGACCCGCCTTGCTGCGCACCATTGCGCCGAGCAGCTCGGCGCCGAGCTTGCGGGTGTGCGTGTCGATCGACGCGGACATCTCATGGGGTTTTTGTACGTTGACGGCCATGTGCGTGCCTATCACGGTCAACGCGCGATCTCATCAAATGCTTATGTGGCGCGCCGTCATTTGGCTATGCCCGCCACCACCGACTACTGGGTCAACGATCGCTCGGGCGACCCGTTGCTGGTGATCACCGGGGAGGTTGATGCTGCATTGACCAAGGCTATGCCCCGTCTGCTTCGCGAGGTTCGGGAGGTGGTCGGGGAGCGGCGGGTCACCATTATCTTCGATCGCGGCGGCTGGAGCCCGAAGCTGTTCGCAGTGATGATCAAGGACGGCTTCGATGTGCTGACCTATCGCAAGGGCCGGTGCCGTCGCATCAATGAGCGGCGCTTCGTCCACCGTCGCGCCGTGCTAGACGGATGCTCGGTTGACTACCTTCTGCACGATGAGCCCGTGCGTTTCCTCAAAGGCAAGCTGCGCTTGCGGCAAGTCACGCGCCTGTGCGACAGCGGCCATCAAACCAACGTGATCACCAGCCGATGGGACCTGCGCGACATCGAGGTCGCCTATCGTTCGAGCGTTGGCGGCAGGAGAACTTCTTCAAGTACATGCGAGAAGAGTTCCTGCTTGACGCGCTCGTCGATTACCAGATCGATCCGGAAGATCCTACCCGCACCATCCCCAATCCCGAGCGCCGGACTCTGGACAATGAGATCCGTGCGGCCCGCGCCGAGGTCGCCAAGCTCGAACGCGAATTGGGGGTCGCGGCCGCAGCCAATGCAGAACACCGCCGGCCGACCATGCGTGGCTTCAAGATTGCCCATGGTAAACTCGGCAAGCAGCTGCGCAACGTCCGTGCGCACTTGAGCCGGCTGCTCAACCAGCGCCGCGACGCTCCCAAGCGCGTTGAAGTCCGAGAGGTCAACGATCGCGCACTGGTCAAGCTCGCCACGGAACGCAAGCATCTGACCGACATCATCAAGATGGTGGCCTATCAGGCCGAGAGCGATCTGATTGCACTACTGCGACCGCACTATGCGCGTGTCGATCAAGAGGGGCGAACCTTGCTGCATGAGCTGTTCGCCACTGCAGGCGACATCCACGTCTCAGACCGCGAGCTTACCATCACCTTGGCTCCACTCAGCTCACCGCACCGCACGCAAGCCGCCCAGGCGCTCTGTGAGGTCCTCAATAAAGCGGCGACCATCTTTCCCGGCTCTCGCCTGCGGATGCATTTCGAAATGCACCCGCCGCGGCGCATCGGGCTTGCCTTTCCCGGCTCGCCGGTCGAGCGCCGCGCCGCCTCGATTCCTGCCCCACCTCCCTGACCGGGGCTCAAACCGGACATTTTTTCGCTCCCTATGTCAGGAGCTCTGAACTTAGGTCGCGGCAGATTGGACAATTTGGCTCGGTCACGACTGCAGCTTCGTCTAACGCGTTATCGGATCGAGATCGCTGATGTCCGCTTCTGGATCAACGCCCACCGTACAATCGATCAGGCCAGCGCCCTAGTTCCAAGGGCTCGGACCTCATTGTCACGCAGCCAAATGTAAAGTGACGCGGGCTTGATGTGGACGTAGATAGTTGGCCGTCAGTTCCTTGGACATGACGGCATACTGATAAACCCAGGTGTCGGCAAGGAAGTCGAGCGCATCGGCCTTGAGGGCCTGCGAGCCGGCAAGCTGGCCCGCGACCATCTCGGTCAGAAACATTGCGCCGTTAAGGCCAATCACGATCCAGAGTACGCGCTTATAACGCGGGTCCATGCCATCGAAAACCGGCACGCCATCAGAGCGGCAACATGCAACCGCAATCGAAGAGTGCCGCTCGGCAGCTTTGGACTTTGGCGGCAATACAAGTGCCGCCGGTTCACAGCACACTGAGGATTGATGCTCGCAGCAATGGTCGCTCATAAGTGTTCGCTCCGCCCCAAATAAAGCTGCGGATTGCAACAAGTTCAAGACCCGCCTTTGTTTCCGGCACGGGCCTGCCCCGTGAGCGGGCTCCTATTCCCTAGGGCCTGGTGCGCAGCAACTTCGCCGATCGCAAGTTTTTCTACGACATTCTACGACGACTACGTCTGGCCCGTTGACCTGAGCCATATGATGCCGTTTCTATTCACGCCTGAGAACAAAACTCTCAGCCGCGAGTGAGTGGATGGCATGATACGATTTCATCGTCCTTCGACGCGCGGCGCATCGACCGCTCTTCCCGTAACTACGGTGTCCGTGCTCGGGCTCGATAACGCTTGGCAGCACTCAATGCGCCGCCGATCCTGCTTGGCCATGCTGCTTCAGATCGTCGACAAAACGTACACCACGGCCCGTCGAAATCGTTCGCGGTTAGACGGTCACGAACAGCTTAGACGGCCGCAGCTGGGCCGGAGTGGAGGTGAATCATCAACTGCAACAACCGGCATGTATCCCAGTCTGCATCACAATTTTTACCCAAGTTAGGTGCGCTAAGGGTGCGCTAGTAAATCCAACCTCGCCGTTTTGACTGTGATTTCAATCGGTTGCGACGGGGGCGCAGATTTGCGCCCGTGGTGCGCTCGGAGGGACTCGAACCCCCACGATTTTACTCACTGCCACCTCAAGGCAGCGCGTCTACCAATTCCGCCACGAGCGCTTGGGAAGGGCCGGGCAAGACCCGGCCGCATCAACGGCGCCGATGTAACAAATGAAGGTTGAGGGGACAAGGCCCGCCAAGACCATGATCCAGAAAAGTATTGGCCGCTTTTGTGCAGAAATCAGGGGAGAAGCTGGCGGTTCCCGGCCGGCCCCGCCGAAGCTGGTGGTCCGTCAGCTCAGCGGGTGCCCGGCGATTTCGGCAGCATCTGCTTGACCTCGACCGCAATCCGATTGCGATCGACCAGCACCACGCCGCTTGCGACCGGCAGGCTGTTGGCCAGCACCTTGACCTCGTCTGCCTCGGTGGCATCGAGCTCGATGATGGCGCCCCGGGACAGGCGCAGCACCTGATGAACGGGCATGGTGGTGGTCCCGAGGACCACCATGAGATCGACGGTGACTTTATCGAGGGTTGGCACTTCAAGACCGCCGAACTGAGACTAAATTGCGCTTCCCCCAGAGATCACCATGTTATGGTTAGCCAATGGTTAACGACCGCGAGAGCCTCGATTTGACGACGTTTTCCGCCTCCCCCGGCAGGCGCGCCGTCGCCTGGCGGATTTCAGATTCGCCGATCCCATATCCGGACGCCGTGGCCTTCATGGAGGCGCGGACCGCTGCGATTGCGGCCGGCGAGGCTCCGGAGCTGGTCTGGCTGCTGGAGCATCCCCCGCTCTATACTTCAGGAACCAGCGGCAAAGCCGACGATCTGCTCGAACCGCGCTTTCCCCTGTTTGCCACCGGGCGCGGCGGCCAGACGACCTATCACGGGCCGGGCCAGCGGATCGCCTATGTGATGCTCGACCTGAAGCGCCGGCGTCCCGACGTCCGCGCCTTTGTCGCGAGCCTCGAGGAATGGATCATCCGGACCCTCGCAGCCTTCAACGTCCGGGGCGAGCGGCGTGAGGACCGGGTCGGAGTCTGGATCAGGCGGCCGGACAAGGGCGCCGGTCACGAGGACAAGATCGCCGCGATCGGTGTCCGGCTGAAGCGCTGGGTCTCCTTCCACGGCATCGCCATCAATGTCGAGCCTGAGCTGAAACACTTCTCGGCGATCATCCCTTGCGGCATCTCCGATCCGCGCTTTGGCGTCACCAGCCTCGTCGATCTCGGCCATCCCGTCAGCATGAGCGATGTCGACGTCGCTCTGCGGCAGGGCTTTGAGGACCTTTTCGGTCCCACTCAGGCCAATCATCCCGAGCAAGTCGCATGATCACCGTTCGCCGCGAGGCCCCTCCTTCTCGATTACAAAATCGCTTCAAACGCGCTGCGCAACGTCTGGTGCCGAAACACGAATCCGCTGCTGAGCGCCCGGTTGGGCAGCACCCGTTGACCGCCCAGCAGCAGTTCATTGGCAAAATCACCGCCGATCCGGCGCAGCAGGCCTGACGGCACGCGAAACACCGCGGGCCGATGCAGCCGCCGTGCAAGCTCTTCGGTAAACTTCATGTTGGTGACGGGAATCGGAGCGGTCGCGTTGATCGGCCCGCTAAGGTCGGATCTTGCGATGACATAAGCGATCAGGCGGATGAGATCGTCGCGCTCGATCCAGGACATCCATTGCCGACCCGAGCCCAGCGGTCCGCCCAGGCCGAACTCGAACGGCGTCAGCATCCGCGTGATGAAGCCGCCATCGGTTCCGAGCACCAGGCCAATTCGCAGGCAGACGACCCTGACACCAAGCGCCTGCGCCCCGCGCGCCGCAGCTTCCCAGACCTCGCAGAGCTCATGGCTGAAACAGGCATGCGATTTCGCCGACTCGGTCAATGGCTGATCCTGCCAGAGGCCGTACCAGCCGACGGCCGAGCCGCTGACCAGCACGGCGGGCTTCTGCGCGAGCCGGGCGATCAGCTTGATGACATCAGCGGTCATGTTGATCCGCGATTCGATGATCGTTCGCCGCTTGGCGTCGGTCCAGAGCCCGTTGCCGATCGGCTCGCCCGCCAGATTGACGATCGCATCAATCCGCGCATCGGCCGACACCTGATCCAGACTGGTGACCACGGTGAACGGCGGCAGCATCTCCAGCTTCGCGGGGTTGCGAACCAACGCAATGACCTGATGGCCGCTGCCGGCGAGCGCCGCGACCAGGCGGCTGCCGATGAAGCCGGTGGCGCCGGTCACGAGCACGGTTTGACGTTCGGACAAGCGGTCGACCAGATCGCTCGCCGGCACGCGGCTCATGCGCGCAAGGCGCCGTGAGGCCGTAAAGTCACGCAAACCGAACAGGCCGGCACCAACAGCCGAAGCCGTCGCCGCGAGGCCGATCAAACCCGCATCAGCGATTTTGATCCCGCTTGGCCGCAGCGCCCAGTCGACGAGGACAGGCAGCAACAGCGCAAGGATTGCGCCATAGTTGATGGCAAGCAGGGTGTGGTTGATGCGCTCGCTGGCGGGAAGCCTGCGGCTCAGATCTTCCTCGACGAAATCCATCAGCGTGATTACGATTTCAGCCGCCAGCGCCGCGACTGTGATCGCGGCCCAGATGCCATGGACCTCGAGCCAGCCCAGCACGAGGAACAGCAGCGCATAGAGCCCATTGCGCACCGCATGAAGCTTCAGCTCATGGCGTTGCGAAGGACGCCAGGCCAGGCGCTCGGTGAACTCATGATGATAGAATGTATCGAAAGCCCCCATCGCGATCTGTATGCCGATGAGTATCCATAGCTGCGGCGTCATGATGTCGCCTCCTTGAACACTGCGGACTGGCGGAGGAGCCGGCCGAGAAGCGGATGGACAATTTCGAGCGTGAACCGAAAGGCCCCGCCGCCAAGGTCGGAATGCGTCACGGTGAGATCGCCGGGCGTCAGCCATTCGGGCAGCGGCCATTTTGAACGCCCGATCTGCAGGAGGTAGCCGGCACTGCGAAACACCAGCGCCTCATGGGCGACGCAAATGCGCAACGCCACGCTGATGCCGCAGCCGATATATTCCTCGAGTCCGGTCGGGCCGGCAAAGCGCTTGCAGGAGGAAATGACCTGCGGGAAGCCGCTTCTCCGCCCCGTCATCCGGGTCCAGATCTGACCGCCGGTCGCCGCATCCTCGGTCACCGCGACGATCATCGGGACGCCGGTCTCGGCACCCGTCGGCAAGGGACCGCCGATCGCGCGCACGATTTGCGCAACGCACCATCCCGCCAGACTGATGCTCGCCTGGTCGACTTCGCCGACATAGACGATGGTCTTGCCGTCGGCGAGACGCTTTGAGAAACGGCGCCAGATCGCCAATGGCAAGCGGCCCCAGTCGTCGTCGGACAGCAGCGCGCGGAAACGATGATCGTCGATCAGCTTGGAATTGGAAGGCGCTGGCGCGAAGGTTCGCGAGATCCTGCTTGCTGACGCCATGGCACGCTCCCGTTACTCGCCCCGCCGCGTCGGATTTCCCGTCGGCAAATAGCTGACGATCTTTTCGCCGAGCCTGACCAGCGCGACCAGTCGCGGCCTCGGCACCTTGAGCATCTGCGTGTACCAGCGATCGACGAGCTCGGTGAAAGCCAGCATTTCCTTCAGCCGCTTGCTCGCGACCGGCGTAATCGTCGGATCGTCCGCCGCGTCGGAAACGCACGCGCGCAACGCCACGATCGCCGGATCGATCTCCCGCTCCTTGCGGCCGGCCGCAATGCGTGCGGCGACCTCCCAGATATCGGTCTCGGCCTCGAAATGGTCGCGGCGGTCGCCGAGGATCGGCACTCGCCGGATCAAATTCCAGGACAGCAATTCCTTCAGCGAATTGGAGACGTTCGAGCGCGCCATGCCCAGGGTATCGGCAATGTCCTCAGCGGTCATCGGCTCCTCCGCGAGGTAGAGCAGCCCATGGATCTGGCTGACCGAGCGGTTGACGCCCCACCCGTCGCCCATGTCGCCCCACTGCAGGATGAAGCGCTCGACCACGGCGGGCAGTTTCTTTTTTCCGGTTATTTCTGTCATAACAGAAGTATCGGACTAAAAGGGCACGCTGTCAAGCCCAACAAGGCGGGCGCAGCGCGGATATGAATCGACGGACCCTGCGCATCGACGAACTCGGCAAGCGTGCATCCGGAAAAACACCGGTGAGGAATCCTGGGCCTTTCCACAAAAGAAGGCTGGAAGGAACCGCACCGGACTTGCAAGATGTCGCAAATCGCCACAGCGAACGTCTTGACGGGGGTCGTGACGAGGTGCAGCAGCGCGTTGCGCTCCGTCCCGACTTCACCCCGAACTCTGAGCCGAAGCAGAAATGTCAGCATGCTCCCCGACCCCGCTGCATCGTTTCCCGATATTCCACACCTCCGACTCCGAGGAGCTGCGGCGCCTTGGCTCGGCCTTGCTCGGTGCCGAGCGGATCGAGCTCGCCAACATCGAGCGCTTCCACACGCTGGTGAACCTCATCGAACTCGAGGAGATCGGGCTGGCCTATGCCGCGACGAGCTGCGGCCTGACGTCGCATCATCTCGAAGCCGACTATATCCGGCTTCAGATCGCGTTGAAGGGCAGCGCCACCACGAGCGCAGCTGGCGAGACCACCGACATCGACGAGCGGCAGTTCGGAATAACGCCAGCGGGCGTTCCTTCGCGGGCGGCGTGCAAAGCCGAGCATCAGCGACTGACGCTGCGCCTGCGGGAGGATGTCCTGTCGCAAAAACTGACCGCGCTGCTTGGCGCGCGTCCCAAGGGCGGCCTCCGTCTCGCGCATGCGATAGCTGCGGATAGCCCTTACGCAGGAGGTCTCTATCGCTTGATCCGCTTCATGGCGGAGCAGCTCGATCAGGATGCGGCAGCGTTGCCGGCGGCGGTCTATCGCGAGCTCGAGCAGGCGATCCAGATCGCATTTCTCTCGGCCAGCCGGCATGCTCACAGCGGCACCCTGGACGCGCAGGCGAGACTGCCGGATGCGCGTGTCGTCACCCGGCTGGAAGGCTTCATCGAAGCCAATTGGCGCGAGGCGATCACCGTCGAATGGCTGGTCAGCGAAGCGGGCGTCAGCGGCCGGTCTCTGTTCCGCGCGTTCGAGCGCGATCGCGGCTATTCGCCGATGGCCTTCGTCAGAGCGGTGCGGCTGCGGCGCGCACGGGCCATCCTGCTGTCGGGCGACCCCGGCGTCACCGTCGCATCGGCCGCGTCGGCCTGCAATTTTGCCAATCCGGGCCATTTCGCCCGACATTATCGCGAAGCCTTCGGCGAATTGCCGTCCCAAACCTTGCTCCGCGGCCAAAGATAGTCCACCAGCGTCGCCATGGACGCCCTCACTCTGTTCGGGCTCTTTGCGGTGACGGCGATGCTCGTGTGTTACGCGCTGGAGGCCCGGAGTCCTTGGTTGATCCTGGCCTTTGCCGCCGCCTGCGCCTTGGGCTCGGTCTATGGATTCCTGCAAGGTGCCTGGCCGTTCGGCGTGGTGGAAGCGATCTGGGCGGGCGTGGCGTTGCGCCGATGGATCCGCGCCTGTCAATCGCCGGCCTGAGGCCTCTCACACTGTCGGAAGTACCGAGAACCGCTCGCCGGCCCGCCGCAACCCGAGCAGCTCCGCCCCGCCCGATTCGTGCAGCACCGCTTCGACTCGCGCCGACGGCGGCCCGCGCCTGCACAACGCGACCATCTCCGCCGCCAGACGCGCCGGCCCCGCGAACACCGCTTCCACGCTGCCGTCGGCGCGGTTGCGCACCCAGCCTTCCAGGTCGGCCTGGCCTGCCCGGTATTCGAGCCAGGCGCGATAGCCGACGCCCTGGACCCGGCCGCGGATCGTAACATGGAGGATGGCCTGGCTCATCTATGTCCGAAGTCCCAGGAACGCGGCCGCCCTGCTCTTCGTCGCGCCATCGCGGGTGACGCGCGCCGTCAATTCGGCCGACGCAAGGCCCTTCAATTGCTTGGGTGAGGCTCCCTCACGCAACGCTTTGAGCGTCTCATAGACCGCCTGGGTCGCCGCGGCAAACGGCGCATGGCCCTGCAGCGCGATCCGGACGCGCCGCCCGGCAAGATAATCAAGATCGGCCATGTCCTCCGGCGCGCCGCCGAGCACGATCGGTAGCCGTGTCACCGCCGAAATCGCCTCGAGCTCGCCGCGCGACTTGATGCCGGTGACGAACAGCGCATCGACGCCGGTTGCCTCGTAAGCCTTGGCCCGCGCTATCGCATCGTCGAGCGAGGTGACCTGCGCGGCGCCGGTCCGCGCCATCACGACCAACGAGGGATCGCCGCGGCCATCGAGCGCGGCCTTCATCTTGCCGACGCCCTCCTCCGGCGAAATCAACTGGGTCTTCGGCTCGCCGAACGCCTGCGGCAGCAGCGTGTCCTCGATGGTGAGACCGGCAGCACCCGCCGCCTCCAGCTCCTGCACCGTGCGGCTTACGTTGAGCGCATTGCCATAGCCATGATCGGCATCGACCAGCACCGGCAGCGCGGCGGCACGCGACATCCGCCGCATCTGCTCGGCGAGCTCGGTCAGCGTGATCAGCGCGATGTCGGGGTCGCCGAGCACGGCGAGCGAGGCCACCGAACCGCCGAACATGCCGACCTCGAAGCCGAGATCTTCGGCGATGCGGATCGAGATCGCGTCATAGACCGAACCCGGACGGATGCAGGACTGACCGTTGAGGATCGTGCGCAACACTTCGCGGCGCTTGCGGAAAGCCATCGCAAAATCCTTCTTTATGCAAATTCCATGATCAGCGCATCCACCGCCAGGGTCGCGCCGGCAGATGCGTGAATCCTCTTCACCGTGCCGTCGCGCTCGGCGCGCAGCACGTTCTGCATCTTCATCGCCTCGACGACCGCGAGCGTTTCGCCCGCCTTGACCTCCTGTCCCTCGGAGACCGCGATCGAGACCACGAGACCGGGCATCGGGCACAGCAGCTTCTTGCCAGTGTCGGAGGCCGCGACCACCGGCATCAGGCGAGCGGCGGCGGCTTCCGCCTCGGTGAAGACGGAGACCGGCAGCTCGACACCCTGATGCGCGAGCCGGATGCCGTTCGGGATCGGGCGCGCCTGCACCGCGATCGCACGCCCATCGACCGTGCCTTGCCACACGGCATCGCCGGGCACCCAGGCCGACACCAGATGGCGCGGTTTGCCAGGCTTGCCGTCGGCGCCGACGAAGCGCACGACGATGTCACCGGCCTCGCGCGCGATGTCGAGAATGGTCTCGTCGTGCCCGAGCCACACCGCGCGGCGGCCCTCGCGCTTGACCGGGCGGCCGATCAACTGGCCGGAAATCTGCCGCTTGCGCTCGCCGAGCACGTGGTCGATCGCGGCACCGACGGCCGCAAGCCGCTGCGCGACCTCGCCCTCGGGCGCGCGGGCCAAAAACCCCTTCGGAAACTCCTCGGCAATGAAGCCGGTCGACAGCCGCCCTTCCCGCCAGCGCGGATGGTTCATCAGTGCCGACAGGAACGGGATGTTGTGCCGGATGCCGTCGACGTAGAACGCATCCAGCGCGGTCGACTGCGCGTCGATCGCAGCCGCCCGCGTTGGTGCATGCGTGATCAATTTCGCGATCATCGGATCGTAGTAGATCGAGATCTCGCCGCCCTCCTGCACCCCGGTATCGTTACGCACTGTGATGCCATCGGCACGGCTCTCGTCGGGCGGGCGATATTTCACCAGCCGGCCGATCGAGGGCAGGAAGTTGCGGAACGGATCCTCGGCATAGACTCGGGATTCGACCGCCCAACCGGTCAGGCGGACATCCTTCTGCGCAAGCTCGAGCTTCTCGCCGGCGGCAACGCGGATCATCTGCTCGACCAGGTCGATGCCGGTGACGAGTTCGGTGACGGGATGCTCGACCTGCAGCCGCGTGTTCATCTCCAGGAAAAAGAAGCTCTTGTCCTGGCCGGCGACGAATTCGACGGTCCCTGCGGAATCGTAATTGACAGCTTTCGCCAGCGCGACCGCCTGCTCGCCCATCTTGCGGCGCGTCGCCTCGTCGAGCAACGGCGACGGCGCCTCCTCGATGACCTTCTGGTTGCGGCGCTGGATCGAACATTCGCGCTCGCCGAGATAGATGACGTTGCCGTGCTTGTCGCCGAGCACCTGGATCTCGATGTGGCGCGGATCGACGATGAATTTTTCGACGAAAACGCGATCGTCGCCGAACGAAGCCTTCGCCTCGGCTTTCGCAAGGTTGAAGCCTTCGGCGACCTCGCCGCGGGACTGCGCGATCCGCATGCCCTTGCCGCCGCCGCCGGCGGACGCCTTGATCATCACCGGATAGCCGATGTCGTCGGCGATCTTCACCGCATGCTTGTCGTCCTCGATCACGCCGAGATAGCCGGGCACGGTCGAGACCTTCGCCTTCGCCGCCGCCTTCTTGGATTCGATCTTGTCGCCCATCGCCGCGATCGCACCGGGATTCGGCCCGATGAAGACGATGCCGGCCTCCTGCAGCGCGCGTGGAAAGGCTTCGCGCTCCGACAGGAAGCCGTAACCGGGATGCACCGCTTCCGCGCCCGTCTTGCGGCAGGCCTCGACGATCTTCTCGATCACGAGATAGCTTTCCGCGGCCGCCGGCGGTCCGATCAGCACGGCCTCATCGGCCATCTCGACGTGCAGCGCATCGCGATCGGCCTCGGAATAGACGGCGACCGTCTTGATCCCCATCCGGCGGGCGGTCTTGATGATCCGGCAGGCGATCTCGCCGCGATTTGCGATCAGAATCTTTTTGAACATGGTCTTCTTGGTTTACGGTCGGCTGAGTAGGGTTCCTCGCCCTGCAATCTGGCATGCGGGGCCGGACGTCACAATGCTAGGCCGGTTTGGCGGGGCGCGCCCGGGACGGCGCGGTCATGGCCTCGGGCTTCAAGAGCTCGTCGAGCTGCTCGCGTGTCAAAAGCCCCTCTTCCAGCACGATGTCGGCCACCTTCCGCCTCTCGTTCAGCGCGCGCTTGGCGACGCGCGAGGACGCCTCATAGCCGAGCGTCGGCCCAAGCGCGGTGACGAGCCCGATCGAGTCTTCCACCAGCGCGCGGCAGCGCTCGCGGTCGGCCTCGATGCCGTTGACGCAGCGGGTGGTCAGCGTTTCCAACGCCGCGGTGAGATGGCGCATCGACGCCAAAAGGCAATAGCCGATGGTCGGCTCGAACGCGTTGAGCTGCAGCTGGCCGGCTTCGGCGCACATCGTCACCGTCATGTCGTGCCCGATTACCATGTAGGCGACCTGGTTGACGACCTCGGGGATCACCGGATTGACCTTGCCGGGCATGATCGACGAGCCGGCCTGCACCGCAGGCAGACGAATTTCACCGAGCCCTGCGCGCGGGCCGGAGGAGAGCAGCCGCAGATCGTTGCAGATCTTCGACAGCTTGACCGCGACGCGCTTCAACACGCCGGAGAACAGCACGAAGGCACCCATGTCGGAGGTCGCCTCGATCAGGTTGGAGGCTGGCACCAGCGGCTGCTTGGAGATCCGGGCGAGCTCCTCGATCGCGAGCGCGGCATAGCGCGGGTCGGCATTGATGCCGGTGCCGATCGCGGTCGCGCCGAGATTGACCTCGCGGAACAGCGCCGCCGCCTCGCGGATCCGCGACACGTCCTCCTTGATGGTGATGAAGAAGGCGTCGAACTCCTGGCCGAGCGTCATCGGCACCGCATCCTGCAACTGGGTGCGGCCCATCTTGAGCACGTCGGAAAACTCCACCGCCTTCGCCTTGAAGGCGTAGGCGAGTTCGTCGAGCGCCGCGATCAGCGGCTCGGCCGCAAAGATCACGGCCAGCCGCAGCGCCGTCGGATAGGCGTCGTTGGTCGACTGCGACATGTTGACATCGTCGTTGGGATGCAGCCCCGCATAGTCGCCCTTGGCCCGTCCCATGCATTCGAGCGCCACATTGGCGACGACCTCGTTGGTGTTCATGTTGGTCGAGGTGCCGGCGCCGCCCTGCACCGCGTCGACGACGAACTGGTCGTGATATTTGCCCTCATTGCCGATCAGCTTGCAGGCCCGCTCGATCGCGTCGGCCTTCTCGGCTGTGAGATAGCCGAGCCGCTTGTTGGCGCGAGCCGCGGCCTGCTTCACATAGACCAGCGCGCGCACGAAATTCGGGAAGTGACCGACCGGCACGCCGGTGATCGGAAAGTTCTCCACCGCACGCAGGGTGTGAACGCCCCAATAGGCATCCGTTGGCACATCGCGATCGCCCAGCAGGTCGTGCTCCCTGCGTGTCGTGACGTGGGCAAGCTCGATTTTCTGCGTCGTTGCGACCTGGACGGTGCCGGGCCGTGCGTCGCTTGCGGGCGTTTCAAGTGCGGACGTCGTCGTGGCCAACGGATGCCTCTTTCGGTTGTACTGAATAGATGCGCTGATCTGGCCGGGCGATGATGACCCCCTGCCTCTACGCGTTCAAGTCACCGGTACGCCTCACCTCGCCCCGCCCATCACCCGGTATAGCTCTGAAACCGGCCCCGCACATAGGCATGGGATACCGCCTTCATCAACTCGCTCACTTCGTTCTCCAGAAAGTCGTTGGCGAGAATCAGCGCCCGGATGGCCGCGCGCGCGTCGCCACCGCACGCCGCAATCGCCTGATTGATGGCAACCTCCAGCGCGTCGACCTCGTTCTGGTTTGGTTGCGGGCTGGATGGCATGGCGGTATCCGAAGGTGGGCATGTCCGTCAATGTTCCTCTTTCGTTCTTGATGAGTCAATCGTGGGTATCCCGGCCTTCGCATCATGGAATCGAACTCTCGACAGGATGTCTGGCCGCGGCGCGCAGGACGCGTCGTATTGCGCAGCCGAACTGCAACTGTAACAATTCTGTCATGCAGCAAAACTAAACGGAAGCCACGGCTTTCAGCCAAAATCCTTACCTGGAGTCTTCGATGCGCCGCTCCCTCGCCTGGCTCACCGCCGGCCTGACCGTGCTGTCCCCCGGCATGGCTTTCGCCCAGAACAACGCGACGGCGCACAACCTCGTTCTCTTCATCCCGGATGGCCTGCGCGCGCTCAAGGTCACGCCGAATACCGCGCCTGCGATGGCCGCGGTCCGCGACAAGGGCGTCAACTTCAAGAACCCCCACTCGATGTTTCCGACCTTCACGATGGCCAACAGCTCGGCGATGTCGACGGGCCATTACCTCGGCGACACCGGTACGTTCTCGAACACGATCTTCACCGCTTTCACCTCGGCGCCCGCCGGCGACACCGTCGTTCCTTTCATCGAGAACGACGCGGTGCTCGGCGATATCGATGAACACTTCAAGAGCGACTATCTCGACGAAGAAACCATTCTGATGCTGGCGCGCGCACAGGGCTTTTCGACCGCGGCGATCGGCAAGGTCGGCCCGACCCTGTTGTTCGACCACACCGACCGCGCCGACAAGCCCGGCCTGCATTCGATCGTGGTCGATGATTCGACCGGCGCCAAGACCGGCGTGCCGCTCTCCGACGAGATGAAGGATGCGCTGACCAAGGCGGGCCTGCCGCTCACCACCCCCTCGCGCGGCGACAATGGCAAGGCGGGCGATGCCAAGACGCCGGGCACGACGGCCGCAAACACGACCCAGCAGGCCTATTTCGCCGATGTCGCGAGCAAGGTCGTGCTGCCGATGTTCAAGGCCCGCACAAAACCGTTCGTGCTGGTGTTCTGGTCGCGCGATCCGGACGGCAGCCAGCACAACCAGGGTGACAGTCTCAACACGCTGACACCGGGCATCAACGGCCCGACCTCGATGGCCAGCATCAAGAACGCCGACGACAATCTCGCGCAGCTGCGCAAGGCGCTCGACGATCTCGGGCTCAGCGCCACGACCGACGTCATGATCGCGGCCGATCATGGCTTTTCGACCATCTCGAAGGAGAGCAAGACAAGCCCGGCGGCGAAGATGAGTTTTGACGACACGCCGAAAGATTTCCTGCCGATGGGCTTTCTGGCGATCGATCTTTCCAAGGCGCTCGGCCTGCCGCTGTACGATCCGAACGACAAGAATGCAAAGGTCGGCGACAACGCCCATCCCAAGGCCGGCAACGGCGTACTGGGCCAGGATCCCACAAAACCCGACCTCGTCGTCGCGAGCAATGGCGGATCCGACCTGATCTATCTGCCGAACAAGGACAAGAAGCTCGCCGAGCGCACGGTGAAGGCGCTGCTCGAGCAGGATTATGTCTCGGGCCTGTTCGTCGACGAAGCGCTCGGAAAGATCCCCGGCACGTTGCCGCTCTCGCAGATCAACCTGAAGGGCAGCGCGATCACGCCGGTGCCCGCGATCGTGGTCAACTTCCGCTCCTATATCACAAGTTGTGACCAGCCCACCAATTGCTCGGTCGAGGTCTCCGACACCGTGCTGCGGCAGGGCCAGGGCATGCACGGCAGCTTTGGACGCGCCGACACCATGAATTTCATGGCGGCGATCGGCCCAGACTTCAAGGCGGCCTATATCGATCCGCTTCCGGTCAGCAATGCCGATGTCGGCATGACAGCGGCCAAGATCATGGGGCTGAAGCAGAAGGCGAATGGTCATCTGGTCGGACGTGCCATGACCGAGGCAATGCCGAACGGCGCGACGCCAAAGGCTTCGTCCGACACCATCAAGTCGGAACCTGCGGCCAACGGACTGCGCACGGTCCTGAACCTGCAGCGCGTCGGCGCCCAGCGTTATTTCGACGCGGCCGGTTTTCCGGGCCGCACGGTCGGCCTCGAGCCGGACATCGGCAAGCAAAAGACGGCGGGGAACTAGCTCGGCCCGCGCCGCGAAGCGAAGCAATCCAGAAATCTCTGCCACGAGGAACGACCGGATTGCATCCGCCTTCGCTCTCCGAGCTTCGGCGGACAAGTCGGCGCTTGCGCGCCTCGCAATGACGACTCCAGACATGCATCGGCATCCTCGCGGCGCGATCGCGCCCGAGTGGTGGATCGAATCTTCCGACCCTCCGAAGTCAGAGGGTGCAGGGAAAGCCGGGTGCCCGCCGCACCCGCGGCCCCCGCGCTCTCCCCGGGGACCGGGCTTTGTTGCCCCCGTCATCGCGCGAATCGCTCCGCACAACTTGATCTCAGCGTCGGGAGACCAGGACCACACGACTTCGCCGTCCGCAAAAGCTTCGGTCGTCTTGCGAAGACTGCGCCCAAAACTCTCGCGTCCATCGCATCCCGCGCCCAACGTTCGTGACGATCGCGAAGCGCCCTCCTGATTGAGCGCGGGACGGCACCGGACAATATTTATGATTTTCGGGAGACGTCAAGAAGTATTCTGTAAATCAGAATGCGCCGGCTCCGACAGATTGGCGCGACGGTAGTTTGGGCATGGCATGCATGCGGGTTTTGCCCGTCGTGCAACACGCATCAGCCTTGCGCGGCGCCCCGCGCTCGCGGACGACGCTGGCTGAGGATCGCCAACACGACGAGAGCAGCGCACGAGGATCGGCAGCCATCTGCCGGCCGACCACTGGCGGCAGTCCGATCGTGCCCCCGGCTGATGATCTGCCCGATCGCAAGCACGATCAGGACGACAACGATATTCTTGCGCAAATAAGACAAGGATGCCTCTGCCAACCTGTCTCACACTGATTTACAGGCTCTGTGACACTGCGGCGGCTGCGTTTCCTGTACGCAGCGACAGGTTTGCTTCATCCATTAAGTTCGAGACGGCTTCGGACCTCGCGCGCCTTGCACAGCTGTTGCTTGAAACGCGCTACCGCCGGTGAGTCCTCGCCGGGGCCGTAGACTTCAAGGGCTGCCTCGATTTGCTGTATCGCGGTTTCGGCCATACTCGCCTTCCCTGTCCGCTCCGCGGAATGCATCAGGGCAATCCCTCGGCCAGCGACGCAGCCCGCCCACAGGCGCGGCTGGCGCTCGCGGGACAGCCCCTCGATCGCGTGCTGATAAGCAGCGGCCGCTTCGTCGAGCCGCTCGATACCGCTTTCACGCTCGCCGAGGAGCCGAAGTGCATCTCCCAGACCTGCCAAGGCCGACGACCGATTGGCATCGCTCCCTTCAGGCCGTTCCTGCAGGGCTTGGCGATAGACAACCGCCGCTTCCTCGAGGCGCGCCGTGTCGCCCTCGCGCTCTCCGAGAGCACAAAGTGCATCCGCTAGCTTGATCTGGGCGAAGGTTGTGCGAGGACTGCCGGTCTCCCTCGCGAGCTCCTCCAGCGCCTCGCGAAATGCCGCGACGGCGTCCTCCAGTCGTGCCGTGCCGCTCTCGCGCGCGCCGATCGAACTGAGCGCAGCGCCGAGGTTCATCTGGCTCATGGCCCAGCTCAGCGGCCAACGCTCGCGCGTATGCTCTTTCAAGGCTTCGCGGCAGGCCGCAACCGCCTCCTCGAGTCGCTCGATGCTGTTCTGCCGATCACCAAGCCCTCCCAACACGTTGGCAAGGTTGTTCTGGATACTCGCCCAGCGGAGGGGAGCGTGCTCACGTCGCAGCCCAATGAGGGCCTCGCGATACGCCGCCGCCGACTGTTCGAGACGCTCCATCCCGCAATCGCTCCAGGAACGTACAGCCAGCGCATTGCCGAGCCCCAACTGGATCGTCGACCATCGAACTGGGTCCCGTTCCCGCGTGGACCCTTGCAGGGCCGTGCGAAACGCCGCGATCCCTTGTTCTTCCAGCTGGTCGGTTTCGCTCGTCAGCAGGCAGCCGAGCGCCCAGAAGGCAAATCCTACGCAGATATGGGCGTCGACCCACTCGACCGGCGCGAAGGCGGGAGCAAGCTCCACGAGCGCCTCGCGACAGGCGGCGATGGCCTCCTCGATCGGCGCGACCGTGCCGAGTGAGCGCAACGCGTTGCCGAGATCGATCTGGGTTGCAGCCCACTCGATCGGCAGCTTCCCGCGCGGCACCACAGCAAGGAGCTGCCGGTAAAGATCTATCGCCTTCAGCAGCGCGTGCTCATCGCCGAACCGCCCCGCGTGGTCGCGAAGCGCTTGCGCCTGTTGTCGCTTGAGCCGCCGACCCTCCTGCTGGTCGAAAGGCGCGACCAGCTCGGCTGCCTCCGCGTATTTGGCGGCAGCCGCTTCAAAATCGAGCTCCGAAGTGTCAAGACGGGCCTCGTCAGCGAGGAACTCCGCCTCGCGCAGACGCGCTCCGCTACGAACCGCATCGCGGCCTTTGCGAAGGACCTGACGTGCCCCGTCGATATCGCCGCGGTCGATGAGCTCCAGCGCCTGCGCACGGATCGTGGCCAGTTCAGGTCGATCATCGCCCAGGCGGCCCAGCTGTTTGCGCAGCGCGATGAGTTGATCGGCGGCCGCGTTGAGGCGCTCGGGAATCTCGTAATCCGGGACGTGACCATGACCCAGCTTCGCCAGGATCGCCCGTAATGGCGGTTCCGGGATGCCCTTCTCGCGCGCCACCTGATCGGCAAGCGCCGACATGACTTTCTCTGCGATAGGCCCCAGCACGCCCGCGAAGAGGCGGCTGGTTTCTTCCTCGTCGAGACCTCTCTTGATGATGATTGTGCTGTCACGGATGTCGCGCCCGACCGCGACGCCGCCAAGTTCGGCATGAATAGCGGCCGCCGAACTGATGGACTTGCCACTGCCAAGCCAGTCCAGTGGTGAAGGTGACATGGTCGGCCCTATCGCTTGGTCCCGCCGCGCGTGTCGATCCTGCTGTCCCTTATATCGCCGCCCGCCGCCACCGCGCCCTGTGATGCCGTCACGTGTGGAACCGCCGCGCGCTCACCCTTCTCCTTCTTCGAGATCAAGAACCTGATGATCGTCCAGCAGCCGCCAGCGACGACGACGATGCCGCCGCCGATCCAAGTCAACACGGTTCGATTGCTCTCATCCTGCAGAAAACCCCATATCGTTGCGAGCACGGGCCCTCCCGCCGTTTTCGGGCACACTTTGCTATTCGAGTTTCGTCTTCATATCACAACCGCTGCGCGATGTCGCAGGAGGACGATTGTACCGGCTGGGTTCTGGCCTGAAAACTGACCAAGCAACGACCGCTATTCCTGCCCAGTCTCGACGCCGTCAGGCAATCCGATTCCACCGCTTCAACCCTGTGCGATGCCCTGAGATCGTGGACGACGCTGACTGAGGATTGCCAGGACGGCAAGTGCAGCGCACGAACACAGCAGGGCCAATCCGAGCAACACGTCGGCGCCGAACCGTGTGAGCACGCCTGCCAGCACCGCCGGCGCCAGCGCCGACATGACGTTGAGTGGCAAGGCGATGTGCGAGGCGGCTTTTGCGTAAGACGTGCTGTCGTAGAACACCAGGGGAATCGTGGCGCGGGCGACGGCGAGAGCACCACTCCCGAGGCCATAGATCACGATGAAGCCCACGATCGACCAGTGCAGCCCGTGCCCCAGCATCAGCAGGAGCATCGCCGCCGGAAGCGCGGCGCCGGCAAACAGGCCCGTCGTGACCCCGTCCCATCTGCCTCCACCCAAGAAATCGATGCCGCGGGCGCTGACCTGCACGACTCCGAGTGACGATCCCAAGGCAATTGCTTCGGCTGGAGCGAGCCCTTTTGACCTGAGCAGTTCGATCAGCACGGCGCCAAGCCCGAAGGCGATGAATGCATTCAGGGAGGTCGCTGCAATGATCAGAAGGAGCGTGCTGGTACCCGCTTTCCGAAGTCCGCGTCCCCCCGCCATGGACTTTGGATCGACGGGACGGCTGGCAACGGCAGGTCCCGCCGTGGGCGGATCGGCGACCGCGCGGGAAAGCGCCGGCGCGCGGGCCCGATGCGGCAATCCGAACATGTAGAGCGGAACGCAAACAAGGCCCATGGCGGCAGCGTAGACCAGGCAGGTCACGCGCCAGCCGGCCTCAGCCGAAAGCAGTGCTGTGATGGGCCAGAAGATGGTGCTGGACAATCCCGTCATCAGCATCAGCGCGCCAATCGATCGCCTGGCGTCCCTGCCTGCAAGCTCGTTGAGCAGGATGTAGCTGGCCGTCGACAGGCAGGCACTGCCTGCGGTGCCCAGGATCGCCCATGCGGCAAAATAGCTGATCCCGCCACGCGAGAGCGCCAGCACGAGAAAACCCGGCACGGCAATTGCGGCGCCGGCGATCATCACGCGCCGCGCGCCATATCTGCCGAAGGTGCTCGCCAAGGCAGGCGCGCAAAGGCCCATGACCACGTAAAGCACCGAGGTGCCGGCAAACACCTCCACGATGTCAATGCCGAGATCGGCCGCGATGTCCCTACCGACCACGGGTGGTAAACCGATCGTGCCCCAGCCGATGATTTGCCCGATCGCCAGCACGATCAGGACGACGACCATGTTCTTATCCTCGTTCAACGCGACAATGATCCCCTGCCAAACCCCGCAGTCCTTTGTCCGAATCTGACGCCGATATGCAAGCGCTGTGGCAGGGCGGGCAGATTGCAAAAGGCGCATATGTGCGTCATGCCCGCTGGGCACGCGCCGCAGCCTGACCAGATCAGCGCGCGGGCGCGGACTCGGCTCCGATCGCGTCCTTGATCGCCGCTTCGAACTGGCTGGCGGAGGCAGCAAAGCTCAATCGCTTCTCCTCCTGAATCGCCGAGAGGATGCCGATCACGGCGGGGCTGCCATCGATGTCGGCCAGGATCGGCGAACCCGAATAGCCGTGGTTGGCAAGACACTGCAGGACCATCAGCCCAGTGTCGTTGCGATCGGCGCGGCAGTTTCTCAAGGCAGTCGGGGAATAGCGCCGTTCCTCGCCATAGCCGATTTCAGAGATTGTCCCCGCGCGCGCGGCGGCCGTCAGTTCCTCGCGTGTCAGCGCCTTCACCGCAACCGGCCGCGCCGGCAGCGCGTCCTTGAGAAATATCAGCGCCCAGTCCGCCGGCGATCGATCCAGCGTCCACTTCTCCTTCAAGGTCGGAACGAAATCCTTCGCCACGATGAACCGCTCCGCAGCCGAGGAGGAGGCCGGCGTTCCCTGGTTCATGCCGGCCAGGAAGTGGAGGTTCCCTGGGCTGATCAGCTCGGTTCCGTTCAACAGGCAGTGCGCGGCCGTGAGTACGATTTTTGGGGCGACGAGCGTGCCCGTGCACCAGCCGCCCTTGTCGAAACGCGCCATGGTGACGACGCCGATCGCCGACGCCGGCCAAATCGTGGGATCCACGACTTCGCCGATATGCCGATCGAGGCCGAGCAGTTCCTCCGGTCGCGGGTCTGCGATGCTGGCGAGAGATGCTTCAGGCTTCGGCTTCCAGCGCGCGATGATGTCCTGGGCCTGCGCGCGCTGCGGCGTCGTCAGCGCCAGGGTCTGGGCGACGCGCGGCGCGGAGCGGACGCCCCCCTGCGCCGCCATGACGATGAATGCGTAACCCTGCACCGGGTCTTGCGGAACGCCCCTGCCGTCCAGGGTCATCAGGCCGAGCATGAACTCGGCCTGGGCAAATCCCTGCGCCGCGGATCGGGCGAACCATTGCGCCGCCTCCGCGTCGTCAGGCCGCACGCCCTCGCCATTCACAAAAGCGAGGCCGAGAAAGTGCTGCGCGACCGCAAGCCCCTGGTCGGCCGCCTTGCGATACCATGGGATTGCCGCCGCTTGATCCCGCTTCACACCCCATCCATAGGCGTGCATGAAGCCGATGTCGAACTGGGCCCGCGCATCGCCCTTCTCGGCGAGCGGAGCCAGCCGCCGAAGCGCGGTCGCATACTCGCCCCGGCGAGCCGCGGCGACGGCATCGTCGAGCTCCGCCGCGGTTGCCGGACCGACGAGAGCCAGAATCATGAAAGCCAGAATCAGGATGCGGCCCGCAAAAGCCTGTTTGATCATGCGCGTCCTCTTTGACCGGAGCGCAGCACGGTGGACCAGCCACACGACCGGATCAAGGCGGCACCGCTGACGAGATCCTTAACGCCGGTGCCGGTTGACAATCACTGCGGGTACGCCAAGTATGACGACCGGTTGATACACCCGCCGCCTGCTCCCTCTGGGATGGTGAACGTATCGAAGCTCTCGGCCCTCGCTATTGGCGAGCGGGTCGGCAAGGCAGGCACCGATCTCTTCCGTTCGCCGATACGGGTGCTCTCATGCGCGATTTCCGCGATGCGAAGGCCATGGCGCGTTCCCTGCGCGAGGCCTTAGGTGCAAGATCGGTGCAAACAACTCACAGCGAGTCCCTCGAGCTGATCGCGAAAGCGTTCGGCTACGAGAATTGGAATATCCTGTCGGCCAAGATCGATGCGGCTCAGCCGGATGCCGGCGGGGCTGCGGGCCAGCATCCAGCGCCGGCAACGAAACTCCTCCATTGCTCCTTCTGCGGCAGGAGCCAGCACGAAGTGAGCAAGCTTGTCGCCGGGCCGGCCGTCTACATCTGCGACGAATGTGTCGACCTTTGTACCGACGTCGTAGACGAGCAGCTTGTTCGGCTCATCGAGGGCGATGAAGAGAACGCCCGCGCCATGACCACGGACAGGCTGCTGCATTACATGGAGCACGCCAGCAAGGCAACCGAGCGCAACCGCCTCGGATTGCAGCGCATCGAGCGAATCCTCGCATTTCGAGACAACGCATCGTCCGTGGATGACGGCCTTCTGCGGTCGCCCAGATTCGCTCAGTTGAAGACCAAGACATCCGACGAACTGCGCACCATGCAGAAATTCTCGCAAGATCAGCTGAAGCGCTACGAGCAGGCGGTGCGCACGGCGCGTTCCGTCCTCGACGAACGAAAACAATGAGACCGGATACGAAAACGGCGGGGCCACCGCCCCGCCGTCCATGCTGTCTGCGCAATTCGCGCGAAACCTCACATCCCGATGTCGAACACCTGCGGCAGCTGGGCTGCGAGCGGCAGCGCCGCCGCGCCGACAAACGTCGCCACCATCGCCATCAAGGCGCGATTGCCGTGGCGCTTGCCGCGCATCTGGCTTGCAATCCATTCCAGCACGTCGGCATTGACATTGGCGGCCCGCGCGGGCGCCCAGCTTTCGATATCGGTGTCGGGCGACAGCGCCACCGTGCGCGACGGCACCGGCAGGCCCGATGCGGACGCGGCGTGATGGGCGACTGCTTTCGCAAGCAGGTCGTCAAAACGTCCATCGTCGCTGCGCTCGGTGGCCGCGTCATTGATCTCGAACAGCGCTTCGGCCTCGGCCCGGCTGACCGGCTGATGCTCGACCGCACGCGCGGTCAGGATCTTGGCGCACCATGCGGCATCGTCGGCGTCCAGCGCGCGGGAGAAATGCACCCGGCCCCGGGTCGTCGGACCCTCGCCGGTGATCACGCCGTCACGCACGACGGCAAGCGCCTGGGCCGCGGTGTCGCGACAGGATGGTTCAAGGACGTCGATCGCATCGACGCCCCCTGGTTGAAGGGCAGTCATAATTCTCGTCTCGATTTCTGTTCCGTGCAGGATGGCCCTGGGTGTGTGAACGAGTGGTTAACGATTCGAAACCCGCCTACGGGGTAATTTACGGAGTCTTTCTTTCGTCGCGGCGTCACTCGTTACGGTTCGGGGGGCTCCTATAGCCGTGAGGGGCGGCGATGTGAAAGTGATAAAAGGCAACATCGAGGCGACAATTTTCATTTTTCCACACCGCGCCCGCACAAAAAAGTGATGCTACGATTTGGATCATACGGAGAATATTTTATCTTCTTCGGCGGCAGCAGGTTCACGAAAAGAGAATGACCCACTATGGTAGCCAAGACAAATTGATCTGTTGCATTAAGAGCATACTGATCTGTCGCTTTAACCGTATGAGGTAACACCAATGGCTCTTCAGATTGGCGCCGTGGCCCCGGATTTCGAGGCCGAAACAACCGAGGGCAGGATCAAGTTCCATGACTGGATCGGCAACAGCTGGGCGCTGTTGTTCTCCCATCCGAAGGATTTCACCCCGGTCTGCACCACCGAGCTCGGCGCGCTCGCCAAGCTGAAAGGCGAATTCGACAAGCGCGGCGTCAAGCTGATCGGCCTCAGCGTCGACCCCGTCGAAAACCATGCGCGCTGGTCGGAGGATATCCGCGAGACCCAGGGCGCCGCGCCCAATTATCCGATGATCGGCGACACCGATTACAACGTGTCCAAGCTCTACGACATGCTGCCGGCGTCAACCTCCGGCGACGTCGCAAAGCGCACGGCTGCCGACAACCAGACGGTCCGCAACGTCTTCATCATCGGCCCTGACAAGAAGATCAAGCTGGTGCTGGTCTATCCGATGACGACCGGGCGCAATTTCCAGGAGATTTTGCGCGTCATCGATTCCCTGCAGCTCACCGCGAAGCATCGCGTGTCGACGCCCTCCGACTGGAAACAGGGCGAGGACGTCATCATCGCGGGCTCCGTCAGCGACGACGAGGCCAAGACGATTTATCCGAACGGCTGGAAGTCGCCAAAGCCCTATATCCGGATCGTCCCGCAGCCGAAGTAAGGCCGGCGCGAGCGGCCCATCCCTCGAGACGCATCGCTTCGCGATGCTCCTCGGGATGAGGTGGTGACTCGGGGCGCGACTTCAGAACCTCTCTCCATGAACACGCTGTCAGACGACGGCCGCTGGATTGGGGACGATTTTCTGGCCGAGCTGGCGAGCCAGTCGGTGCAGAATGCGGTGCTTGGTTTCCAAGACCCTCGCCTCGTATTGAGCCACCTCTGTCTCGACGAAGTCGAGGCCTTTGACCATCACGCGCCAGAAGAGTGTGGCCAGTTTCCGCGCCAG
>Ga0210397_10000544_pt1 | contig 25247 bp, 25 predicted proteins | sample IncBWH2OmetaG_FD_160126 | JGI IMG/M metagenome (GOLD analysis project Ga0210397, IMG submission 160126) | Forest soil microbial communities from Barre Woods Harvard Forest LTER site, Petersham, Massachusetts, United States - Inc-BW-H-2-O ...
ACCCCAGCAAGTGTTTCAAACGTGCGGGACTGACCATTCACAATCAACATAAGTGCCATACCATTCCAGCCTAGCAGTTCGATCAACCTGCAGCTTCAGTGTGGCATCACTCCTATCGAAAAATCCGCTCAATTACACACACTGTCTGCTTAACGAGAAAATCCTGAACTCGCTGATGGATCTTCCGCGGCTCGGCAAACTCCCTGAACAAACTCTGGCTCGCCCCCATCAGAATATGAATCGCCTCCACATGCGCTTCCTGATTCAACTCACGCGTCCAATATCTCCGCGAATTCTCCAAGTACTCCGCCGCATGTCCCAACGTTAACAGCGTCCGTCCATGGTGCGTCTTCGTAATCCTGTGAATCGTCAGATCTCCTTCAGCCGAGATCGACCTCCTATTCGACAGGCTCGGAAGGCTTCGCGGCTTACGCAGCGGAACGAGTACCGGTCCATTTGGACCCGGAAAAACTGCTGAGGCCATCGGTAAAACCTCCATCCCCCTTCCTATCGGTGTCTTTATCCTGAAATATCGCGGTGAATCGATCTGAGACACGAGCCGGTTCGAAAGAACGCCAAGGCCCGAGCACCCATCCTTCGCGCTTTTTGCAAAGGGCGGGAAAAAGCATCGAAACCAGGTACCGTCCGAAGAAATATCCTTACAAAAACGAGTCATCCTGCGCGTCTTCGGGTTTTAATACAGCAGTTGCGCTTTTCAGCCGTGCCGCGCCAGCAGCAAGCGAGGAGTCCACCGTGTCGCAAACCAATCCGCAAACACGGAGCATTTCAGGTCCCCTCCCACATGGAGTCATCGCCTCCTTCTTAGCGGTTCAGCTTGCCCTTCCCATAAACCTTCTCGCACAGATGGCAGCCACGCCCTCCCCAAACAATCAAACCGGCGACTCCATGCAAACATCCGCATCGAAATCGCCGCACTCCAACCTTCCTCTCTCGCAGGACGAAAAAATCCTCCATATCCTCAACCGCTTCACTTATGGCCCGCGCCCGGGCGATCTCGAACGAGTCCGAGCCATGGGAATCCAGGCCTGGTTCACCCGGCAGATGAGTCCGAACAAGATCGACGACAGCGCGCTCGAAGCCCGCCTCGCCGCCTACCCCGCCATGCAGCTCCCTCTCGACCAGATGATGGCGCGGTACCCCACCAACGCCATGATCCGCGCCGACATGAACGGCCGAGGCTCAGGCATCCCTCGCGGCGAAGCCGAAAAAGCCATCTATGCCGACCAGATGTCCCGCGAGAAAAACGCGAAGAAAAACAAAAATCAACCTCCAACCCCAAACAACATCAACGACCAGCCGCTCCTCTCACCCGAAGAAACCTCAAGACTCACCGACCTTCCGCCCGACCAACGATTTTCCGCGCTCTGCAAAATGCGCCCTCCCCAGCTTCAGCAACTCCGGCGCTCCCTCTCACCTCAGCAGCGAGAACACCTCACCGACGGCTTCACCCCGCAGCAGCTTGAAGAGTTCGCCGCCTTCAACCGCCCTGAGGGAGTCATTGTCGCCGAAGACACTCAAACCAAACTCCTCCGCGACATCTATTCCGAGCGCCAGCTTCAGGAGGTGATGGTCGACTTCTGGCTCAATCACTTCAATGTCTACATGCGTAAATCGCAGCAAGCTCCTTATTACATCGCCAGTTACGAGCGCGACAAGATCCGCCCCTTCGCCCTCAGCAGCTTTGAAAATCTCCTCCTCGCTAGCGCCACCAGTGCCGCCATGCTGAACTACCTCGACAATGCCTCCAGCATTGGCCCTAACTCCGACTTCGCCCACCGCTCTCGCCCTGACCAGAAAAAACGTCCCGACGGCCTGAACGAAAACTATGCTCGCGAACTGATGGAGCTTCACACCGTAGGCGTCAACGGCGGCTACACCCAGCATGACGTCACTGAAGTCGCCAAAGTCTTCACTGGCTGGACCGTTGGCAAACGTCCCTTCGGCGGGGAAGACATCCAGCCCCAGTTCGACCCTAGCAAGCACGAACCCGGCCCCAAGTACGTCCTCGGCACCGTCATCAAAGAAGACGGTCAGCGCGAAGGCCTCGACGTCCTCCACATCCTCGCCAACAGCCCCAAAACTGCGCACTTCATCTCCACCAAACTTGCCGTCCGCTTCGTCAATGACAACCCATCACCGGCAATGATCGACCGCATGACCAAAGTCTTCATCGCCACTCGCGGCGACATTCGCCAGGTCATCCTCGCCATGGTGAACTCCCCCGAGTTCTTCTCTCGCGATAACTACCGTGCCAAAATGAAAACCCCGCAGGACTTCGTCGTCTCTGCCGTCCGGGCCTCGGGAGCCAACGTCTCCAGCCCCGGCGCCCTCGTCGACGTTCTCGCCGATCTCGGCATGCCCCTCTACGGCATGCAAACGCCAAACGGCTTCTCCATGAAGGCGGAGGCCTGGAACAACACCGCCGCTCTTATCGAACGCATGAACTTCTCGGTCGCCTTAGCCTCCAACCGTGTCGCTGGTGTAACTACCGACTGGCCAACCATCCTCGGCCACTCCGACACTCCACTCAGCCCTGAAGCCAAAACCACCGCTCTCGAAGAGACCCTCCTTCACGTCTCCGTCAGCGACCGCACCCGCCAGACCATCTATGCCCAGATTGCCGCTGACCCAGCGCAACGCGAAGCGAGTCTCCGTCAGGTCGCTATGAAAGACCGGCGCCGCGACCCACTCGCCGTTGTCCCACGCTCTATCCACGAAGGCGACCTCGCCAGCATCGACAGCGAATCCGCCCTCGCCGCTGGCCTCCTTTTCGGATCACCCGAATTCCAACGCCGCTAATCCCTTCCTCAATGGCCAAAGCGAATCCACTGGCCCCACTCCTCCGCCCACCGGCACCGCCCTCCGAATCGCCTCCGCGACATACTCCTTCGCCTTCCCCACTGCATCCTGCCCCACATCTCCCCAAACAACCCGACTCAGCAAAGCACTCGAAAACACACATCCTGTTCCATGCGTCGATCGACTATCAATCCTCTCCCCAGCTATCCAGGTTGCGTCACCCTCCGCACTCAGCAGCAAATCATCAGGCGAATCCAGATGTCCACCGGTCACCACCACATTCAACCCAGAACCCTTCGTCTGCAAAACCCGCGCCGCCTCAACCATCTCCTCCCTACCCCGCACCAAAAGCCCAGTCAACACTCCAGCCTCAGCAAGATTCGGAGTCACCCAATCCACCAGAGGCAACAAACGCTTCCGTAACACCTCCACTCCAGCATCATCGAGCAGTTCCCTACCCGAACTAGACCTCACAACTGGATCCAGCACCACAGGTACCGCTCGCACGGCACGCACCCGCTCCAAAAACTCCGCCACGACCACTACATTCGCAGCCGATGCCAACATCCCAATTTTGATACCCACTGCTGGCAGATCATTCTCCAGACAATCCAGCGTCTCCTGCACCACATCACTCGAAACCGGCGTAGTCGACCGCACCCCCAAAGTCGACTGCACCGTCAACCCCGTCACACACGAAGAACCAAACAGACCATGCGCGGCAAACACCATCAAATCCGCCGTCACTCCTGCGCCCGAAGATGGATCGAACCCTGCAATCGTCAACACTGTTCGCATCGTCACTCCGGATGCGCTGCAAGAAACTTCTTATAGTTCTGATCCAGCCCCAGAAGCAGCGACTCAAGGAAGGTTAGCTGCGCCTGCAGAACTTCAAGACGGTCCTTGATCTTCACCGCCTCGTCTCCTGTGGGATTGGGATCGCCATTCTTCGAATTCAAAAACGGCCCGACGCTGGTCACCGTATCCCGCACCGCCTGCCGTTCCGCGGCCGTGATCTCCTCCTGCTCGCCGTAGATTGCGGAGTACTCCTGCGCCCGCTCATACGGCATGTACGAGAGCGCTCCCGTCGATTGCGCCGTCTTCCAGCTCACATCGTCGAACGACCCGAGATGAAAGTTAATGGCCATATCCTCGCGGTTCGGCGCCCTCGGATTCGCAATGCTTCTCTTCAACACCGCAACATCCTGCTGCAACACCTTCTGTTCCTTGCGAACATCCTCCAAGGCACCCTGCAGATCCTTCGCATTGCTTCTGATCTCGGTTCCCAGGCTGGCCTCCGCCTCATGCACCAGGTTGCGGTGATGTCTCCACTCCACGCACCCTTCAAGGCTCAGCGCAATCAACAATCCAATGGTGATTGTCGCAAGATGAATTAAAAAATCCCGCCATCCATGCAGTGAGTGGTCGGGAGGGTGAACGTCAAGCACAATGAGTTCTCCTAAGACTGCACCGTTAGCCTACCAAACATAGCGCGCTCCACTCTTCGCAACCAGCGAACATACTGTGATCGACACGAATCCGCCTCAAGAGGCGTGTTTTGCACTTATCCTCCGCGCGCTGACTGCACTCAAAATCGCCAACCCAACAGAGACCCACAGAACATTGCGATACCCGTACAAAAACGCCTCATCCACAGCTCGCCTTATTCGCGAGTCACTCGTCTGCATTCCTGCAAGCTTTCCTCTTTCACGATCCGTGCTCTGTCGTACTTCGGGAGATAACTGCAGATCAGGAAGACTCTTATTCAACGAAGAATTAAACCCCGCCGAGAGCACAAGACCGAAAACAGCGATCGCCAAAAGCCCGGAAATCCGCGACACGGCATTGTTCACTCCTGAAGCCACACCGGCTTCACTTGCAGGAACCGATTCCATCACCGCCGTCGTCAGCGGAGCAACACTGATTGCCATTCCCACACCCAGAACCAGCACTGGAGGAAAGAACGTACTCCAGTACGAACTCCCAATTCCCTGCCGCAGAAAAAGCGCAAAACCACACGCCACGACCAACGGCCCGACCGTAAGTGGCAATCGCGCGCCATATCGCGCCACAAGTCCACCCGACCAGCGCGAAAGCAAAAAGACCAAAAGGATAAACGGCAAAAGAGTGGCTCCGGCCTGTGTCGCCGAATAACCCTGAACTTGGACCAGATCAAGCGGCAGAAAAAATAGAATGCCGTTCAGAGAGGCATAAAGCAAAAGCGTAAGCAGGTTGGCGCCGGAGAAATCTCTCGAACGGAACAACTCCAGAGACACCATCGGCGCAGAGGAGTGTGCTTCAACGAAGAGAAATCCCGCCAATACACCAACCCCTGCCAGTCCCCATGCCCAAGTTGCAAATCCACCTGTCGGAGCCCCGATCAGCGCGTAAGTCACCGCTCCCAGACCACACGTTGCAAGGACAGCACCAGGCCAGTCAAGACTTCGCTTGGCACTCTCGTTTCGACTCTCCGGGATCCGCCACAAGGTCGCCCCAACCGTGAGTGCCAAAGGAATATTGATGAAGAAGACCCAACGCCACGAACCTTTCTCCACAAGCCAGCCGCCCAGAACCGGCCCAACCGCTGCCGTGATCGACGTAAATCCCGACCATGTTCCAATGGCTCGCCCTCGCTCCTTTTCGGAAAAAGAAGCGCTGATGATCGCCAGACTTCCCGGCACCAGCAATGCCGCGCCGATCCCCTGCAGACCGCGCGCCACGATAAGCGAACCGATCGAAGGAGCCAGGCCGCACCACGCTGAAGCAGCCGCAAACAGCAGCACACCATATGCGAACACCTTGCGTCGGCCAAACAGATCGCCAAGCGAACCGCCCAGAAGCAACAGGGATGCCAGCAAAAGCGCATACGACTCAATCACCCACTGAATATCCTGCACCGACGCATGGAGCGCACTCTGCAACGCCGGAAGAGCCACATTGACGACCGTTCCGTCAATGAAAGCCATGCTTGAACCAAGAATTGTAACGAAGAGCACCCAGGGTCCCCTGCAACTCTCCTGCGTACTTGGCAGTAACCCCGCTGCAGGCTTTTCAGGTGATCCGATCAACATTGAAGAGACGCCCGAATCTACAAGTTCTTAGTTGATGACAAAATTGAGACCGACCGCAGACTCGAGAGTCGCACTTGCGGCATGCAACGAGGCGGACCAGGTCTGATCACCAACGACACCGTCTGCAGTAACGCCAGCCCAGCCTTGAAACGCTTGGACAGATGCCTTCGTCAGGGGCCCGAATTGGCCGTCAATCCCTTGGGGACTAACACCCCACTGTCCGGCAGCACCGTTAGTAAGCAGCCGCTGTAGACTCAGAACCACCGCCCCAGTAGAACCTTCCTGTAGCGTCGGCATCGGCCCGCCATCAGGCAAGGCATTCCACGTGATCGGCCCAACGATACCATCAACCATTAGTCCGATTCCTTGCTGAAACTCCTTCACCGCCGTCTCCAGAACAGTGCCGAACACCCCATCCACACTGACCCCGAAATCCGGCGTCCGGCGCAACGCCCGTTGCAACCGCCTCACCGCATTGCCTGTAGCGCCAAGAGAAATCGTCGGCTGGCCGGGATTGGGCATAATCTTCTCCTTGGAGTTCGCCCGGGAATTGAACGATTGTACTGGGAGGAGCAGGCCGGTAACGGGCTACCGTAATAAAAATCAACCTAAAAATGAGGTGAGCGAGATCGACTACCTCCCGCCCTCACCTCGATTCATCGAGCTACTGCATCAGATCGATGACGTTCGCAATAAAGTACGTCACTGGGTCATAAACCACCACATATCCCTGGTAGTAGCCGATCTGGTAACCCGGAGGAACAGGCGGCAGATATCCCAAAACTGCCGGGGGCGCAGGTGTGATGTACGGGACATACCCATACGGGAAAAACCCTCCGACGACAAAACGCGGACGCGTTGCGATGTTGATATACCCCAGGTTCCTCCCGTAGTAATGATGCAGCCACGCCCGGTCATTGGGACGCCATCGATAGTTCGGGCGCGAGACTGGTGGACGGCCCCACTGCGGTGGTCGTCCCGGATTCGGACGCGAAGGATTTGGTCTTGGCGGGGTCGGACGAGGATTGGGACGGTTGTTCCCTCCGCCGCCTCCTGGCGGTCTCCCGCTACCGTTGCCGGGGGGCCGTCCACCACCCGGATTGCCACCCGGAGGACGGCCTCCGCCATTCCCAGGATTCTGGGGCATTCCTCCATTCGGAGGTCTTCCTCCACCAGGATTACCGCCGCCCGGTGGTGGTCCGCCCGGCTTGCCACCCGGGGCTGGACGAGATTGTGGTCCGCCCGGCTTGCCACCCGGCGCTGGACGAGATTGAGGTTGCGCACTCCGGTCCTGCGCGGGAGATACGGTGTACACAAGAGCCAGACAACAGGAAACCGACAACGGTAAAAGCAACCTGCGAAATTGCATCAAACCTCCTGTTTTGAGACAGCGAATAAAAGATTAACCTCTCCCGTCATACCCAGACAAGCCAGGCCCCATCCACAACCTTGATTCTCTGTCACGACAGCAAACCCTTAGACTTTCCATAAAGGCTAAACTAAGAGCATGCCATCGATCTCCGAGCGGCTCTCCGCCAAAGACCACCTCGCAGTAGCTTTGGACTTCCCCAATGTCACTGAGGCCATCGCCCTCGTCGACCGCCTCGGCAACATCTGCAGTTGGTACAAAGTCGGCATGGAACTTTATTACGCTGCGGGAGATTACATCGTCCGCCAGCTGCACGATCGTGGCTTCAGCGTCTTCCTCGACCTCAAGCTCCACGATATCCCCAACACCGTCGCAGCCGCCGTCCGCTCCGTCTCGCAAACTGGAGCCTCGCTGCTCACCATTCATGCCACCGGCGGAGCAGCTATGATGTCCGCCGCAGCTGTAGCCGCAGCCTCTCCCGGTGCGCCTCGCCTCCTCGCTGTTACAGTTCTGACCAGCATGGACGCGAAAGAACTGGCCAACATCGGCATCGAGGCATCTCCAGCCGACGAGGTCCTTCGCCTTGCAAAGCTGGCACAAACCTCTGGCATCAACAGCTTCGTCTGCTCACCCGAAGAGGTCGCAATGCTACGGAAAAACGCTGGTCCCGACTCCCTCCTCGTCGTCCCCGGCATCCGTCCCACCGGAAGCGAGACAGGGGACCAGAAGCGCATCGCCACTCCCACCAAGGCCATCGCCGACGGAGCCTCTCTGCTCGTCGTAGGCCGTCCCATCACCCGGGCAGCCGATCCGGTGCTGGCCGCTCACTCCATCCTCGAAGAAATCCAGGAAGCGATCGAACAGCCCATTGCAGGCTGAAAGTAAATTTCAAAAACGAGGGATTTTTTGAGGCCGTAAAAACGTGCACCTACCGGCCACGTGACGACCACAAAATTGCATTCCGCCGTCACATAAGAACGACGTTTTTACATAGTGGAAATCGCAAAATCTCCTATGAAAACGCATTTATCACCACGAAAATGCGAAACATCTAAATCCGCGTGGTCGAAACCCCTGCCACCCCATGCGTCGCACTCATATCGCTCAATCGCAGTGCCAGGGCCTTGGCCGACCCACCCCCACGCTGAAATTCACTTAAGTCCAGTTCAGTCACTTCGAAACCCCGTGCTTTCAATCGCGTAGCAAGGTTCGATTCCACCAGCCCCATGACAATCTCGCGTCCGGCATTGATTACATTGCAGCCAAACTGCGCCGCCTCCCACTCACTGATGGCGATCCGCTTCTCAGCGCTATAAGCAGCCTCAATCTTTTCAAGCGACGGCGCATCGAACGCACCCGGAAAATACAAGAGATATCCGTTGCTAAGTGGAGAAAAACAAAGATCTAAATGAAAGAATCTTGGGTCAATCAGATGCAGCGAAGTCACCGCCGTATGCCACGCATTCGCCACATGCCGATGACTATGTCGGCAGGTTCTAACGCCATGCGCTGCCCACAAACGCGAGCCATTCGCATCGAAAAGCGCATCTCCTTCTCCTTCAAACGAAGTCTCTCGCGGAATTCCCCAAATCAGAAAGCCTTCATCCTCAAACCAATCAATGACATGCCGCTCTTCGCTCTGTCTCTGTCTGTGAGTAAAGCTTGAGATCGCCGCAACTCCATGCTGCACCACGGCCGCATGCGCCACAAAGACCATGTCCGGCGAACCCTTTTGCGGATGCAACAATCGCACGTCCGCAAACCTTCGAAGTTCCTGGTAAAGGCTCTTCCACTGCGCAAAGGCTTTATCACGGGACGGTTGATGAAGATTCCCCGCCATCCACGGATTGATGACGTAATCAACGTCATACCATTCCGGGGGACACATTAGATAGGTGGGACGGCTGAAGTGAGGCAGCGACGTGAAGCGTGAAGCAGAAGACAATGCGGGCAACTGGGTGATCATAAAACTGGGGTCCTACTTTCCAGCGTAGAGTCTGCCCTTCGCCATCTATGATCGTCAAGTCCATACCGGAAAATTATCTATACAACTTTGGTGCCTGGACTTTGACCGCTTTTCTCCAATTCTTTCAATCAAATGCGAAAGAGCCCGTAAAGACGGGCTCTCTCACAAAGTTCATCTGAAACCCGGATCAGAGTTTCTCGAAAAAATCACAAGCCGAGCAGGAGATATACACTCCGCCGGGAGTACCGCGCTCGCGATCCTTCACACGCTTCACGATGCGCGTCGGTTTGGAGCACTTCGGACAATCCGTGCTCTTGTTGGTATCCATTACTTTCTTACGGTCGCCGGTCTTGGCAATCTTCGCCATAATGCTTTGTCTCCCTGATACGAATGTTGCGGCTCACGCGCTGGATGTCTCGACGCCCTTTGGGGCGAACAGAATCGAATCATCCGGAACTTCTCGTAAGGATTGGCCCGGACTCGTCCGCGGCAGGAATCGGCTGGAGAAGAACTGCGATTGAGGCTCTTCTACAAGTCTACACGACGAACGCTATTGCATGGGTGGCTTTGAACTTGAACCCGGTCGCGTTCCCGGATTTTTTCCGGAACTCGCTCCAGGAATTGAGCCCGTACCGGTATCCGCCCCGATACCCGGATTTGTTCCAGGGTCGGTCGAAGATCCTGATTCTGAACCCGGAGGAGCGGGAATGGGTGCCACAGGGGTATTGGTCGGAAACTGAACTTTACCTGGCCCGTCCGGCGGAGGAGCCTCACCCGGCAGACGTAGCGAAGGAGGTGCTGCAGGCTTATCTTCTGCTCCCCGCTGATTCTGGTCGCCAAGAGCAATCTCGCGAGTAGGTGGCCCTGGATTGAATCCACCCATCTCATCCGTATCGTGGATCTCGATTGGTTTGCCAAGAGCCGCGATCTCTACCATCGTGACGCGATCCCCAACAAAGCGCACGAAACGAATCGTCTGCGGCACATGGCCGTAAATCCACTCCTCGTAGCGACTGCCGTTGGGATCCCCACTTTGTTGTTCTCGCATCTTGTTTTCAGGCGGCCCTAGCGCAGCCAAAACCATACGGTGATTCATTCCAACCAAAACCTCGTGAGCTGCGATGGCCTCTTTCAGTGGATCGGGCAGTGTGTCCGCATACGCTTCCACGGACGTCTTGACCCCGAAGTCGACCAGTGGAGCGAGAAGCGCTTTGACCTCAGGACCAGAGACTTCAGGAATTCCGCCTTCAAAGACAAGAATAATGCGGGAACCGGTCGCAACTTCAGCCGGATCACCGGCTACAGGCATGGGTGCGTCGTTGAGCTGGATATGACGCAAAAAGCGATGTTTCGCGTAAGGGCCGCCGTTGAAGTCGAGAACGATGCGATCGCCTTTGATGTCCAGAGCGGTAATGATGACACGATCGCCCGGACCGGCAGACTGGCCCTTCTCGTAAAGCATCTTCTTGTAGGTATCGGGGCTGGGGCTTACATGGCCGTTAGCCATTAGGGTTAGGCCCGCACCCATCGGGAGCGCGCGGTGCGCAAATCCTTGTTCTGATTCAAGATTACGGATGAGCTCGCGACGGCCGCGCTCCGTAAGTTTTTCTTGAGGAAGTTCAACGTGAGTGGGTTTGAAATCGGTGGCGATGCCGTCAGTCGCGGTTTTTTCGCCCACGACGAAGACCTGCGCTTGAGTGACAACGGGGACTACGGCCAAAAGGCTTATGATGAGGGCCGATCTGTATGCCAGTGCCATGGCAGCACCTCAGATATACAACAGCTTGCGCCTTCTCGTTGCTTTTGACAAGAGCGGGAAGCGGTTTGGGTGCCCTCGTTGAAAATATTTTTACGAGGAGATGAAGGAGTGGCGTTTTTACAGGGAATCTTTGGTAATGGTCAAGTTTGAAATGCACAAGCATGGCACGGGAGCAGAATAAGGCGCGACGATTGGGTGGACATAAATACGCCGGCCAAATCGATACTCGGTCAGGCTACGGGCGAGAAGCCAAAAAAAGATACGGCCCGCTACGGCCAAGGTCAATTCCGTTCAAACCATTTATTCGGACGATAAAGGAGTGGGCGCCTTTGCTGAAGAGGCTGGTATCAAGGTCGTGTCCAGTTGGGACTCGAGCTGCCCGATAGCAAGACACTACTTCTCGACTTATTCCAGAATAATCATAGCTGCGTTGCTCACCGCCGGAGAGACTTCGGTAGCATGGCTAACATGAAGTCCATGAGGTAGCCAAATGAAACCCCCAAGACTCATCTAATGTCAAAGGACAAAAATTCGCTAGCGGGGATAATCCTGCCCGTCATTCCAGAGTCGTTGCGCTGCCCTTTTTGCGGAGCAGAACCGGGTCGTGACTGTGCCACCAGTTCTGGAGCATTTTCAGTCCTGCATGTTGCGAGAATTAAGGTTGCGGCTGCAATCAATCGTGCCATTAAAAAAACCTTAGCCTAGTTGTTAGTCAAGTATATTTATGCCTTTTGGCTGACTATCTGACTCCGGAACTTCTCCCGCAGAAGGGGATGCAATCGGAAGAGTACTCTCAGTCGGCATGCCGATCCTGTCTTTCTGTGTACTGATTCTCCTGCTCTCGCTCTTAAGCAGGCAGCGTATCTTGAACGGATTCGGCAATGTAGCTTTTCATTGCTTGACTCAACTGCGAGTCCACTTCATCGGCAATCGTCATGACACCGAGAAGCAAGACGCTGAAGTCGATCGTTCCCAGGTTCTTCTGGAGTGTATGGAAGATGGTCACCTGAAGGATGCGACTCTCTTCGACCATCATTGCCGCAGTGTATCCCTGCCTGCGTCGGTCCAACCCATGATTCGCAGCGGCTTCCGATTTAAGTTCTTTGGTGCCGAGTGGCTTGAGCGCTTGCAACCGTCTTCCGAGGTCCTGGAAGAGTTGAGGTAAATGCTTGCAACGAGCCTCGCGGCTAAGAGGCACAGCCATCAAGGTGTCTTCTTTCTCTACTTCTTCATACCAGTCGGCGATGCCAACCTCGGTCGTACGTTCGAGAATGGTCGCTAAGGTTTCCACCTTCCGCTTGTGGAGCGGTCCCTTAGCGAGACGCTGCTTGATCGCGTCGATGAGATCAGCAACGTTCATCGGCTTGACTAGAATCTCGTCCGTTTGCATGAGAATGGCATTGGCGGCCGCGGACATTTCGGGAAACGAACTCAATAGGAGCGTCACGGCTTCGGGATTCGAGTGACGCATGGCACTCACAACCGTAAGTCCGTCTCCTGGCCCGGGCATATGCAAATCGGTTAGAAGCACATCGTACTTGTACAAACTGATGAACTTTAAAGCTTCACTAACGTCGCCGGCACAAGTGGCCTCGAAACCATGTTTTTCGAGGATCGCGCCTAGACTCGTGCGGATTGCTTCGTTATCGTCGACCACCAAAACTCTAGCGAGCTCCATGGAGACCCTCCAAATGGTCGCAGACGGGCGTCCGAGTGTCCCCAGTGATCTAAGCATACGCTTTATCGCATAGCTACCCTAATACAGACAGAAACTACGCATAAAGGCCCTTGTGGTGAGCGATTACTTTCCCAATGAGCGCATGATCGCCAAATGCCCCTGTGGGCTGCAATTAGCCGGCGTGAGCGAAACTTGGGCAAAAGACAACCGCAAACTTTCTAATGCAAAGTTAGGGTTCAGATTACTCTTCTCTATTGGAACGTTCCGAGTTTTGTTTGGAAGAATCGGTAGTGGTCAAGTTTGAAACTTGACCACGACCGATTCTTTCGATTTTCGTGGCCGTAGCGTGGTTCTTAAGTGCGCTTTCAGAGCCCTGAAATCTTTCTCTTTTTCGAAGCTTTCAAACGGAGAATTGCCTTTCTCATGGGTGGGATTCGTCGGCGACGGATCGGGTTTGGGGCGTGGCAGGCAAGATCTGTACAAGCGCCGGGGCGGGGGTCGGGCGAGCCTGCTGCTCCATCGCGACGTGCGCGGCTGGTGGCTGGGCCTCCATGGGGTAGCCGGCAGAAACGACAGGCACGTAGGTGTAGTGCCAGGCGTAGTCACGGGTGATGCGAACAAGGATTGTTATTCCGATCAGAAGAATGATTGCAGTCAAGGTCGCTCCTTCGGGGCCGTAGTCGCCTCCCGTGAGCCAGGTATGGCCGATAGTTCGAGTCTCGATAATGCTGGCGAAGTCGGTTAGTCCGCTAATGGGCAGGCCGAAGAGAATGCCCATCGAGGCGTTCCATCCAAAGTGAAATCCCCAACCGAGCCATAATCCGTGGGTGCGGAGCCATGCAATCGAGAGCAGCAGTCCGGCGAGCATGGTGATAGTCGTGCTGGTCCAGGTCGCCCCCGGGTTGAGCATGTGCGCGATGCCGAAGAGAAGCGACATCGTGATGGTTGCTGCTACCGGTCCGATTGCCTGGATGAGACGGCGATAAGCGTAGCCGCGGAATGCAACCTCTTCTGCAAGACCTGCGACGGCGAGCGTAACAAGATGAAGAAAAAGAAGGCGGAAAGCGCGGGGCTGTGTCCACAGCTGGATGCTGAAGGTTCCAGCCAGCGCCATGGGTAGAACGGCGAGAACGATGAGCCCCCAACCAAGCGCTGCGCCGAGCATCCATTCGCGCCCGGAGGTGGGCCGCTTTGGCAGACCAAGAACTTCACGAAGGGTCGATCTGCGATTCGCGATGGACTGAAGCAGAGAAAAGCCCAGAGCCAGGAGAAAAAGAAAGAAAACCGAAGTGAGCAGGGGGCGCGCAGAGTTTAGGCCGAAGCGTTCGGCGAGCCCGCGCGCGGCATGCGCGGCGACAGTGTCTGCTGCGAAGAACCACGCGACCGAGGTAAGAAACAGTGCAAGCTGCAGAGTACGCTCGGAGCGGCGGTGAGTTGTAGAATCGAGCGCGTGCAACGGAGCTACTCCAAAGAGAAAACGTACCGCTAAGCGGTGATATAGAACTGCGCCATGTTTCGGAACTTGAGATAACGCTGGTCAAGCATGACGTCCAGAGGAAGAGCGCGGAGTTCTCCGAGGTGATACCTGAGCTTTTCTCCCACCATGGCAAACGTCGCGTCGGGATCATTCTGGGTTCCGCCTCTTGGTTCGAGGATGACATCGTCGACGCAGCCCAGCAGTTTGACGTCGCCGGCGGTGTACCTGAGAGCGGCGGCGGCCTGCTGCTTTTTGCTGGCGTCCTTCCACATGATGGAGGCGCAGCCCTCGGGCGAGATGACGGAATAGATAGCGTTCTCCAACATGAGGACGCGGTCTGCCACGGCTAATGCGAGCGCACCGCCTGATCCACCTTCGCCGGTAATGGTGGCGATAGTAGGAACGCGGAGGCGGGACATTTCGATAAGGTTGCGGGCTATGGCTTCGCCCTGGCCTCGCTCTTCCGCCCCGATGCCCGGGTTCGCACCGGCAAGATCGATAAATGTGAAGATGGGGTGTCCGAACTTTTCGGCGATCTTCATGCAGCGAAGCGCCTTGCGGTACCCTTCAGGATCAGGAGAGCCGAATTTGCGCGCCACGCGCTCTTTGAGGGTGCGGCCCTTGAGGTTGCCGATAACCATGACCGGCTCCCCATAGAAGAAGGCCATGCCACAGGCCATGGCTGCATCGTCGCCAAAGGCTCGGTCGCCGTGGATCTCGCTGAAATCGGTGAAGATTGCCTGAATAAAGTCCATCGGATATGGGCGTTGCGGGTGTCGTGCCAACTCCGTCTTAACCCAGGCTTCGGGTGGCGGCGACGGTGCTGGATGGGAATGCGATCCTCTGCCTGCTTCATGTTCGGCCATCCCAATCATTGTATCTAAGAGACGGTGCGGGCAGTTATACACTGAGTCGGTTTCTCGTGGTGCCAATCGACAAGGGACGCCATTCGGTTCAGACAGGTTCTCTGGTGATCCCCCATTTGCTGTCTGAGACACGCAGGGACCCGAGACAAATTTCGGACCGAAGTATCTGGAGGCGGTCTAATAGCCGAGGAACTTGCCCATGGTCCCGTAGGTGAGCTCGGGCTTCGGCTCGCTCCGGTGTTGCAGTCGCGGAGCTTGCTTCGACCCAGGAACAGCCTGCGACACTTTTACATTTTGGGCCCAGTTGCCGACTGCCGTTACGATGCGCGCCGCAGCAAGGCGGCGTGAAGCCTGTTCGGCCTTCGATCCACCCTCTAGCTCTGCGATGACCTGCGGACTATAGCCGTCTTCGGTCACCTGAAGTATCCAGGTATTGCCTTCGCCCGGTATGAGCAGAAAGATTGCTCGCAGGCTCCGGATCATAAACTCGATTACGCCAATGCCTTCCTGAACATCGAGACGAGGTTCAAGCTCCAGCTTTTCTTTGCTAGTGAAGTCGAAAGCCTCTTCGATGCGCGCTCCGAGTTCCTGGAGCAATCCTTCTCGCTCGTGCTCTCTGCGGCGCTCTTCTTCTTCTGCGATCTTGCGGTCGGCGTCGGCCACCACTTTGCGGGCCTGCTCGAACACGTCTACAAGCGCCTGATCCATGGGACGACCTCTCAAATCATTAGAAACTGGTGTGCCACGCACCCGCCACTCCCCAAACGGGGGATATTACACCCGAGCGAACAGGCCCATCGTAGCCGGGTAATGATTCGCTAGACTGAGGAGGTTTGACGGAGGTCTTGTGCGGCAGATTCGATGTATCCCGGTCTTTCTATTGCTCGGTGTAATGCTCTCTGCGTCGACTCAGCGGGCGAGCGGGCAATCGACGGCCGCACAACCTCTGTTTCGTGATCCGGTACATGACGGCGCTGCCGATCCGGTGGTCGTTTGGAATCGCGAACGCAAGATCTGGTGGATGTTCTACACCAATCGCCGCGCGGACATTGAGGATACGACCGGGGTTCGGTGGGTCCACGGAACCCATATCGGAATTGCAGAATCGAGCGATGGCGGTGCGCATTGGAAATATGTGGGCGAAGCAAAGATTCCCTACGGCAAGCCCGACTACACATTCTGGGCGCCCGAGGTGATCGATGCAGGCGGGACATACCACATGTTTTTGACAATCGTGCCGGGAACGTTTAGCGATTGGAACGCCGAACGATACATCCTTCACTTGACCAGCAAAGATCTGCTTCACTGGAAGCCGCTCGAAAAAGTAAATCTGGAATCGGACAGAACGATCGATGCCTGCGTCTTCAGGTTGCCCGATAGCAGTTGGCGGCTCTGGTACAAAAACGAGCGCGATGGCTCGAAAATATACTACAGCGACTCGACGGACCTGGCGCACTGGTCGCCAAAAGGCATCGCCGTAAAGACGCGTGGCGAAGGCCCGGTGGTGTTTCAGTGGAAGAGTTCGTATTGGCTGATTGAAGATGCCTGGGATGGGCTTGGTGTGTTTCGATCGACCGATCTCGCGAACTGGGAACGTCAACCGGACTACTTGCTGCGTCAGCCGGGAACGCAACCGACAGATGGCGCCAAGGGGCAACATCCGGATGTTGTGGTCGATGGTGCAGGCCGAGCATGGCTTTTTTACTTCACCCACCAGAGTGGACCCGACGCGAGACAGAACGATCCCAACTGGAACCGGCACACCGTTCTGCATGTAACTGAACTGCATGAGGCCGACGGTGTGCTGACGGTGGACCGCAATGCTCCGGCGGGGATTCACATGCTACCGGCACCGCGAAATAAGAAGAGCGACGTAGCTTCAACGTGGTGAGAGAGCTCGACGATTCGACGTGAATATTCTTCTCTCATCGGAATTTCCAGCCGCCTGCAGCTAGCCAAAGCAGACTGAACTTACGGAATTGAGACGCTGTTCTACTCATTGAGACGCTGTTCTACTCAAGGACGCGAACGCCTCCGCGGCCTACTAACTCTTCAATGTGGTCAATGAAGAGCCGGTCGGCGGCAACCGTGATACTGTGCGGCTCCAGCACGGCACAAAACTCTCCAGGCTCTTCAAGGTCGAGAAGTACCTTGCCTTTGCCAGGAGCATTGACAAGAACGGAGTGAATCTTCTCAAGGAGCGCGGCATCGGGATTGTGGAGCGGAACCTTGATCCGAAGAGAATCGGGAAGCTTGATCTTGACGTCTTCGAGGGCCTGAATGCCGGAGACAGAGAGCTTCGGAGCTGAGTCTTCTTCGCCGCGCAGGACGCCACGAACGACGACGGGCACGTCGATTTTCAACTTGTCTTTGAGTTTTTCGTAGTTCGCGGAAAAAGCGATAAGCTCGATCTTGCCGACCGTATCTTCGAGCGTAGCCTGGGCGTAAAGCTCGCCCGAGCGTTTGGATTTGGCAACTTTGAGGCCGGTGATGACTCCGGCAATCTGAATTTCATTAACTGGCTCTTCGCCGCGGCGGCGGAAGGTCTGCGGCTCCGGCTTCATCTCACAGGCAGTGACGGTGTCGACAACCTTCATGTTGCGGAGCTTCTCGCGGTATTTGTCCATGGGGTGACCGGAGACGAAGAAGCCGAGAACTTCTTTTTCGTTCTGAAGGCGGGTGTGCTCGTCCCATTCAGCGACCGCAGGGAGTGCGTCTTCTCTGTTGTGATCGGCAGAGGCGATGTCGGAGTCGAAGATGCCGAAGAGTCCGTGCTGGCCCGCGGCTTCGTCGCGCTGGGCTTTTTGGGCGCGCTCCATCGCTTTGTCGAGCGCGGCGGTGAGCGCAGCGCGAGGACCGAAGGCATCCATCGCTCCAGCTTTAATAAGTGACTCGAGAACTCGCTTGTTGAGAAGGCGGAGGTCGACTTTCTCGCAGAACTCCCAGAGCGACGAAAAACCCTTTTTGCCTTCTGCGTGCAGGGCAGCGCGAGCGGTGCGGATTGACTCGATGGCGTTGTGCCCTACGTTCTTAATCGCGGCGAGCCCGAAGCCAATGGATTTGCCTGTAGATGTGACGATCGGAGTAAAGTTCGCGTCGGATACTTGAACGTTGGGCGGTACGACGGGAATATTCATCTCGCGGCACTCGGAGATGTACTTGACGACCGAGTCAGGCTTCGACGTTTCAGAAGTTAACAGCGCGGCCATGAACTCGACCGGGTAGTGGGTCTTGAGCCATGCTGTGTGGTACGCAAGAAGCGCGTAAGCGGCTGAGTGCGACTTGTTAAAGCCGTATCCGGCAAACTGTTCCATCAGATCGAAGAGCTGTCCGGCCTTGTCCTTCGGAAACTTCCGTTGTGCGGCTCCGGCCATGAAAATGTCACGCTGCTTGGCCATCTCGGCGGGGTCTTTTTTGCCCATGGCACGACGCAGCAGGTCGGCGCCGCCGAGCGAGTAGCCGCCGATGACGGAGCTGATCTGCATGACCTGCTCCTGGTAGACGATGACGCCGAGAGTTTCACGCAGAATTGGCTCAAGTTCAGAAAAAAGATATTCAACGCCGCGGCGACCCCACTTGCGCTCGATGAAATCGTCGATCATCCCACCCTGGATTGGCCCGGGTCGATAGAGAGCGTTCAGAGCGGTAAGGTCTTCGACAGTATTGGGTTTATAGCGGCGGAGAACATCGCGCATGCCGCCGGATTCGAATTGGAAGACGCCGCTGGTGAGGGCGCGGTGGAAGACCTTCTCGTAGGTCTCGTGATCATCAAGGGGAATGGTATCGAGGTTGAGATCGATGCCGGAAGATTTAATAAGCTTGAGCGCATCATCGATGATGGTGAGGGTGGTGAGCCCCAGGAAGTCCATCTTGAGAAGGCCCATCTTCTCAACGGCCTTCATGTCGTATGCGGTGACGATATCGTCGTTTTTGGCCCGGGTGACGGGGACAAGCTCGGTAAGCGGCTTGGGCGCAATCACGACGCCGGCTGCGTGAACGCCTGCTCCGCGGACAAGACCTTCAAGACGGAGCGCCGCATCGATGAGTTCTTTGATCTTCGGATCTTCGTAGGCGGTGGCAAGCATGGGGGAGTCTTCGAGTGCCTGCTCGATGGTGATGCCGATGGTAGTCGGAATCATTTTTGCAATGCGATCGACTTCGCCGTAAGGGATGTCGAGTGCGCGGCCTACGTCCTTGATGGCGGCCTTTGCGGCCATGGTGTTGAAGGTGATGATCTGGGCGACCTGGTCTCGCCCGTATTTGCGAGTGACGTAGTCAATAACCTCGCCGCGGCGGTTCATGCAGAAGTCGATGTCGATATCGGGCATCGAAATTCGCTCGGGGTTGAGGAAGCGCTCGAAGAGCAGCTCGTTCTGGAGCGGATCGATGTCGGTGATCTGCATCACGTATGCGACGAGCGAGCCTGCAGCGGAGCCACGGCCTGGGCCTACAGGGATGCTGTGTTCGCGCGCGTAGCGGATGAAATCCCAGACGATCATGAAGTATCCGGGAAACTTCATCTGCTTGATGACGGCCAGTTCAAGGTCGAGGCGTGCGTGGTACTCGGGGATAGTCTTGCGGAGCAGGCCACGCTCGCGAAGGTGAGCGACGGCTGAGTCGAGTCGCATCTGGAGTCCTTCGCGGCAGACGCGCTCAAAGTAACTATCGAGGGTTTCGCCTTCAGGGACGGCGAAATCAGGGAACGGGTTGTCGACCTTCGCCATCTTGAGATTGCAGCGATCGATGAACTGCATCGTGCGTGTGCAGACCTCGGGGGTCTGCGAGAAGGTACGAAGCATCTCCTCGGCAGACTTGATGTAGAACTCCTGCGTGTCGAATTTGAACCGTTTGGGATCGTTCATGCTGCCGGCGGTCTGGACGCAGAGGAGAATCTCATGTGCGCGCGAGTCGTCGGCGGCGACATAATGGCTATCGTTGGTGGCGATGAGCGGAATGTCGAGTTCGCGCTCCATCTTGAAGAGCGCTTCGCAGACAGCTTTGTCCGGGGCGAGGCCGTGATCCTGAATCTCCAGGAAGTAGTTCCCTTTGCCAAAGAGGTCCTGGTAGAAGCCCGCGGTGCGTTTAGCCTCGTCGTACTTCCCTGCCATCAGGTGCTGATTGACCTCGCCGGCCAGACAGCCGGAGAAGCCGATGAGACCCTCGGCGTGCTTCGCGAGAAAGTTTTTGCTGACGCGGGGCTTGCGATAGAAGCCATGAAGGGCAGCTTCGCTCGTGAGCCGGACGAGATTGCGATAGCCCGCTTCGTTTTCTGCGAGCACAAGAAGATGGTTGTAAGTGTCGCCCTCGGGCGCGCCGCGGTGATCCTCATTTTTGCAGATGTAAAGCTCGCAGCCGAGGATGGGTTTTATTCCCTTCTTCTGCATGGCATCGAAGAAGTGGACCGCTCCGTAGATGTTGCCGTGATCGGTCATGGCGGCGGCGGTCTGGCCGATTTTGCTCAGGTGTCCGGCTAGTTTGTCTACGTCGCAGGCGCCATCGAGGAGGGAGTAATCGGTGTGAAGATGAAGATGGGTGAACTCTGCCGCCATGCCCTTATTCTAAGGTGTTCGATTCGCCCTCTCTCCTGAGGATAAGTAGGGTCGGAATTCATCTCGATTCCTTCGTCGCTAAAAATATTTATATGAAACGCGGTGACATCGAGTGAGGCGGTGGTGTCTATGTTGGAAGCGTCGCAACGAGAAGCAAAGGGAGGCAGCAAGAATGCGTTCTGTCTTGGCCGTTGTGTGTCTGTTCGTTTGTGGAGTTACTTTGGGAGATGCTCAGGAACCGGCGGGTGGCGGTTCCACGACCGGCCGCACGGCCTTGACGATCTACAACCAAGATTTCGCGGTGATCCGAACGCCGGTGGAATTGAATCTGCAGGCCGGGACGACCGATGTGTCTGAGACGCACGTAACAGCACAGGCTGAGCCTGATTCCGTCGTGCTGCGCGACGTAACGAGCAAGCGGCCGATTCACATTCTCGAACAGAACTACGATGGGGCGCTGCGGGTTCAGGCGCAGATGCTCGCGAAGTTCGAGGGGAAGACGATCGATTTTGTTGTCGGCACAGGCGACAATACCAAAATCATTCCGGGCAGGATCATTAGCGCGGGCAACGTCCCTCAATATGACCTGCTGGAGCGCTACGGCCAGAACTACTTCTACCAGATGAACCAGGGCGCGCAGCAACGGGAGCCCGTGATTGAGATGGAAGGAAAGTTACGGTACGGTTTACCTGGAACGCCCCTCTTCCCTGCCGAGACACCCGGACTAACACTCCATCCAACTTTGCACTGGGTCATCGCGTCGGAGAAGGCAGCACGGTTTCCGGCTGAATTGGATTACATTACCCGCGGTCTGCGGTGGGATGCGACCTACAACGTCATTGCCCCTGCGCAGGATAGCCCCGCTGGCCAACGGCTGGATATGTCCGGATGGGTGAACGTGACGAACGAAAGCGGAACTGACTTCCACGATGCCTCCTTGCAATTGATGGCGGGCGACGTCAGCAAACTGGTAAGTCAGAACGGCGGGTACGGGTACGCAACCGCTGGTATGGCCACGATGATTGACATCACCGGGGCACCGAATCAGCAGCAGATTACGCAGAAAAACTTCGACGACTACCACCTGTACGACCTGCATCGCAATGCGACCCTGCTCGATCATCAGAGCAAGCAGATTGAGTTTCTGAATATCGTTGGGATCCCGGCTGAGCGCGTGTATGTCTATGACGGCTTCAAACTTGATACTCGAAACGGGCAGATCTACTACCAATGGAACCAGGAGAACTTCGGCAACAGCAGCAACAAAAAGGTCTGGATCATGCAGGAGTTCAAGAACAGCGACGCGAACCATCTCGGGATGCCGTTGCCGAAGGGCCGAATGCGATTCTACCGCCGCGACACGGATGGCAGCCTGCAGTTCGTCGGAGAGAACGTGATCGACCATACTCCCAAGGACGAGATGGTGCGGGTATATCTCGGCAACGCCTTCGACCTTACCGGCGAGCGGACGCGCACCAACTTCAAATCGCGTCAGCAGGAGCAGACCATCATCGAGAGCTACAGGGTAATTGTGAAAAACGCCAAGGATACGGCGACGAAAGCTCGTGTCGTCGAACACATGTACCGCACGGCGAACTGGGAGATCTCGCAGAACACCGATCCGTTTACGAAGACTGACTCACAGACGATCGAGTTCAACGTCGACGTGCCGGCCCACGGGCAAAAGGAAGTGACCTACACCGCGACTTACACGTGGTGAGATGACTTGTTGCGGTTCTTACCGTGCATCTCCTGTGTCCGGTATTAGAATCGTAAGCCAAATGGCAGGGATCTTTTTCATCGACGGAATCAAACGGTCGCTTCGGCGAAAGGCACGCGAAAAGAAACTTGGGCTGGCGCGGAACTGGCCAACTGCACAGGCTGAAGTCAACCACTGGGCCGTCCTGAACGCCGACGAAGACGTCGCCACTACTGGGACTCCATATCAGATTGAAGCCGGTTTTCACTTCAAAATGAATGGTGAATACTATGGCGGCTATCTGCGCAGCGTTGCGATGACGCACCATGAGGCGGAGACGAAAAGTAAGGGCGAGCCGAAGGTGACTGTGCGCTACAACCCGGCGAATCCGGACGAGACGGCAGTCCTGGCTGAAGATAATGGTGGCAATCTGCCGTTCGGGATCGTCTCGGGATGAAGTTCGGCTATTGACCGGGAAGAAAGCGGGTCTTGGGGAATCCGAAGACCCGGAGTTTGAAGCAGTTTTCGCCCTCGACAATATAGTGCGCGGCTCGCTGGGTGAAGGAGTACTCCGAAGGCCACGGTGCAGGATGAGTGAGCCATGGAAACGAATAGTGTTCGAGGATCAGCGCAGTCCGCGGAAGGTGGCTTGGCGAGCTGACGACTTCTGCGGTGTTCCAGCCGTGTTCGTCCATGATGCGACGGCTGTAGAAGATGTTCTGGATGGTGTTCTGCGCACGATCTTCTTCAAAGATGGCAGCAGACGGCACTCCCTGAGATTCTGCGAGTGTCGCCATCACGTGAGCCTCGACGAACTGGTTGTGAGCCGGTCCGCCTGTAAAGATAAGAACAGGGGCAACACCGGCTTTATATTCGCGGATACCTTCGAGGGTCCGCTCCCGCTGCTCAGGTGAGGGTGAGCCATCGGATTTCGCTGGTGTCCCGAGCACGATGATGGTGTCGAAGTGAGTCAGGTTCGTGTTCGCGGAGGGAATACTTCGATAGGCAATGGTCGGGACGAGGATTGCGACGAAAATAAGAACGATGACGATCGCGAGAAGTCTGCGAAAAACCTTAGACATAGTCGGTTAAAGACTCCGCACCAAGCTAGTGGCGAGATCGGTATATAGATCGACGGCTTCGAGTAGCTCTTTCTTCGCGATCTTTTCGTGCGGAGTGTGAGCAACGTGAATGGAACCAGGGCCAAGGAGAAATGGTTCGCCCCAATTCGTAAGCGCTGGAATGTCGGTAGCGAATTTGGCGATCATCGTTGGCAAATCCCCGATCTTGCGCATGCGCACAAACGGTAGATCGAGCGAGAAGTCAACATCTGCGCGGTCGCCGACGACTGCAGCGATGGACTTTTTGAGTTCTCCCGACGGCCCCACCGTACGGATAAGGATGTGAGCCTCGGCTTTGTCGGAGATGACGTTAGGCGCGTAGCCGCCAGAGATGATTCCAATGTTCAGCGTCGCAGGGCCGATCTCTGGCTCCGACGGAAGCGGCATCGCGAGCACATCGTGGAGAGCCTCGACGAGCTTATCGATCGCCGATTCGCCTAGTTCGGGATAAGCCGAGTGCGCCATGCGACCCTTGGCGCGAAGTTCAACCCGCAATGCACCTTTGGAGGCGATAGCGATGCGGTTGTCGGTTGGCTCGCCGTTGATCAGAAACTTCGATCCCTTGGGAAAGTTGTTCGCGACGACCGCTCCCGCTGAGTCGCGTTCTTCGCCAACGACGAAGAGCAGGGCTACTTTGACGCCACCTTCGCGAAGACGATCGGCGGCGGCAACCTGCGCGGCGATGATGCCTTTTGCATCGCAGGAACCGCGGCCGTAAAGGAATTCATCATCCTCACTTGCTCCAAAAAAGGGAGGAACAGTATCCATGTGAGTTGAGAGAACGACATCGGGAATCACCCCGGGTAGCGCGGCGAAGATGTTGAAGCGTTCCCCGGTGCCTGCGCCGGGAGTTGTCGCGAGATTCGGTTGGGGAACGGGCATTCGCTCGACGGAGTAACCCTGGGAGTCGAGAAATTCGTACAGAAACTCTCCTGCGAGAGCCTCGTGGTATGTAGTGGATTCGATGTTCACGAGGGCTTTCGTGAGTTGAATGGGGTCAATCGACATTGAATCCAGCATACGATACCGAATGTAAACAAAGCATAAGCGTGACAACCCGATAAACTGATCGAGATGACAGTTACCAGCCCGTCACAAATTAAATCGATCGATGATCTTCGCGGCCCCGCTGGGCGGCTCGAGGCTCTCTTAAATACCGGTCACGAAGACGCTCAGTATGCGGCACTCGTGTGCCATCCGCATCCGCATGGCGGCGGGACGATGCACAACAAAGTTGTCTACCACGCAATGAAGGCGTTCTCTTCTTTTGGCCTGCCGGTACTACGCTTCAACTTCCGCAGCGTAGGTCTGAGCGAAGGCGACCACGATGAAGGGCTAGGCGAACAGGATGACGTTCGAGCGGCGCTCGATTGGATGAACAATCAATTTAACTTACCGATTCTTTTTGCAGGATTTTCTTTTGGTTCTAACGTGGGGTTACGTGCCTGCTGCGGCGATGCTCGTGTAAAGGGCCTGGTCGGACTTGGTGTGCCGGTTCGTGCAGAGGGCAGAGACTACAGCTATGGGTTTCTGCCAAAGTGCAACGCCCCGAAGCTCTTTATTAGCGGCGACCACGATCAGTATGGGCCCCGCGATGTGCTGGATGGCGTCTTTGAGCGTACACCGGATCCGAAGCGGCTGGTATGGATTGCAGGTGCGGATCATTTTTTTCAGGGCACTGCGGATTCACCTGGTCCGAAGTTGGACAGGATGCAGCATGAAATTCGGGACTGGCTCCGGACTGAATTCGGCCTAAGTTAGATCACGCTGCGCCACGAGCCTCGGGAAGGTTGACGAGCGCGGATCGATCCTGAAAACCTCGGATAGAGGAGCGCAGATCAGGGGGCTGAGGGTCGACCAGCCATTCGCGCA
>Ga0210397_10000546_pt1 | contig 25231 bp, 20 predicted proteins | sample IncBWH2OmetaG_FD_160126 | JGI IMG/M metagenome (GOLD analysis project Ga0210397, IMG submission 160126) | Forest soil microbial communities from Barre Woods Harvard Forest LTER site, Petersham, Massachusetts, United States - Inc-BW-H-2-O ...
TCGAAGGCCATCGTCCCTTTCACCTCGCCCGACCCTGGTCCCTCACGGTTGAGGGTCAAATTCAGTGTCTCGGCCTTCGTGACACCGCGAATCGTGAAATTGCCTGCCACATCAAAGGTGTCGGGGCCGGTCTGCACAATCTTCGTAGACTTAAATGTGATCAGCGGATCCTTCTTGACGTCGAAGAAGTCTTTGCTCTTCAGCTTGTCGTCCTTCATGCCGCTTCCGGTATTCACGCTGGCTGCTTGAATCTTGACTTCCAAAACACCTGTCGAGAGTTCAGGAGACGTGAACGTGAGGGTTGAATCCCACTTTTCGAAATTACCCTCCAGAGCTACCGAGGCCTTCACGAAAAACTTGACTGAGCTATTTTCCGGCGTAATCACAAAAACAGGAGCTTCAGCTTGACCGGCCGAAAGGGACACGGCGGTTGCTAAGAGACAAAGTACAACGGCTAATCTCATTGAATACCTCCCTAAATCTAGACATCACGAAAATGGTCCGGCATCACTTATCGTCGGCGTGGTGCCTGTCATTAGCCATTGTCAGAAGTGACAGTCTACCGAGAATCAAAATTGACGGCCGACTCGATCATTGTCCCAGCTGCGCCAGCGCAGCGCGCAAGGGAGCGCTGGAGATCTGAATAAGGCCCGCGTAAGGCGTGTACATCTCAAGTATTAAAAATATCGCGCCGGAAACTGAGAGCGCAGACACGAGCAAGCTGACGATTGTGGTGGTATTGAAAGGTGCGAAAAGACCAAAACTGACAAAAAGGGCAGTGATCCAGAAGGTCAGCACAACAAGCACCGGCATGGATACCGAGCTGAGTCTCTGTTCGTACAGCAACCAGCGCGTTTGTCCGAGAGCCATCACGATGCTCATGGCTTGGGACTGCATCGCCCGCTGCGCGTCGTTCTTGGGTGAGAGTTCCTGTATTTTATCGGCAATGACTTCGGCCCCTGAAGTCCCTGCCGTCGTTTTAAACAGGATAGTCGCGTCTTTCGACCAAATTTGATCGAGAGCCCGCTCGACAGAACTGCGGAGCAATTCGCGCACTTCCCTCGCTTCCGGTCCATAGTGCGCCAGCACGCGATCCAGAAAGACCACTTTCGCTGAAAGTTCTGTTACTTCGGTACTCTGCGAGTCATACGCACCTTTCGCAGACGCTATTAACAAACCGAGAACAAGAGCCGCCAACGTCGCAACCAGCCCCATTCCGGCGGTAACAACGCCTTTTGATTCAGGAGCCAGATGGTGTTTGGGAAGGATGCCTCGGAGACAGATGCCCACGAGCGCACCTCCGAAGACGCAAGCGAATACGATCGAGCTGATCGCGATAGAACTCATTTGAACGCGACTAGTCGCACGATCCGTCATCCACAAACTGACCACTCGCGGCCATTGCGGAGAGCGAGCGTCCGCAAGTTATCAGGCCCTGGTTCGAACCGTCATTCTGAAGGGCATCAGGCGAGATGTAAGTCATGTTCGAGCGCGCTGCTACATATTTGTCAGCCAATTTCCCCATGTTCTGAAATAGGTTACTCAACAACTGATAGGCGCTGCGATCCGAATCGGTCGAAACCGCGGCCGAAGCCAAACGCAGGTTTGTCGTCGCTTGTGCCCGGTACGGCGCGAGCGAGCCCGCCGACAGCGGGTATCCATTGGCTATGGAGCTAGCGAGAGCGGCGTGCCATTCGCGAAGGGTTGCTGCTTCTTCTATTGCCGCGTTCAAGAATCCTTTCGAAAATCCGGGGTTCGACGCTTGAGCGGAGGCGGATCCTGGCGCTGCGGCAGGGGACGGCGGCGCAGTACCTGCGGGCCCGACAGGGACGCTGAACGCGATCTGGTTCCCAGAAAAGCTAAGCGTGCCGTTCACGGCGCTTGCCAACGCTTCAAGGTCGACATAGGAGCGACCTTTCATCTGAATCACCGGCACCTGCGTCGATTGGCCGTTGATGATGAGCGTCCGGCTTTGATTCGCCACTTGCGCCGATGCGATTCCAGACAGGGCAAGCAATACCGAGACTTGCAGCCAGGCAATCCATGGTCTTGCTCCCATTGCTCCGCTCCTCGCTTTTGAGCTGCCCTTATTTATCATTCACCAGAGAGCAAGGCCACTTCCCCGGCTGGCTCGTAAATGCAATTGCATGGCAAGTTTGAGAGGACCCGAAAAAGAGTCTCAGGAGTGGTGTTCGCACCTCTCCATCGGTGAGTTGGGTGTGCTCCGCTCGGGTCCTCCGTCCTAGTTGGACAGAAGGTACGGTGTCAACTGACGGTTCGGAATTGTCAAAACTAACAGGTCTCGTTGGGTCTCTCGGTTTCGGAGAGGCGGCAAAAATCCTTCTTCGATCCGTCTCACGAAGTCTGCCGAAAGTTGGCTGCGGGCACTGTTAGTTTTGACAATTCTCCAAGCATCAGAGAAGAGAGCATTCTTGCGCCTACCAAGAGCGACCGTTCGAAGCCCATTTTTGGTCTGACAAAATCCGCCGAGGCTCTAGAGCGGCGGCCGAAACGGAAGCCTCGAGGAGAGAAAAACATGAAGCCGGCAATTCGAACCAAGATGACAAAGTTCGGGATTGGCCTTGCGTTGGCAATGTTGGCGTGCGGTGGAGCGCTGGCGCAGGATGTGTCGTACAACTCCATGCCGGGAATCGACTTTTCGAAATACCACACCTACAAGTGGGTCACGATCGAGGGCGCTACCTACCCAAATCAGATTCTGGACACGCAGATCAAGAGCTCCATTGATTCCCAGTTAGCCTCGAAAGGATTGACAAAAACCGATACGGACAAGGCCGATTTGTATATCGGCTATCAGGCCTCTATCGATCAGCAAAAACAGTGGAACGCCTACGGCATGGGCGGCGGATTGCGCTGGGGCGGTGGAATGGCGACGGCTCAAAGTTCGACGATCAATATCGGGACTCTGGTCCTCGATATGTATGATCCTTCGACGAAGCAACTCGTTTGGACCGGACGCGCGACGAAGACGCTCGATCCCAGCGCGAACCAAGAAAAGAAACAGAAGAATTTGGATAAGGCCATGCAGAAGTTGCTGAAGAACTACCCGCCTAAATGAAAGGCACGGCCTGCGCTTCGGGCCAACTCTCAAGGCGCAACGTCTGTCCAACCACGGATGGGGACCTCGGAACGCGCTAGGCGCGTGACTGGCTCAATCCGCAACCTTTGTCCAACTGCTGTCAGGATCGTATTCCGTGATCGCCTTCGCTGCTTCAGTGGTATTTTCTCCCAAGTCTTTTTGATAGACGACGCCGTCCTGATTAACGATAAAGGTCATGACGCCGCTCACTTTGTATTGCGCGGGATACGCAATGAGAGCCACGCCGCCTTTCAGCACGCCGTCCACTAGATAACTCTTCGCACCTCCCGGAGCTGCCGCGCCTTGCGCCTTCAGGCTGCGGTAGTAGTAACCATGATACGGATCGCCCTTTTGATACCCCTCTTCAGCGGCTTGCGCCAAAAACGGACCGGCCGGGCTCGCTGGCGCCCCATCGGCCGCTTCCCAATACAGTCCATTGTGCTTACCGGGATCACTGCGCAACTTTCCTGCGTAAATTCCTGCCGGTAGACCGTCATGCCCTTCGGCAGCGTAATCTCGCTGCGCCGCTATGGTGCCGCGGCATACGGCAATGGCGCCCAACTCGTTATCGCCGATACGGCGATAGATTAATTCTTGTTTTCCTGCCGCTGTGTCGAAATGCCATCGGCCGTCCACTAACACAATTGGGATGGGCAACTCCCAATCTTTCGCGCCTACTTGAAGGACTCGCGTGTTTGCATCCTCTGTAACGATGACGTGCTTGATTTTGTAGGACTTCACGAAGGCAGCGCGTGAATTCCTGTCCTGGACATCGTCCCCCGACGACACAACATCCTTCGCGTCCGACCCAAACACCGCCAGCAGTTCGTCCTGATTGTTAGATTCCACCGCGGCCATAAGCGCTTTTACAGCCTCGCCAGGAGTCGCAAAGGTTTTCTGGTCCGACGCGAAACACAGTGCCGCAGAAATCGAAAGGAACATCACGCAAACAAGAAGGATTTTTGTTTTCATTTCGCGTTACCTCTTACTCCTCGAAGCTCCACCTCGATTACCGCCGCCTTGTGATTGCTGTGGCGCTCCCATACTTGATCGCCCGCGATTGCTTGCCGCGCGATCTGCGCTGGGATTGCTCGCGCCGCCGAACGCACCGCCAGATTGAGGTTGTTGCTGTGGGCGGCTCGCAGGCTGTGACGTCGGACGCGTCGTCTGATTATTCGCCGCGGGCCGGTTTGCAGGCGTATTCCCCGTTGACGGCCGGGTCGCCGTGTTTCCGGTAGAGGGACGCGTGGAAGGCGTTGCCGTGTTTGGTCGTCCCCCACCTTGCTGTCCGTACCCTCGATCGATGTTGCCATTTCCATACTTATTCCCGCCCTGCGCCGTCCCAGGCGCGCTCCCCCCTGGACGGCCATTTGTTGCTCCGGTGTTTGCTCCCCCGCCGCTCGGACGAGTCTGCGCGTTGGTGCCGCCCCGATTGCCCTGATACGTCGTTTGTCCCTTCCAATTATTGTTCGCTCCACCGGCAGTATTTCCGGGCTTGGGGGCCGCGGTGTTGCCCGGGCGGTTATTCCCCGGTGTATTTCCAGGCGCATTTCCCGGCCGCGCGGGTTGCGTTGCTGGTCGAGTCTGCGCGCTACCCGCGTTGCCACCGCCATTATTCGGGCGATTATATTTCACTCCCGAATTTGACCCGGGCTGGTTTCCCATGCTTTTGGCATAGACTCCGTTGGCTTTGTTGTTGTACTGCACAGGCATGGGTTTATATCCGGGTTTCATGTTGGAGTTGTTGTTGAACCGGTTGTAGTAGTTATTCGTGTTGTTGATATAGATGTTGTTGTTCCCGTAGTGCACGGGGCGATTGTAACCGTAGCCGTAGGAAGGCCCCCAACCCGGTCCGTAGTAGGGGCGGTACGGAGGCGGATAATAGGGATATCTTCCATAGTAGACGCCGCCGTAACCCCAGCGAGGGTAATAGTAATTATTATTGTTGATCGCAGCGCCCACTGCGATTCCCGCGCCGAAGGAAAGCAGTCCAATCAGCACCGCCGATTCTGTGCTCACTCCACTCTTTTGCTGCTGCACTACGACCGTATTTGTACTTGTGGATGGCGCGGGGCCATTCGTCGTGGTCGTGGTAATCGTCGAACCGTCCGCGTTGGTCGTTGTCGTAGTGGTGCTGAATACCCGCTGGGGATCGTACGACGGCACGTAGATCACCTTCGGGTTGGCTGGTTCGACTTCAACGATATCCTGCCCTTGATCCTGCTTAACGCTTACTTTCATTTGCGCCGACGTCTTGAGAGCGCCGTTGTCCACCGCGATCGCTCGCAACCGTTGGACGGAACCAAGAACCGACTTGGGATCCGCCGAGTAAGCCGCACCCAATTGTTTGGTCCAGTCAAATTGTGAGCACATCATATCAACGACCGAAGGATAGTGAAGGAGGGCTTGCATCACCGGAGTAAACCCCGCTTTTTGCGAGGCTTGATCCAGCGCGGCTTCCTTCAAGTTTTGATTCTGATCCAATGCGAGCCAATTACCGCCATCCATCACTTGTTGGGGATCGACAGACGCTTGCAGGACCACCGCGATTACTGGATCAGGGTAAAGCGCGATGGGCGCAAGCAGCTCGTCAAGGCCTGCAGGACTCAGGTCGACATCCGGCAACTGAATCGGCTGCTGCTGACCGGCCGCTTGCTGCTGGCCGACTGGCTGCGGCTGTGAAGCTTCCTGGGGATTCGACCCGGAAGCCGGTGGCGCGGATGTATTTTGGTCGCCCGCTGCAGCCTGTTGACCTCCGGAAGCCGTCTTGCCTCTCGAGCAACCGTCCAGTCCCAGAGGCGAACAAATCAAGCAGAATGAAGAGAGCCAGGTTAGAAAAACTCGAAACCCTTTCATAACGCCTCCATGAGGCTGAGCGCTGTCGCACGGAACGTACGCGGTGGCACCGCCGCCGTCTGTCCCGCAGAACCCGGCGTCCAATCTTTCGCAACGATCTCGAAACCAATTTCTGGCCTCGATTTCTTCGGATCGTTCTAGCCGTTCAGATCAAATTGACCTGCTGACACTATCCCTGCCCATACTGGGCTGTAAGCGTCGAAAGTGACGCCGTGTGGGTATTAATCTCCTGCAGAATCCAATTGCTTGGCGAGTTCGTCGGACTTCGCCTTAGCCTGCCCATAGTCAATGATTGAATCGATTTCATCGCCCAGGTCATTCGCGATTCGCGAATTTGCCTTCAGATATTCGGGATAGGGAGGCTTAGACGGGCGCGATTTGCTTTTGTTGAGATGGTCCATGGCGCTGTTCATGTTCGTCGCCAAATCATTTGCAAGCGACGTGACGCGATCAATCGCGTCCTGTTGCCAAGAGCTCGCCACCGTGCGATGCGACTGCAGACCCCGCATATTTTCCTGCAACTTATTCACATCGTTCTTAATCCGGGTTAGCACTGCCGCGTGAGATTCCCAGCCCGGTCCGCTTGCCGCCGAAAAGGATTGCAGCTCTGCCGCGTCTTTCTTGATTTTTGCAATGATCGGCTTTGCTGCGTTCAGCTGCGCTGTAACGCTTGCGTTATCGGCTGTGCCCTGCGCATGTGCCCCTGCCGGCAAAACTGCAGATACAAGCAAGAATGCTCCGGAAAGTACGATTCTTGAGTTCATTTTTCTTTCTCTCCTTTTTGGTTCGTCACACGAAAGCTTATCAGTCGGTTTGTGCCCTCATCTGATCTAGGACTTGTTGAACATTGAACGACGCAGACTTTTGCCGCTGTGGGAATTCCTTGAAGGTTATGAGGAACTGACCCACGATGGCTTGCGCGGGAACCATCACCCACAGCTTATCGCCATACCAACGGGTGTACATCTGAGAATCCGGCGTAACTTCGAACGGGTCTTGTCGAAGGTTGACAACCAAAGGCACGGTGCGCGGTTTCGCAACATCGGCCCACCAGGAGTCCTTCGTCGCAAAGGTAACTTTCCAATCGCCGTATCGAAATGCGTTAAGGCTGCCGGAATCGTCAAAGTAGAAAATCTCCTTGCGCTGGCCTGGCCCTTTACCGGAGAGAAGGTCGGTCATGTCATACGCGTCGAGGTGAACTTTGAATGTTTTGTCGTCTGATTTGTAGCCTGTGAGGAGTTGTTGCTTGACGTCCGGCACGCCGGCCGCGGCCAGAAAAGTGGGCGCCCAATCCTCGTGCGATGCGATGTCGTTTAAGATTGTGTTGGGCTTGATGACACCAGGCCAGCGAGCGATGCAAGGCACACGGAAGCCTCCCTCCCAAGTGGTGCCCTTTTCTCCACGAAATGGCTCGGTACCGCCATCCGGCCAGGAGAACTTTTCCGCACCGTTGTCGGATGTCAGGACAACAATGGTGTTGTCAGAGATGCCCAAGTCATCGAGCTTCTTCAGAAGTTGCCCGACAACCCAATCGAGCTCCATCATCCCGTCCGCGTATAGACCGTAACCGCTCTTGTTTTCCCACTGAGGGCTGAGCCGTGTCCAGACGTGCATGCGCGTGGTGTTGTGCCAGATGAAAAACGGCTTTCCGCTTTTCACGGATTTGTCCATGAAATCGAGAGAGACCTGGAGCAGGTCTTCTTCGACCGTCTCCATGCGCTTGCGAGTCAGCGGACCCGTGTCTTCGCACTTCTGTTTGCCCCAGGCTCCAAAACGCGGGTCGGCAGGGGCCGGGTTGTCAGAAGTCAATGCAACGCAACGGAGCACCCCGCGGGGCCCGAACTTCTCGTGAAAGGCGGGCAACTTTGGATAATCCGGGTCTTCCGGCTCCTCTTCGGAGTTGAGGTGATACAAGTTTCCGTAAAATTCATCGAAGCCGTGAACGGTAGGCAGGAATTCGTTTCGGTCGCCAAGGTGGTTCTTGCCAATCTGAGCGGTTGCGTATCCGAGCGGTTTCAATAGATCAGCGATGGTGGGGTCTTCCTTCTGCAATCCGAGAGGCGAACCAGGCATCCCGACGGCCAAAAGACCGGTGCGGAAAGGATGCTGACCTGTGATGAATGCCGCGCGCCCGGCCGTGCAGCTCTGTTGCGCATAGTAGTCGGTAAAGAGAGCTCCCTCATTGGCGATCCGGTCGATGTTAGGCGTTCGACCGCCCATCATCCCGCGATGGTAGGCGCTGATATTCCACACGCCAACGTCATCCGTCATGATGACGAGAATGTTGGGTCTTTTCTGCTGTGCTGCGGCTGGAAGTGCCACAATTGCGCAAAACAGCAATGCGGCAAACAACGGCAATCTCAGCCGACGAATTGATTCCATTCTCAGACTCTTCTCATTACCGATGGTGCTGCTTCGACGCGTGGTTCTCACCGCTTTGGAACCTCAAAAATCTGGTTCCAATCGTTCTTCATACTCACGACAATCCAGCCGCGCTTCTCCGCTTCGTCGAGCCCTCGGCTCAGGCGTCCGATTGCTGAATCGCGGTCGTAAGCCCATTCGCGGTCAGCGTCGTCATGGTGTACATACGCGGCTAACCGCGGTCCTGCTCCGGCAGTGGTCCACTCCAGCATCTGGAAATCACCATCGGAATTGCCGAAGGCAGCGATGGGGCGCCGTCCGATGTACTGATTGATGCCAACCGGCTTTCCCTCTTTGTCGTCTATGAAAATGATCTCTGGCATCCGCATGATCACCGGCTTGCCGTCGCGGATTTCGAACTTCGTCTTTCCCGTGCTGCCGATCACTTGTTCTGGTGGCACCCCATAGACCTTTTCGCTGAAGACCCGCATGAACTCGACACCACCACCGGAGACAATGTAAGTTTTGAAACCGTTCGCTCGCATGTACGCCATCAGCTCGATCATGGGCTGAAAAACCATCTCGGTATAAAGACGCTTGGTTTTAGGATTCTTCGCAGTCGCGAGCCAATCCTTCACGATCTCGGCGAATTCATCCGTGGTCATGCCTGCGTGCGTAGCCACCATCATCTCGATAAGCCCTTCTTCGCCACTGGAGAAGAGCGTTTTCATGTCGCCTTCCAGAGCAGCTTTGAAGGGCTGCTTCTCTTTCCACTCCAGATGCTGAGGCGCGAGCCCTTTCACGCGATCCAGCGCAAAGACCATCTGGACGTACATCGGCTGTTCCGACCACAGCGTTCTGTCATTATCGAATACGGCGATGCGCTTCGAGATTGGAACGTAGTCCGGCCCACCTTCTTTCGTCACTTTCACGACGAAGCTAGCGATGGCCTTTTTAGCAGTGCCGTCGTTCCAGGAAGGCAGTGGATCGGAGGTTTGCGCGAGTGCTGCGCCGTTACAAACGACACCTGCCAGCAGAAAGATGTTTAGCGTCCTCGCCCAATTCGCCCATCTCTTACTCATTCGTGCCCCGTGACGCGGAGAAATCCTCAGCGCAAGATGGTACCCGTTCGATTCTTCGGTGTGTACTGTCAAAAATGACAATGCACTTGAAGATTGATATCGCGCTGAGATTCTGGCGAGACACTCGCCGTCATCCGTTCATTACTGGCTCCCTTCGGCCCAGTTGCCGCGTGCTTGTGGTTGAAACCCGCGCTTTAGAGTTTGAGAGCGCAGACCATGATGCCGGCCGCCGTGATCCAGCTTCCCGCCACGCGAACTGCGATCCGAGTCCATGGCTTTTTGGCTGAGCGCACCAAGCCAATTCCATAAGCCAAAACCAAGACTGCGATTATTGCCAGACCGGGAATGAACCGCCAAGGCGAGACCGGAGCTGTGATTTCAGCACCGTTTGCCAGACCATGCAGGAGTCCGACGAGGGCTACCAAGATCACCGCTGCCGGAGTTGGAAAGGAAATTGCGAGCACTACCGCGAGACCCAGGATTGGGATCAGAACCAGATTCATCGCGGGCAGCCAAGCGGGCGACGGTACGACTGCACCCAAGCTTGCGCCTAACACAAGCGCGGAAGGGAAAATCGCGAGGGTAAACAGCGCCGTTTTGCTACCTTGCTGGCCCGCGAACATTGCCAGCGCAATCCAGGAGAGCAGAAATTCAAGTGCGGTGAGTGGATGAAGCATGCCGGAGTAGAAATCGCCGACTCCCTTCATCGGATGCGCAGCGACGGCTGCCGGGAGACACAACAAGATGAGTAGGGCGAGGCCAGCAGCCGAAGCGATCCTTTTGATGCAAAGAAGTTTCATTCTCGATCACGCAAAGTGATGCACGAGCAAAAACAAACCGGTGAGCGATATGCCCCCGCCGACGATCTGCAATGTTCGCGCACCCGAAGGCCAGCGGCGAAGAAGGCCGATCGCGATGCCACTTCCATGCAGGAGGCCTGTCGCGAGTACGAAGCCGACTCCGTACGCAAGTGGATTGGCGGCGTTGGGCAATTCCGTTCCATGCGCGTAGCCATGAAAGACCGCAAAAAAGCCGACAAGAAGCGCAGCAGCGTAGAGAGGCGGCCGGGCCGCCCGGAAAATCATGAATCCGAGCAGAAGCGCCGATGCGGCGATTCCGATTTCGACACCTGGTAAAAAGACGCCGCGCACTCCTAGCGCTCCGCCTACCGACATGACGAGGGGAAAGGCGACCGGAAGCGCCCAAATGGCCGGAGCTCCTAGCTGCGCGCCCCAGATGCCGACGGCTACCATCGCCAGAATGTGATCGATGCCAGTCAAAGGGTGCAAGAATCCGCTGGCAAACCCACCAGCGATACCTGCGGGGTTGTGCGCAAACACGGTGGCCGGCGCGAGCAGCGCAGTGGCTAGAATCAGAAGGGCCATTGCCGGAAACGAATCTCGGCGAGTTTGCGTCATTTCAAAAGACCTCATCCCTGTTACCAAAAGATGGCATCAAAGCGCTGTAAAAATGTCAACGCCGCAAAAGCGCCAATCGAGTATGCCGGAACCGCTCGGGTCCATTTGGGCCAACGAATGTCGAGTGTCGCGAGCGACCGAACGAAGCCGACGAAAACGATCACGAATCCAAGCTGACCCAGCTCGACGCCCACGTTGAAAAGCAGCAGCGCGACGGGAATCTCGGAGTGCGGCAGGCCCATCCTCCCGAGCGTGCTGGCGAATCCCAGTCCGTGAAGCAGACCAAAACCAAACGCGACTACCCATGGCGCCCGCTGCGCGATTCCGCTCTCGCCTCGCTCCGAGCGGACAAGTTCTGCGGCGAGAAAAAGAATGCTTAACGCTATAGTCGCTTCCACCAGGGCGACTTCCACGTGAACATAGCCGAGCGTAGCGGCCGCGAGAGTGATGCTATGCGCTACCGTGAACGCCGTGATTGTTTTCACGAGCGAGCGAAAATCGCGGACAAGTAGCATAAGTCCCAGAACAAACAAGAGGTGATCGATCCCGTACAAAATATGTTCGACCCCAAGGCTCACGTAGGCGCCGGCCAATTGGGCTTTGCTGGGAGAAGCCTCGACGATGAAGGAAGGGGCGGAAGGGGTGAGTCGAGTCATTTGAATGGTCCCGTCGAGCCGCTGGATGCGCACCAACACGTCAATAACACTCGATGAAAGGCCTTCAATAAAAATAGTTCCACCCGTAATGCCACCCTTGCACTGCACGGCCCAGCGATCGCTGAACGCATTGTTGACCGCTGTGGTTTGAATCTCGCTGGTTTTTTGGCAGGTGGTAGGTAGGCGCACGTAAACGCCGAAGCGGAGGTCGTCTCCTCGTCCCGGGACTTTCCAAAGCACGTCGTACGAATCGGAGCTGGTCTGGCGCAGTTCGAGGTATGCGGGACGAACTTCGTGAGCGAATGCGCCGGGCTCCAAGAACAGGACCGTCAAAAAGAGAAGGAAAGAGCGCTTCATGGGCGGCGAACGGCGGCGGCCGGAGTGCTTGTGTCAGCGGGAGGCGGCGGCAACTCGACCGTGACGGTATAGCGATTCAAAAGAGCTTCGTAAAACTTGCGATTCGATCCCAGGCGATAGTCGCTGGCCCATTCGCCGCGAACCGCTTCGCGAACTTCGTTGAGCTGAGGGAGGCGTCCATCCGTGTGGTTCGTTACGCAAACAAGGTGCATGCCCAAGCCGGATTCCACGGGTCCGGCCCATTTGCCGGCAGGCAATTCTGCCAGGGAAGCGGCGAATTTCTCGCCATAGTCTCGCGCTACGTCCCGGGACGAGACGTTTTCGGTATTTCCTTCGAGGAGAAATGGATCGCCCATGTTCGAGACATTGGCGCGCGGGCCGCTCTTGTTCAACTGAGCGAGCATTTGCTGCGCGTCGGAATTTAGGCGCCGGCCATGTCGAGCCGGATCGAGATAAACCTGGGTGAAGGTGAAGTGCTTGTCGATGCGAAATTTCTCGGGGTGATCGCTCAGATAAGACCGAAGTTGTTCTCCAGTCGGCTGGGCCTGCGCGGCAACATCCTCAGAGATGAACTCCATCTTCTGCCGCAAACGCTGGCGGATGGGAGCGTCATCGCGATCCAGTCCGAGCGCCAATGCTTCCCGGTAATACACTTCCTCGCGAACGTAGTCGCGGATGAGCCCCTTCAACTCATCCGGATCCGGTGGCCGCTGATGCGCGCGAGCGAAAGTATCTTCCAGATGTTCCACTTGTCCCGGAGTGATGACAATTTTTCGCGTGTCACCACTCGTCCGCTTGTTAATCAGATTCGAGGCAAAAAGTAGCAAAGCCCCGAGGATCAGGAAGTGAACGAGCGGCTCTCGTAATATCTTCTGGAACATGGGCCGAATACCGTTAATTTGCCGGCGTGTACCAGATCGGCGATGTATAGGCTCGCTCCTGCCCCTTCATCGGAACTTCTTTGGGCATAGTGATGCCGAAGTATTTCGCGTCATATGCTGTCCAGCGGGGAGTCGGAATCTCAAGCACTCGAACGTAGTAAAACGCTCGCTGCGCGGCGTCGAACTCCGGGTCTTTCCAGACCGTGATCAGTTCGGACGCGCCGATCGTGTTTGTGTAAGTTGCGTTGGGAACGTCGACAGTATCGCCCACCGGAGTTTTGCAGCGGCCATCCGCGCTAATTTTTCGATTGTCGGAAACCGCCACGTCGTAAATCCTTTCATGAGTCTGGCCGCTCGCGTCGAGCCAGCCCTTGATCACCTGCACGCGATCGAGATTCCCGCCGATAGGATCTTTGAGTGCGGCGACGAGGAAGGTCGGAGACTTGCCGGCGGGCGCATTGCGGATGTCGCCGCCCATCGGGACGCCTTTGAGGTAGCCTGGATTAGCGGGATTGCGGCTCAACGCGTCCTTTGTGTCGAACTCCCATCCGCCAAAAAACCTGACGATCATGCGCGGGCCAGTGGTCGCGTACACTTCTTTTCGCTGCATGGCATCGAAGAGAGCTTGGCGGGTGTTGTCGGTAGCCCACACGCCAGCATAGCCGGACGCGGCCTGTTCCCAGCCCATGATGACAGCCTTGTCGGTCTTAACGAACGGATGAGTCGCACGATCCGGGCTGGGCTCTGAGGAGGAAGTCTTTCCCCAGAAATTGTCTTCGTCGGCGGTTGCGAGACCGGTATGCGCATCGGTGGACCCGACCATGCCAAACTTGTATGGGTTGACGCCGAGCTCTTTTTCAAGCTTCAGACCATTTCGAAGAGCCGCACGGGCATATTCGAACTCGAGCATGTCATTCGTCTTAAGCACGCTGAGATCGAGATTGCCCTTGTCCCACTTTTCGTAACCAGCGAACTCGTCATTCGGCGAAAGAAACGGATGAGCTTCGCCGTCACCCTTGATTTGAGTCACCTCATAAATTCGTTCCCGGAACGCGCGCGTCTGCGCGTACTCGCGATCGATTGGCTTGCCAGTGAAGGACTCAATGAGAGGGAACATTCGTCCGTTGCTAAGGTTGCCGTTGTGAGCGAGAGTCAGCACCTGGCCGCCAGTTTTTTGCTCGTACTCAGTCATCCACTTCCAGAGGTCGCGAGGATTGTCGCTGCCCTCCGGCTTTTGTGTCGTGTACGGTTCGACCATGCTCGCTTTGTCACCGTTATCGCGAAAGAGGATATTGCGGTGCAGGTTGTTGCCACCGGTATTTGAAGTCCATTCATAGCCAATGAAGGCAGTGAACTTACCCGGCTCGTTCGCCTCTTCAGCAGCTTTGATCGTTTCGTCCCACGCCCGGCGATAGGCTTCAGTCCCAGGACGGGACTCGAGCGCTTTAGGAAATTTACCTTGGGAGAATGCCACAATGATCTCGATTGCGGCGTCGGCGCCTTTCCCGGACTGGACCATGTCGTACCAGCGCCGGCCGGTAGGGTCGGCCAACATTTCAGGCTTTCCGGCAAAAAGCTCCGGGAAAAATCCCATATTGTCTGAGTGATCTGTAACCGCGATGAAATCAAGAGGACAAGTAAGTTTAGCTCGCTGCCCAGTGGACGTGGTGACCTCATTGCCTTTCGCAAAAATGTAGGCGTCCTTCGGTCCGAGCCGTGCACCGAAAGCCCCGGCATCCATCGAGAATGAGGTGTGCACATGTGTGTCGCCCCAGTAGACGTGGGTAGGGAAATCGCGACCAGCAGCGGGCGAGTAAGGCGCTTTGGGGAAAAGCTTGGCAGCAGAGTCTTTGTCGATCGTGTCCGTCTCTTGGGCACTTGCAAACTGAGCGCTGAAAAAAACAAGTACGAACGCCACTAAACCGGCCAAGGCGATCGGACGGCATATCCTTAGGGATAGAATCATTATTTCTCTCCTTCGCCCGTCACTAAGAAATGACCTCGTGCAAACGACTTGCGAAGTTCGGTCGTCGAGAGCGAAAGAACTTAAAGCCCTGATCAGCTGTCTGCGCGTGCCCGCAATGGTGACCGAAGATCTGAACACGCATAGAGAAGCTAGCTTCAAGAATTTCCGCATTGGCACCCATTCTCGCGAGCCGTTTCGCTTACCCTTGACTCGGGTGAACGAGTATCCGGACTTCGCCAGGATTTCGTAACTGTCAGTTTTGACAATGTCTCCCAAATTTTCTACTGCTAGGATTAGTTTCTATTTTCGAAGAATAAGGGCTATTGGAAGAGACAGGAGAGAAGGATTCCTCTCATCGAGGCGAATTGGCATGAGATATGCGATTGCAGTCTTGTTGATCTGCAGCCTGATTTGCCCGACTTTCGCGCAGGATCCTGGATGGCCGCGTGAAAAGAGCAACGCGGATGGCTCGATCGTCTACTACCAGCCGCAGCTCGACGAATGGAGGAACTTCAGACAGCTCGAAGCGCGCATGGCTGTCTCGATCCGCCCGAAGGGAGGCCAGCCCACTGTGGGCGTGATTTACATTCAGGCCACCACGGACGCCAACACGGACACTCGCAACGTGCTGCTGACCAACGTCCAGATCACCGAAACGAAATTCCCGTCGCTGGATGCGGCTGGTTCCGCCGCGATGGATAAGCTCGTGCGAACTTTTTTGACGCCGGGTGCGTCCATCAACATCTCGCTCGATCGTCTACTCGCGGATATGGAAGCGATCAAGAATCCGCCTCCGTCCGTTGCAGTAGTCAAAAATGATCCGCCAAAAATATTCGTGAGCTACCAGAATTCGATTCTGCTGCTTGTAGAAGGCGAGCCAGTGCGCGTTCCGATCGAAAAAAGCAACCTCGAATTCGTTGTGAACACCAACTGGGGATTGTTTTTCGACAAGTCGGCTTCCAAGTTTTACCTGCTCAATGAAAAACAATGGCTCACATCGGCGGCTCTGGAGGGACCGTGGACGGCCACCACAAAGTTGCCCAAGGAAATGTCCAATCTTCCGGATCAGCCGAACTGGGCAGACGTTAAAAAAGCGATCCCTCCGGCGGCCACCACGGGTGGCACTCCTAAAGTGTTTTACAGCACCACACCGGCGGAGATCATTTCGTTCAAGGGCCAGCCGAAATACGCAAAGATACCCGACACTCAGCTATCCTACGCCACGAATACGGAGAGCAATCTCTTTCTTCAGAGCGGAGAGGACCAATACTACTTCCTGGTGGCGGGCCGGTGGTTCCGCGCGAAGAGCCTCGACGGCCCGTGGACCTTCGCCACGGCTGACTTGCCGGCTGACTTCGCGAAAATTCCTGCGAACAGCCCGGCCGCGCGTGTGCTCGTGTCAGTGCCAGGAACAGACGAAGCCGAAGACGCCGTGCTCCTGGCGCAGGTGCCGACCACTGTGATTGTGGACCGCGCAAAAGCGGAAGCTGAGGTGAAAGTAGAGTACGACGGGCCGCCTGAGTTCAAGCCGATTGAGTCAACCTCGATGTCGTATGCGACGAATACTGCGGACAAGATCGTCAAGGTCGGCGACCTTTACTATTTGTGTTTTCAGGGCGTGTGGTTTATGTCCACCAAGCCAGACGGCCCGTGGAAGACTGCCGATTCGGTTCCCAAGGAAATTTATACGATCCCTGCGAGTTCTCCGGTCTACAACATTACCTACGTGACGCAGACCACCACTTCTAGCGGTGAGACGGAAGCGAGCAGCACGGCGGGGTATCTCGGCATGTTTATCATCGGTGTGGCGGTGGGAGCCACGCTGGCTTACGGCAGCGGCTACTACTATCCGCCATATTACTATTACGGCCGCTATCCTTATCCAATCTATCGTCCCTACCCGGTTACCTACGGAGTGGGCGCTTTCTACAATCCATACAACGGGGCATACGGTTACGCGCGTGGTGCATATGGCCCTTATGGAGGAGTAGCGGGAGGCGCCTGGTACAACCCGTCGACGGGAACTTACGGCCGTGCTGCAGGCGGTTGCAATGCATACGGCTGCGCTGGCGGAGCCCGAGCCTACAATCCCTACACCGGAGCTTACGGTGCTACGCGGCAAGGGTCGAATGCGTACAGCCAATGGGGAAGCTCAGTGGTAACAAAAGGCGACAAGTGGGCGCAGACCGGACACTATAGCGATTCACGTGGCACCGTGGCGGGTGGACGCACGTCGGAAGGTGGCCGCGTGGTCGGCGGCAGCGGACAGAACGGCAGCGGTTTTGTCGGACAGAGTGGCAGTGGCGACGTATATGCCGGCAAGGACGGCAACGTCTACAAGAAAACCGACAACGGTTGGCAGCAGTATCAAAATGGCGGCTGGAACTCTGTAGATTCGGGGGCAAAGTCCAGCGCGCAAGCCCAGGCAAATAGCACCCAGAATCAACGAGCCCAGAACGCGCAGTCTGCTGCCGCAGGCCGGCAGCCGAGCACGCAACCGGCAACCAATGGGAGCACTCCAAAGGCGAGTCAGCGAGGACAAAACGGACAAGCTTCTGCTGGTGCATCCGCAGGTACTTCCGATCGCGCGCCGCGAAGCAGTCAACCGAGTGCGAGCCAGAGACCCGCAGGCGCAGGCCAAAACGGGGGGCAATCCAGCCAGGTTCAGGATCTGAATCGCGAAGCGCAAGCCAGACAAAGCGGATCTCAGCGAACTCAAAGCTATGAGCGCCAAAGCCGGAGCAGCGCCAGTGGAGCTGCACGCGCCGGCGGTGCGCGACAAGGCGGGCGGAGGCGCTAACCGCGCTGCCTAGCTGCACAACGATATTTGACGATTCGTCGCACCCTTGAGAGCGGAGGAAAAGACATGCCAAAGCTGCCTACGATCGGTCTAGCAGGTTTCGCGGCAATCGCCTGCTTAGTTGCATTCTTAAGCTTCGATAGCGCCGCACAGGAAGAACAGCGCGTAAACGAAGTCTATCAGGCGCAAGCCATGGGTCAGAACACGCAGTTCGGGCAGACTTTCAATGTGACCATCAACATCGAACGTTACTCAACGCAGGAAGAAAGGCAGGTACTGGTTGAAGCGTTCCAGCAAGCCGGCTCGAAAGGCCTATTCAACGCCCTTGAAAAAATGCGCTCCAAGGGAAGAATTGCTATTACTGGTACCCTGGGCTACGACATTAGCTTCGTGCGAAGGATTCCCACCGACACCGGCTACAAAATTCGCATCTTGACCAATCGCCCGATCCGATTCGGCGAGGCCTGGGTGAATGGTCGCTCGATGGATTACAACCTCTCGGCCCTCGAACTGGACATGAGCAGTGAAAAAGACAAGAGCACCGGCGTGTTGCTTCCAGCATGCCAGTTCAAGATCAATAAGAAAACAAACGAACTCGAAATCGAAAACTATCAAAATCCGTGGAAACTTCAAAACATTATGGATAGGAGCAAGGATTAGCGCTTCCCATCGGCTTCTGGCAGTCGCATAGTTGTTGAGAAACCCTCTTCTCACCAACAATCACAGAGTAAGATAGTCGCTCATAATCCTTGTCGCACAGTCCCCAGTGAACAAAAACTCTATTCACGGTTTTACGGCCAAGCAAAACCAGAATGTTAACTGGTGTACTGCGATGCAACCTGGCCACCTTATCCAGCGGACTATCCTGACGGAGCGGACGTGATGAGTCTTCTTACAAATCTGAGACTGCGGCGAAAGTTGCTAATCGCCATGGCTCCGCTCGCATTGATGGTAGTAGCAGCGGGCGTTTATTCGTCGATTGAAAGCAAGACGATCGATACACGGTATAGTGCATTGATCGACAACCAAGTCGAGGCTCTCCGAAACGTCGGGGAAGCACGCGCACATACGAATCGATTCGGTCTCTTTCTCTATGAAATGATTGACGAAACTGACCCCGATCGAAGACAGGTGATTGACGGAGAATTGGACAAACTTCGCATCGACTATCACACGGCGATGGCGGCGGCACTCAAAGCAAGCCCCGAGCGCACAGACAAGATCAATGCCGCATCCGCCGCCTTCGATCAGGCAGAAGCTGACGCTAGACCTGTCCGCGCAGCAGCTTTAGCCGGCAATAATGTAAAGGCTGCAAATCTTATGCATGGAGGCGTAGGCCAGAAGCTACAACAGGGGCGCGAAGCGACGATCGAGCTAATGGGGGATCTCCAAAAATATATCGACCAGCGTTCCGATGATTTGAGTGTGGATACGCAACACGCGATTTTGATCACCTGGCTTGTGATTGGCTTCGGGCTATTGGCATCCTGGGCTGCCGCCTTTTACATCGTGGAGACAAAAGTGGTGAACGAACTTCTGTCTCTGCAAGGGAGCATTGAAAACCTGGCGGCTGGGCGGTTGGATCAAAACATCCCTTACCTTGATCGCAAGAATGAGATCGGTGAAATCGGCCGCGCCCTAGGCACTTTGCAACTCGCCGCGCGCGAGCGCGAAACACAAGGGTGGGTGAAGGCGGAAGTCGGAGCTACACTGGAAGCCCTGCAATCAGCTCAAGACTATTCTGAATTCGGAAAAGCGTTGTTGTCGCGGCTCTCGCAATCGATTCCAATAATTTACGGAGCTTTTTACGTTGCGGACGAGAACGGCAAGCACTTTGAGCGCGCGTACGCGTTTGCGAATACCGATTCCGCCGGCCTGAAGGAATTTGCCCTGGGCGAAGGCTTACCGGGACAAGCTGCAGCGGAGCGGCGAATGCTTGAAGTCAAAGCCGGGGATCAAGTTCGAATCTCTGCAGGTATGGGGACCCTGACGGTCGGAAAAATTCTTTTCATTCCGGTTGTAAATAAAGACCAGACGATCGGCGTAACCGAACTGGCGACGAATGCGGCTTTGTCGGAGCGCCAGCGAGCGTTGCTCGATTCGCTCTTGCCCTCAGTCGCTCTGAGCGCCGAGATATTGTCGGGAAATCTCGCCACCAAGAAGCTTCTCGACCAGACCCAGGCCCAAGCTGCATCTTTGGCATCGTCCGAACGCCAGCTCAGCGCGCGCAAACAGGAACTGGAGAGCATCAATCAGGCGCTCGAGGCTTCCGGGGAAGAATTGCGTCGAGCCAAAGAAGTGGCGGAAGAAGCCACCAAGATTAAGTCTGATTTCCTGGCCAACATGAGCCACGAAATCCGCACTCCCATGAATGCGATTATCGGCATGTCGCATCTGACGTTGAAAACGGATCTTAATCCGAGGCAGCAAGATTACGTAAGAAAAATTCAATTGTCCGGCCAACACCTGCTTGGCATCATCAACGACATTCTGGATTTTTCGAAAATCGAAGCGGGCAAACTGTCGGTGGAAAGCATCGACTTCGACCTGGAGAAAGTGCTCGAGAATGTAAGCAATCTGATATCTGAGAAAGCGTCAGCAAAGGGCCTGGAACTGATCTTTGACATCGACTCTGCGGTTCCCATGCAACTCAAGGGTGATCCGCTGCGGCTCGGCCAAATCCTGATCAACTTCTGCAACAACGCTGTAAAGTTCACCGAAAGGGGAGAAATCATTGTTCGCGCTCGTGTTCAGGAAAAAGATCAAGAAGGACAGCTGGTCTATTTTTCGGTGAGCGATAGCGGTATCGGACTTACAAAAGAACAAATGGGACGGCTTTTCCAGGCGTTCGAGCAGGCGGACACTTCCACAACCCGCCAGCACGGTGGGACCGGATTGGGATTGGCGATTTCAAAGCGCCTCGCGAACCTGATGGGAGGAGACGTTGGCGTCGATAGTGAAGTCGGCGAGGGCAGCACGTTCTGGTTCACCGCCCGGCTCGGCCATGGGGCAGCCAGGCGGCGTTACGACGTCGCACCTGACCTCCGAGGCCGCCGGGTTTTGATTATCGACGACAATCCCCAAGCCCGAGCGGTGCTTTCCAGCATGTTGATCAGCATGACATTCGAGGCAGATGAAGCACCTTCCGGGTTGGAAGGAATCGAAATGGTGCGCTGTGCTGCGGAAAGCAATAAGCCGTACGAAATCGTTTTCGTGGATTGGCAGATGCCGGGTCTCGACGGATTTGAAACGGGGAAACGAATTCGCGCGCTCCCTAATCTCGCTGTCGCTCCGCAACTGGTGATGGTCACCGCCTACGGTCGCGAAGAGGTCTTGAAACAAGCTGAAGAGAACTCATTTGCAAATATTCTGATTAAGCCCGTGACGGCTTCCATGCTGTTCGATTCAGCGGTTGAAGCCCTTGGTGGGAGCAGTTCCAAGAATTACGAAGCCCCTTCCAGCCCTGCTGTCGAACTGGAAGAAATACGAGGCTCGCGCGTTTTGCTTGTCGAAGACAATGAACTGAATCGTGAGGTCGCGCTAGGTCTTTTGGAAGACGCGCACTTGTCGATCGACATAGCGGAAAACGGACGGGATGCCGTGGAAAAAGTCGCCGAGCACAACTACGACCTCGTGCTAATGGATATGCAAATGCCCGTGATGGATGGCCTCGCCGCCACGCGAGCGATACGGTTGAAGCCGCAATTCCGAGCACTTCCAATCATCGCCATGACGGCGAACGTGATGGAGAGCGATCGCGAAAAATGCACCGAAGCCGGCATGAATGATCATCTTGCTAAGCCGATCGATCCCGAGGCTCTTTTCGCTTGCCTGCTGCGCTGGATCAAACCTCGCCCGGCCATCGCCGCAGCTGCGGATATGGGTAATACTCTTACACCCGCAAAAATCGAACCTCAATCGGTTCAGCCTTCCGGAGCCGCCGCATTTGAAATTCCCTGCATTGACACCAAATCTGCGCTGCGGCGTACGGGCGGAAATCCCAAACGCTACGAAATGTTGTTACGCAAGTTCGCGGAGTCGACCGCCGTCGACGAAATTCGCGATGCGCTTGTGATGGGCGACACGGCAACAGCGGCGCGTGCAGCGCATTCATTGAAGGGCGCGGCAGCGAATCTCGGCGCGACGGCGGTGGCGGAAGCCGCTGCCAAGGTCGAAAAAGAAATTCAAACGGGAGCGACCGGCCCGCCCGCTTTGGACGTCATGGCAGCTTCCCTTCGCACTACTGTCCAGGCAATCCAGTCGGCGTTTCCAAACGAAGAGGCAACCGCAGGCGTCCCCTCGGCACCTGTCGACCCATCGTCCGTGGCAGCACCCTTGCGACGCCTGAAAAAACTGCTGGCCAGCGACGATGGCGAGGCCGCCGATTTCATTCTGGACGCCCAGCCGGAGTTAGCGAAGGTGCTGACGGGATCGGAAATCACTGCCCTGAGCACTCTAGTATCAAATTTTGATTTTAACGGCGCGCTTAAATGTGTTTCGGATATTGCCGCACGTTTAACCCTTCCACTGGAGTGAGACCATGTCCGCGACTTTGGCCCCAAAATCGATTTTGATCGTTGATGACACGCCCATCAACATTGGTGTTATTTCCGGCGCTCTGAAAGATTCTTTCTCGACGAAGGTGGCAACCAGCGGTGCAAAAGCTCTGGCCATCGCCTCCGGCAAGGAAAAACCGGACCTCATTTTATTGGACGTAATGATGCCGGAAATGGACGGCTATGAGGTCTGCCGTCGCTTGAAAGCGGATCCCGACACGCGCGATATTCCGGTGATTTTCCTTACTAGCCAGACGGAGGCGGAGGACGAAACCAAAGGATTTGAGGTCGGAGCGGTTGACTACATCCATAAACCATTTTCCGCCCCGGTTGTAAAAGCGCGCGTACGGACGCATCTTATGCTGCGCGAAGCGCATGCCCAGATTGCCAAGCAACTCGTGGAAATAAATACCGAGTTGGAAATGGCCCGTCAGATTCAGTTATCCATTCTGCCGAGCAGTACCCCAAAAATCGCCGGCATGGAAATTGTGGCACGCTACATCCCCATGACATCGGTGGCAGGTGATTTTTACGACTTCATCGTCGTGGATGAAAGCCGCGTTGGCATTTTAATAGCCGACGTTTCAGGGCATGGCCTACCTGCCGCCCTCATCGCCTCGATGCTACAGGTTGCCCTCACGGCACAGGCGCGCCACGCTTCTGAACCGTCTAAAGTCCTGGCAGGTCTGAATCAGGCGCTTTGCGGAAAATTTCAGAATAATTTCGTCACCGCAGCTTACGTTTATGTGGATCTTAAAACAAATACAATCAGCTACGGAGGAGCAGGCCATCCGCCGCTCTTACTCTGGCGCAAATCAACTGGCGCGGCGAGCCAATTGCTGGAGAACGGATTGGTCATGGGGCAGTTCGAGGAAGCCACATACGATTCACTCCAAGTGCCGATCGAGGCTGGCGACAGGTTCGTTCTTTACACGGACGGGATTCCTGAAACGAATAGTCCGGCGCAGGAAGAATTCGGAACAGATCGGTTGATGAAATTCATGGAAACAAATAACAAACTGAAAGCCGGGCCATTCGCGGACGAGCTACTCCTCGAATTGGCTCATTGGCTAGAGCAGCCTCCGGGTGAGGGGCACAAAGACGATATTTCACTTCTAGCCGTCGACTTTACGGCTCACTGATAGTCTCCCTTTCCCTAAGACTGTCGAGAAATCCCTGCGCTGGCCGCGTGGGTGCTGCAGTCTAAGCTGGAGTGGACTGAGGAACCTTGTGGATTTCTACGATGACATCTATGGGCACGATGCAAAGCTGGCGCAAGCTCTAGCCAAGGGATACCCCTATTAAAGCAATCGACACTTATCTTCAATCGAGCGTAAGATGCACGTAAAGTAACGGAATTTCATCCTGGGCCAAAATCTACATGTGGAGGCGAAAATGCACAATGAACGATCTGCAGGGATGATTTTGCAAAGCAATGAGCCTGTCGCTCCTCGATCACAGAGCTCCCAGATGAGTCGAGCAAGGCCACTCTCACAATTAGCCTTACTGGGCTTGCTGACTATCTGGGTGATCCTATTCGGCTTCACAGCGCGAGCGCAGGACTCGGCGAAGCAGCAAGCGGCGGATTCGAAGAAAGTATCCGGGTTCTTGGGCGACTACTCCGGGCTCGCTCCCGATCCGAAGAATGGCGACTTGCTTGTGTACGAGAAGGATCCGAACGTCCTGAAGAAATACAACAAGTTTATTTTCGACCCGATCACAATCTATTTGCTTCCGGAAGCTCGGGACCGTGGGATTGACGCCGACGATTTGGAACGCCTGGCCAAGTACTTCCACGATGCCGTTACCGATGAACTCACAAAATCCGGACGATACCAAATCGTGACCACTCCCGGACCGGACGTTCTTGAGTTGAACGTGGCGATCACGAACGTGGAGCCCAATGGCGGCAAGAAGAATGCCGCCGTGAAGGGTGGCGCGGTCGCCGTTTCTGCCGCGACCGTACCGGGCATCGGCCTGGCCGTTCCCAGACTCAGCGTTGGCAGGGTCAATATCGAAGGGGAGATGCTCGATTCCACATCCGGCGAAAGACAAGCAGCCTTCGTGACAGGTAAAGGCGGCCGACGGTGGTTCAGTGGCCTCAGCGGATTCAAGAAATGGGCAGATATTGAAGCGGCGTTTCGCACTTGGGCGAAGAACTTTCGTGAACGTTTAGACGAAGCACACGGATCATAGCGCTTCTTGCGCTGCCATGATGGGAAGAGCCGCTTGGCGAAAGGAAGACAGCTCACCTTTTACGATCTCGCGCTTGATCTCAAGCCCCACAACCAGAAAGAAAAAGCACCATCAAGCCGTCATCAATCCAGCGGTGCAAGTCCATCGAGAGAAAAGGGCGGCGACCTATTTGCAATGGAAGCTTCCAAAGCGCGAGATAGGACGCGCTCCAGGGCGAATTCGCCCAAGCGAGGGCGACAATGGTTGCTCCAAAGGACTGAACCCGAGGTCTCGCTGTGGACAAAACGATCGAGCATCGACTTCGGATGCGGCAGAAAACGGGTTTGACTGGCGGCGGAGAGAGAAGTTTCCATGAGGATCGAAGTTCGTCTTTAATACGAGTTTCCGATTGGGACCTCCGGCTCGCGCGTCGTACGCTTCCTCTCCCCTGCGCACAATGAATTTGCCACGAAAGCTAAGTTTCAGTTACCCGGCGTGAATAAGCCAATTCCTGACGAACGCGATAATTGGAAACCGGCGTTTTTCCAGATAAATGTTGCGCAAAGTTTTATCACCCGGCGTACCGAACTGTATGCTCCCATCTGGGCTAAAACCTGTTCCACCAACAGGTTCAGTCACCTTGTCACTTTTGACAGTTCCAATGGGCTCGTGACTCACGGTAACCTCCGCATTTGGTGGGGCGACTCACCCCAGAGCGGCTCAAATCCTTAGAACCCGATCGACGCCTCTATCCTTTTTCAATCGAGGCGTAGGAGCCCTTGTAAGCGGTGCTCCGGTGAAGTGGGATCGAAATCTTGTGGAGTTTGTAGAATCGGAGAAAAAAAAATGAAACGCCGAAGGCAGATGATTCTACCGTTGGCATGCGTACTTTTGACGGCAGCGATCTGCGCAGCGCAGACTCAGCAACCGGAACCGACCGCAAACGTAATCAGCGGAACCGTAGCTGCCATCGGTTATCCCGTCGGCGGCGGCGGTACCAAGGTCAGCATGGTGGGATCGGCT
>Ga0210397_10000547_pt1 | contig 25215 bp, 24 predicted proteins | sample IncBWH2OmetaG_FD_160126 | JGI IMG/M metagenome (GOLD analysis project Ga0210397, IMG submission 160126) | Forest soil microbial communities from Barre Woods Harvard Forest LTER site, Petersham, Massachusetts, United States - Inc-BW-H-2-O ...
AAATCGAAGCGATGAAGCTGGAGGCCGGTCTCGCCAGCATGATCCCAATCATCAAACCAGTGGTGACGTCGCCGACCACGCGGCCCCGTGCTGTCTCGGGCGCGAGATGGGCCGCATAGGGAATGAGAATCTGCACGGCAACCGAGCCAAGACCGACCGCCAGCGCGGCGAAAAGGAATGGCAATGGTTGAGTGGAAAGCGCCGCCCCAAACAAGGCCAGTGCCGCTACGCCGATAACGCAAAGGACCAAATTCCGGTTTTCGACGAGGTCGCCGAGCGGCACGATCAAAAGCAGGCCCGACCAAGAGCTTTTCGCGCCGAGCTTTTTTCGGTTACTGTAAAACGAGAAGTGCCACGAGCCGAATCCAACTTTCCATTAATTCCGCTGCTATCACGCGACCCGTTCGGCCCAAGCTCCCAGAATCCAGATTGCGCGAGACGCTTGACCGAGTTCCACAAAGGCGGTGTTGCTGGTACACTCCAACACGTCGCCATTTTCATGGGCGTCTCCATGCATCATGGATGACCTTGATTCGCCTTTTACTAGGCCACTGGGCACGCGTGATCGGCCACAAAGGCAAATGTCACCGATCTGGGAATCCTACCGTGCAACGCGCCCCCGGAGTTCGCTCCACACTGAAGCTCCCACCGAGCCGTTGCGCGAGCGCCCTGACCAAACCGAGGCCCGACAAGCGACTTTTGGGGTCCTCCAAATCGAAGCCGAACCCCTCGTCTTGCACACAGAGCTCGTATTGTCCCGGGCGCCGGCTCAAGCCGACTGTGATGGTGACTTGCCCATGTTGGTCGCCGCCGTATTTTGCTGCATTCATCAGCAGTTCATTGATGATCAACGCCAGCGGCATGGCTGTCGCTTTGGGCAGATTCCCCCTGGCCGTTTTGCAATTGATCGATACGTCTCTGCCGAACAGAGTTCGGGCGTTGGCGCAGACAGCGTTGACAAGGTCCTGCCCGTTCACGTCTGTTGAGCCACGCGCGCAATAGTAGGCCCGCTGCGCGGTTCCGATCGCCCCGACGCGTCGGATTGCATCCGACAGCACCTCGCGAGCTTCCGAGTTGTGGGCCTTGCGGTATCCCGACTCCAGGAGGCGAACGAGTATTTGCAAGTCGTTCTTGAGCCTATGGTTCCACTCGTCCAGCAACTGTTCGCTCAACGAAATTGTCTCAGTACGCCGGTCTTCAATGCTCTGGGGAGCGATAGACGGCACATCGGAGTTTGAGTGCGCGTCGAGGCAGTCAGCAAGTTCGCGCACGGCCCCAATGTCCTGGTTGGCTTTTGGAAGCTTACGTTGAATCGTGTTCATCTCCATCTCCGTCGTAATTTCTGTCGCCTACAAGGCTCGATTGGCCTAACCGGATGTTGGTGAGGGCCGCAGAGCAGGAGAGCACTCGGGTCTCTCACGCCCTCGCTGATCGTTGCGGTTAGTGTTCGCTGTGCATGAGGCTAGGATCCGGTTTCAAAACGTACTAACGACCAACTGTGTAGTTTCGAGTGACCGGGTCAGCCGCCAACATTGCCCCAAAATTGCCTGGGCCAGGCACCCCGTCACTAGTGTGTGAGCCTGAGGATGGCCAATCCTCGACGCCATGGGGATCCCACACCATCTGATCAACCAGGACGCGGACGTCGCAAAAAATCCGAGCTGCAATCGAGGATGCCTATGCAACGTCGCATCCGCTTGCGCTGCTGATTGGGCGGAGGCCCTCTGCGTCATGATGAAACGCGATGAATGTTTCCGCGTGCTGAGGCGGCAGCTGACCGACGAGATCGTGGTCACGACCTACAGCTCGGCCGTCGACTGGCTCGCGCTTGGAGAGCGCGCTCAACTATTTCTCCGTTGGGGCAATGGGACTCGACTCCTCGCACGCGTTGGGGTTGGCGCTTGGTGGGCCGGACAGACGCATCATTTGCCTACAGGGCGACGGCGGCCTGTTGATGAATCTCGGCCGCCTGGTAACGATCGCCGCGGCAGCGCCCAAGAACCTCGTCCACCTCGTGGTGCAGAACGGCACCTACGAGGCGAACGGCGGGCATGCGATCCCGAACCCCAAGATCAATTTCGCGACCGCGGCGCGCGCGGCCGGCTATCCGCACGCCCACGAATTCTCCAATCTAGCCATTTTCGAGCAACAGGCTGGGCAAGTCCTCCGGCAAGAAGGCCCGGTATTCGCGACGCTACACGTTGAGCGCTCGCAGCTGCTCACATACGATTACCCGAAGCTCTACGATCCGGCGCGGCGGCAAGCGCTAAAGGCAGCGCTGATGCGACAGTAGGGCGTGGTGATGAGGATGGCGGAGCTCTCGGTCACCAGTTCGCTATTATGCAGGCGCCATCGAACAGCCGAGTGACGTCGATGTCAGCGAACTCGTCGCCCGTCCGACAGTCAATCTCTTTTGACTGCCTTTACCGACGTGTCTTACTGAGGCGATTTCGGCCGCACCGAGGAATGATGATGCGCGATCTTCCAAATGCCGTCTTTCTTGACCATGACGAAGCTAAAACGTGCAGGGACAACAACAGGGTGGCCGCCCGCCGGTGCTGAGAAATCGTAAAATCCAGCGATCACAACGGCATCTTCTGCAAGGGCAACAGCGGAATGGTCGCCTAGCCTAACCTGTAATTTCGCGGCTGCCGCCGCCTTGAAATAAGCACGAAGATCATCGGACTTTGTAGTCATGCCGGGGCTGAGAGTACCAAGTACCAGCGCATCATTCGTATACATGCGAACTATCTGTTCAACGTCCCCAGAGTTGAATGCCTCTGACCAACGTTCGATGCTCGCGTAGGCATCCTCTCGTTCATCAGCAAGTGCTGGCGGGATCACACAGCCACTACGAACAATGCGGAAACAGGAAATTTCATAATCATTCGACGCCACTCAATGCTCACATTGGCCTCCTTCAAAACTGTAACGGTCGGTGCGCCAGGGAGGCAGACGTGTCATGCGCGAATGGCCTGATATCATACTGTCAAGGCCTCGCTCGCAGGAGCGAACTTCTCGAAATGGACATTTGCGGGCGATAGGCCGAGCTTCACGACATGCCGGCGCCCGCTCTCGACCATCTCGGGCGGCCCGCACAGATATACGTCCACGTCGCCGTTGTTCAGCACGCCGGCGCTGAAATGATCGGTGACATGGCCGATCAGCGGATGCCGGCTCCCCCGGCCCGAACAGGTGGTGTCATAGGTGAAGTTAGGGATACGCGCTCTGAACGCCTCGATCCGGTCGACCTCGACAAGATCTGCGTCGTCGCGCACGCCGTAAACGAGTCGCACGGCCTGATCGTTAGCACCCCGTGCAGCCAGGTACTCGAGCATTGACAAGATCGGCCCAACGCCGGTCCCTCCGGCAAGGAACAGGATCGGCCGTCGCGGCGTACGAAGGTAGAAACTGCCGAACGGGCCGTTGAGAGCGAGCCTGTCACCCGTCTTGGCCCTCGCCGCGAGATAGGCGCTCATCTTGCCGCCCGGCACATTGCGGATCAGGAAGGTCGCCACATCGGCGCCCGGCGCAGAGTTGAACGAATAGGGCCGAGTCACAGCCTCGTTCGGAGCAGTGACATTGACATATTGCCCCGGCAGGAACATCGGAAGCACACCGTCCAGCGGCCTGGCCGACAGCCTTATGCGGTGCGCCGATAAGGCCTCGACCTTGACGATCTCGGCCATTGTGCTCTTGGGTTTCACTTTGCACGCACCGGAGGAGGCCAGGACGTCGATCACCATGTCGCTCTTCGCCTTTGCCTGGCAACAAAGGACATAGCCTTCGGCCGCTTCCGCATCGCTCAACGCATCCTCGATATAGGATCCAAGGTCGAACGCACCCGACTGACGAAAGGCCTTGCAAGTGCCGCAAACGCCGTTGGTGCAGTCGAGCGGCACATTTATGCCCTGGCGATAAGCGGCGTCGGCAATGCTTTCGTTTTCGTCTGCATCGATGAACTTAGTGGTTCCATCTTCAAAATTGAGAGCAATCTTGTGTGGCACGCGTGGCCTGCCTGCATATCAGATGTGATAGATGTCGATGACGTGGTGGATGTAGTCGTTCTTCAGAACCACCTTTTTGGCTTTGATCAGGGGGCGTTCGCCGGTAATTTCGAGCGTGTAGAAGGAAACCCCGAAATAAGTGTCGATGATTTTGTAACGATAGCTGAGCGTCAGCCAATTGAAGCGCAGGTCGATTTTGCTGTCGTCCTGCGAGAGGATTTCGACATTTGAAATATTGTGCGACGTCCGCGGCTCGGGGGTGCTGGCGCTCGACCGTTCGGTCTTGATGCGGAAGACGCGATCTTCAAGGCCGCTGCGACGGGCATAGTAGATCAGCGAAATCTCCGCTTGAGGGTCTTCGACGAGCCGGTCGTGGTCGTCCCAGGCTGGCATCCAGAAGCTCGCGTCGGGCGCGTAGAAGGCTAGCCACGTGTCCCAGTCCCGATCGTCGAGGGCGCGGGCTTCGGCATAGAGAAACGCTTCGGCCCCCGACAAGGGGATACTGCTCATGCCCTATCTCCCTTGATCACGGCCGTGCGCAGCGCGTCGGACCAATAGCCGTGCTGAACAAGGAAGAGGCCTTCGTCCTCGATCTTTGTTCCGCTTCTCAGCGGATGCAGGTCGATCGCCTGCGCCTCCTCATCGGCACCCTCGATCCAGTGCGTCGCGCCACGCGACAAGTCATTCCAGCGCATCGCCTTGGCCATGTACGCCTGCTGACAGGCGCGGAATTCCTCCAGATCGTCGGGCGTCGCCATGCCGCTGGCATTGAAGAAATCCTCGTATTGGCGAATGCGGCGCACCCGCTGCTCTGCCGGTTCGTTCTTCGGCGCGATGCAGTAGATCGTCACCTCGGTTTTATCTACTGCCAGCGGGCGGAATACGCGCAGTTGCGAACTCATCTGGTCCATCAGATAGACGTTCGGATAGAGGCAGAGGGTCCGGAGGTTCCCGACCATCCATTGAGCCTTGGCGCGGCCATGCGTCGCCGTGAGTTTGTCGAATTGCGCGTAGACGGGCCGGGACGTCGGGTCGGCAAACTGCGACCAGACCACCATATGGCCGTTCTCGAACGAGTAGTAGCCGCCCTTTTGCTTGGCCATCTTGCTGATGTCCATTGCCTTTATGTCATCCGATTCCGCTTTGCGACGACTGGTGGTGGCGATGTAGTTCCAATGCACCGACGATACATGATAGCCATCGGCGCCGTTCTCGGCCTGCAGCTTCCAATTGCCGTCGTAGATATAGCTGGACGAACCGCGCAGGACTTCGAGTCCGTCGGGCGCCTGATCGACCATCAGGTCGATCATCTTGGCGGCCTCGCCGAGATGTTCGGCCAATGGCTTCACATCCGGGTTGAGACTTCCGAACAGGAAACCGCGATAGGATTCGAACCTCGCAACCTTCTTCAGATCGTGCGAGCCTTGGTTGTGGAATTGCTCGGGATACCCGGCGCCGTCAGGATCTTTCACCTTCAGCAACTTTCCGGAATTGCCAAATGTCCAGCCGTGGAACGGGCAGGTAAATGTCGACCTGTTGCCGCGCTTGTAACGGCAAAGCATCGCGCCACGATGACTGCAGGCATTGATGAACGCGTTGAGCTCGTCGTCCTTGCTTCGGGCGACAAAGATAGGCTGTCGTCCGATCCAAGTTGTGAAGTAGTCATGCTTATTCGGAATCTGACTCTCATGCGCGAGATACACCCAGTTTCCCTCAAAAAGGTGCTTCATCTCCAACTCAAAGAACTCTGCATCGGTAAATATCGCTCGATCGCAGCGAAACAGGCCGCCGGCGGAATCCTCGACCAACGCTGCATCGAGACGTTCAATGATGCGTGATGTCATGGCTTGTCCTTTCAAAGTGCCTGTTGAGCGGGCGGCGATGATCGCAGCCATCGTCGAGATCATCAGAGTGTATGGCAAATTAGATAAACGTCACGAGATGATGGCGCCCTTTCTGACCGTACGGATGCGCACGGCGCCAAATCGCGGACCTTGAGCCCGTCCGCATCCTCGCTTCCATTTTTGGATCTCTGGCTCGACCGTGAAGTCCCGAGACGAACGTTCCGAATCGACCAAATCTCAGAGGCGTGATCAATCGTGATTTCAAAGTCCGGTTTAAATCGGTGTCATCTTGAATATGCCCCGCCACCTGGAAGAGCTTATCGGCGGCGCCGGTATGGAGACCTGAGTTATCACCCTGAGAAGCGTCTCCGAATTTGAGCGCACTTGATAGAGGCGATGATGCATTCACGCGGCGATTTTCTCAGCATCCAAAACTTGGATTACGAAGCGTGGCGAAATGCAGTTCGCTCGATCTGTGGCCGGTACACGCCTGACGGAATCGAACCCAAGAGCTTTTTTGGTAGAGTGCGCGCCCGAAGCGTTTGCGGATTCAGAACAGTGGACCTCAGCTGCAATGCTCATCGCCTCGAGCGCACGCACCAGGATGTCCGTGCTGATGCTGTGGATCACTACTACGCGTTATTTCAGATAAATGGCCGCTCCAGAATCATTCAGAACGACCGGATGATGGATCTCACGGTCGGTGATATCGCTCTCGTCGACGCGGCCCGGCCCGTGACCTGCGAATCTGAGAATGGGAGCGACCAGTGGTGGGGGTCTTTGCAGCTGCCGCGCCGATCCCTAGTGGCTCATCTGGGCTTGGAACCGCGATGCCCTTCTCGACCTAGCGGAGCGGCTGCAGCGCGACCGCTCCGTCAACTCCTTCAGGATGCGGTCGAGGACGAGCAATCAATGTCTGTTTCGGCCAAAACCTACATGCGTTTTGCATTCTACGATTTATTGGGCGCACTATTCGTGCCCTCCGATCCAGAAGATACTTCTGTTTATACAGACAGACTGTTCGCGCGTATCTGCGATATCATCAAGGATCACTTTGCCGATCCGGACTTCGGTCCTTGCGAAGTCGCGGTCGAGGCGGGAATCTCGTTACGCTACCTTCAGAAGCTCTTTACGGCGAGAAACTCAACCTGCAGTCATTTCATACATTCGGTGCGTCTGGATCACGCCGCGCGTCTGCTGGAGCGCCGGTCGTTTCTGAAGACAAGCCAACCCATCAGCGAGATCGCCTACGCCAGCGGTTTTGGCGACTATACTAATTTCAGTCGAAAATTTCTCCGCCGTTTCGGTCATACCCCAGGCTCCCATTCGGGAGATCGTGCCGAGCCCGGGCGTTTCCGCACCGCTGGAAGTGCATCATCGGCTCACGATGTCTGAGGCTGCGATTAGCACCGGACGAGCCAGCAGGCAAATCGTGCTGGAGTAGCCGCACCAACTCGACACGCAAATTGAAGTGCCTATTCGCGCTGATTGGGCGTCACGCAGTTGTGTGATGGTGAGGGCCTAAGGTTACGCCTCCGGCGTACGTCATGCCGATGAGTCTTGCGTCGCTATCTCCAGCGAACTCTCGGGCGCGACGCGCCGTGCGCCGCCGTACGAGCGAAAGGGCGTCGACAGCCAGTGACGCTGATGCTCAGCCGATCCAGGTTTGCAGCCCGCAATATCAAAGCAGGATCCGCGACGGAGGAACGCGAGATGCGCGACGGCCTGATCGAGACGGTTCTGGTGCAAATGGCCAGCATGAGAAAAGACAACTTACCTCCCACGAGAACTTGTAAAAGGCAGATATTATGAGCAGTGCCAAGTTTGAGTCTGATCCCGAGCGTAACACTCACACGGCAGGATTTGCCGGGCGGGTACGTGCCAACCAAGAAAAGCTCACAGCTGAACTGAAGTCGCACTATGACTTCATCGTCTGCGGATCTGGCTCATCTGGTTCGGTGGTGGCGCGCCGATTGGCCGAGAACGCGGAGGTCAGCGTCCTCCTGCTGGAGGCGGGCGGCAGCGACGATATGCCAAGCATCAAGGAAGCCAGCCAATGGCCTTTGAACATTGGCAGCGAACGTGACTGGGCTTTTATGGGCCAGCCGAACCCACACCTTAACGGACGCTCCATTCCGCTGAATATGGGCAAGATACTTGGCGGTGGATCCAGCATCAACCTCATGGGCTGGGCGCGCGGGCACAAGAATGACTGGGATTTCTTCGCAGCCGAGGCTCGGGACGCCGCATGGAGCTACGAATCGGTATTGAACATCTATCGCCGCATTGAAGATTGGCACGGCACGCCGGACCCAAGATACCGCGGGATCGGAGGACCGGTTTTTGTTCAGCCCGCGCCAGACCCGAACCCGGTGGCCCCTGCCATGGTCGAAGGCGCACGATCGGTTGGCATTCCGACCTTCCAAAACCAGAACGGGCTGATGATGGAAGGCGATGGCGGTGCCGCTATCATGGACTTGCGAGTCCGCGACGGAATGCGGCAATCGGTATTCCGTTCCTATGCTTTCCCCTACATGGACCGGCCGAACCTCACGGTGCTCTGTCACGCACTGGTCACTCGACTTGTCATGAGCGGTAAGCAAGCGAGCGGCGTCGAGATGGTTCATCACGGAAAGGTTCGACGCATTGCCGCCGGAGCGGAGGTCGTACTATCGTTGGGCGCGATCCACACGCCAAAGGTGCTGATGCTGTCCGGAATTGGTGACCAAACCGAACTGCAACGGCTGGGAATACCTTGCGTGCAGCACCTTCCAGGCGTTGGCGAAAACTTTCAGGACCACGTTGGTTTTGGGTGTGTTTGGGAGTACTCGCAAACACTCCCTCCACGCAACAACATGGCTGAAGCGACGTACTTCTGGAAGAGCGATCCTGCTCTCGATACTCCAGATCTGCAAACCTGCCAGGGTGAGGTGCCGTTCTGCAGTGCAGAGACAGCAGCCCAATTCATCCCACCGGCGGGTTCTTGGGCATTGCTTGCAGGCGTGGTGCGGCCAAAGAGCCGGGGTCGCATCCGCCTGACGAGTGCCAATCCTCAGTCCCTGATCGAGATCGAGGCCAACACATTAGCCCACCCGGATGATATGAAGGCTGCGATAGCGTGCGTCAAGCTTTGCCGTGAGGTCGGCAACTCAGCTCCACTGAGCCCATTCGTCAAGCGGGAGGTGATGCCAGGCAATGTCAAAGGTGCCGCACTCGAGAACTTCATCCGTGATGCAGCAAGCAGCTATTGGCATCAGACATGTACGGCCAAGATGGGACAGGATGCGATGTCGGTTGTCGACGGCTCTCTCAAGGTCCACGGGATCGACAATCTTCGCATCGCGGACGGCTCCATTATGCCGCGCGTCACAACCGGCAACACCATGGCGCCTTGCGTCATCATTGGCGAGCGTGCCGGAGAGATTTTGAAGGCCAGACATCGTGTGTGACCCCTTTTCACATCCCTGGGAGTGGACCGGGGCTTAGCCTCGCTTCGGCCGTGGTCAGGCGGCGAAAGTTTCAACGGCAATAATGGTGACTGGGAAAAGCCACGGAAAACCTCCAAATGCGCCTAACGCCGAATGAGGCGTCGCACTTGGCTTACGTGGCTTTCTTCCGCTGTTGCTGCAGGATGGAGCTCTCTCGTGGTATCGGAACAACCTATCGGTCTTTCGCAACTGGAATTGCAGCCACCCAATTTGGGCGGCAAACAGATCGCTCCCGACGGCTTTTTGAGGAGCATCAGGCCCTCCGCCGCGGTTGCCGACCTCGCCGAAGCGATCTGGGATTGGGATATTCCGGACGGCAATGCGGCGACGGCCCTTACGATCAAGGTGCCGCCGAGCACCGCGCCGTATTTCGTCGTTCAATACCGCACGCTGACGTATTGCAGATGGCAACTCGGCGCTGAGAGCTATGATCACAAAAACTACGGCCATGTGTTGACCCAGACCCAGAGCGGGACCTTTGCGATTCGTCCTCGCGGTCCGCTTGGTGTCATCACTGTCCGGCTCAAGCCCGAGGGCGCCTCCCGGTTGGCGTGGGCGTCCATGCATGAGCTCATGAACGTCAAGATCGGACTGCGTAACATTTTCAAGGATCACGATATCGCCCTGCTCGAGGAAAGGGTGATGGAATCCAGCGGCAGCAGCGAACGGATTGCCTGCGTCGAAAGCTTTCTTCTTCAGAATCTGCGTCAGGATCACGAGGATCCGGTGTTTTCGCAGGCTTCGTCGTGGCTGCGCCGCAATCCGGGGCTGCGCATTCGAAAACTCGCCTCGCTATTGGATATCAGCGAGCGGCACCTGTCTCGCGGCTTCCGCGCCACGTACGGGACCAGCCCCAAACAATATGCGCGATTGGCGCGGATCGAAAAGGCTATCGCCGCGCGGAAACGAGGCCTGGACTGGACTGATGTCGCATATGCCTGCGGCTTTACCGATCAAGCGCATTTGATCCATGATTTCGGCACCATCGTAGGCGGAACGCCAACCGAATTCTTCAATACGGCACCGCGTTGGAATTTCCGCGGGGATGCGCGCTCGGGCCTGGCCGATTCCTACAATCCATTTATCGTCTAGACTGGTATTGCGAATACATTGGCGTCGACCGCAGCGCGGCGGGGCGCCGGCCGGCTCTGCTCGATGACGGAGTTCCGCTGATCCACCGTTCCGTTGCGCGTTTGCCTGGCCACAGATCTCCTGAATTTTCCATTGGGTAAGGTATCGCCATGGCGAACGACGACATTCACCTTTTTCAATTTTTCTGCTTCTGCCGCTGTCCCCAGCAGCCGTGCGGAGGCCTGATCACATGCTGACCCATGTCGAGTCCAGCCGCACGACGGCCACCGGCTTCAGCTCAGGCCGTATCCTTGTCGTGGATGAGGATCCGGCCGTCCGGCACCTGATCTCGGATTATTTCGGGGAGCATGGCATAGAAACCGTCTCGGCGATGGATCGCTCGGCGGTGGCCCGTCAACTCGCCAGTGGGAACACAAGCGCGATCATTCTCGACCTGCACCTCGGCCAGGACAATTGGCTCGATCTGCTCCGGGAAATTCGTTCCAGTTCGGACGCCCTCGTCATTATTCTGACAGGTCGTTCCCGCGATGAAGTTGACTGCGTGGTCGGACTCGAGCTCGGTGCCGACGACTACCTCACCAAGCCGTTCGGTATCCGCGAATTGTATGCTCGGTTCCGCGCCGTGCTCCGGCGCCGCGAGAATGGACGGTCCTTGCGCGGGAGCGACGTCGAGCGGGGCGGATACAAGTTCTGCGGATGGCGGCTTGATCGTCGCAGCCGGCGCCTCATCGACCCGCAGGAACGGCCGGTTACCCTGAGCAAAAGCGAGTACGCCCTGCTGGTGGCCTTCCTCGATGCGCCGGAGCGGCCGCTTTCGCGCGAGTATCTGTTGCAGGCGACCAGGCTCCACGAAGACATCTTCGATCGCAGCATCGATGTTCGGGTGCTGCGGCTGCGGCGCAAACTGGAGGCAGATCCGAAGGCGCCACGCGTCATTAAAACCGAACGCGGCGTCGGCTATGTCTTTGCAATTCCCGTACTCTGCTTTTAAGAGAAAAGTTGATGCCTGGAGGAAGACGAACGTTGATACTCGCCACCGTGGTGACGCGACGCTCTGCGGCGTCGCGCTCCTTCTGGCGCGGTCGCCCTGCGATTCGCGCCAACTCTTCGCTGGGGCCGCCCGATCGATCCCGCGCGCCGCTATGCCGGAACGGTAACGCCGGCATGTATTCGAAAGGCAGCCCGGAAGCAGAAGGTCGGCCGAGCGATCAGATGAAGGAGTCTGTATTAACAACCGCGGCAAATGCCGTTGATCATGCGGTCGAGCGCCGCGTTCTCCTGGTTGATTGGGTCGTTCGGACTCATCAGATTTTTCTCCGAGGGCACTTGGCCAGCACGCGGCTGGCGGTGCCCCACCGGCGCCTCCGGAAGCATTTGCCGGTCCGCGCTCACCGACGGAGCTGCGGCTGGATTTCGCGGGCCGGCAGGCTGCGCAATCGCCGCCGAACCGTCGACAAGGGCCAGCAAGGCTATCGTCGTGATCAACTTTCTCATAATGGGTCTCCGAGTTGGACCCCTTATCGTAATCATGGTCAGGGGAAGCTCGATCGCCAAGTTGCGGCAAGCCTCACATTTTGTTCAGATGCGCCTGCGCGTGGCGCGCAAGGGGAATGCTTGGCGCGCCGCTGTCGCGCATATGGGCGTCCCGATTGTACGAAAGAACTGGGTGGAAGGCGCAGGTTCGCCTCCCACTTCGGAAGCCGATTAAGCGCAACTTCTAATACCGGGATTCCCAAGCGCATGACGCGGTACGTCGCGAAATTGGGCGCCCACTTTCGATCTACATCAAAGAATCATTACGGTGCCGACCAGGCGTGGCGGTGCGCCTCACGGCGTCTTTGACCTCGTTTGGATCGTGCCTTTCGTCATCGCAAATTCCGACGAATCGTCGGCTGGCCATTCGTGGCTTGTCCTGATCACGTCTCGCCAGTTAGGACCGGAAGAGCTTCCAACAATCGCGAAGGGAAAAGTTGGTCTGCGCAACAACGAGCTCCTCTTCGCATTCGTCGATATATGAGGGAATCGTGGCGCACCAATTACGCCGGCAACTCTATTCTCAATTGCTGAAATCACGAGGTAGCACGGTCTTCCTATTCTTGCTCCAGAGGCAGGGTCAAGCATCCCGAAATAGAGGTCAAATATGCCGGAACAAGACCGTTATTGCCTGAACACCCTTCGCGCGCAGCTGCTGGAACATCCCGTTTATGCGGAGGTCGCTTCTGTGTCTGATCTGAGGCGCTTCATGGAAGATCACGTCTTTGCCGTTTGGGATTTCATGTCGCTCCTGAAGAGGCTGCAGCAAGACCTGACGTGCACAAAAGTGCCGTGGTTTCCGGTTGACAACCCCCGGGCTGCGCGCCTGATCAACGACATCGTGATCGGCGAGGAGACGGATGTCGATCCGGACGGCTCCTATGTCAGCCATCTCGATCTCTACCTCCGCGCGATGGCGGACGTCGGCGCCAGCACCCGCCAGTTCGACACGTTCCGCTCGCTGGCGCGGGTCGGTACTTCGGTGGAGGCGGCTATGGTGCGGTCCGGTGTGTCGCCTCATGTGCAAGCCTTTGTCGCGCATACGATGCGGTTGGCCCAGTCAGGGTCGACGGAAGAGGTCTTAGCGGCCTTCTTTTACGCCAGAGAGGACATCATTCCGGAGATGTTCAGCAGGCTTCAAGAGACGCTCGCCGGTGCGAGGCGGGACAACGAGTCCTTGCGTCACTTCATCTACTACATCGAACGGCACATCGAGCTCGACGGCGATAGTCACGGTCCAATGGGGCGGGAGCTGCTCGAAGGCCTGGTTGCGGACTCGCCGGAGAGACACCAACGGGCTCTGCACGCCGCGTGCAACAGCATCAGCGCCCGGATCGAGCTTTGGAACGGCACATTAAGCACCCTTCGCGAGATGCGCGCGGCGTGAAGGCCAAACCGTCAGCCGCCGGACGACAGATTGTGTAGTTCGGATGGCTTCGGGACGAACGAGCCAACACGAGGAAACAAACCCGCCGCCTCCCTGCGGATGCCGGCGGGCCTCGATCGATCAGTCGGGTTGTTCAACAAGTGGAGAGTCCGATGACCATGAACACCGAACGTCGGAAATTCATCGCAGGCGTTGGCGCGGCCGCCGCATCAACGTCCCTATTTGCCGGCGGCCAAGCACTTGCCCAAGGCGATCAACAGATTGGAGCCAAGGCGATGCCTTTCCAGGCCAAACCGATGCCTTTTGATCCAAAATCCATCACTGGCATCTCGGAAAAGGTGCTCATCAGCCACTACGAAAACAACTATGTCGGCGCGGTGAAGCGCCTTAACGCAATTGGTACACAGTTGGCTGAACTTGACTTCGCCAATGCCGCCAATTTCGTGATCAACGGATTGAAGCGCGAAGAACTGATCGCCGCCAATTCGATGATCCTGCACGAGATCTATTTCGACGGGCTCGGCGGCGGTTCAAAACCAAGTGGCGCGTTGGCGGAAGCCATCGCGCGTGATTTTGGCAGCTTGGAGCGCTGGCGCGCCCAGTTCGCAGCGATGGGCAAGGCGGAAGGTGGCGGTTCAGGCTGGGTGATCCTTGCGTACTCACCCCGCGACAAGCGCCTCGTTAACCAATGGGCGGCCGACCATACGACAACGCTCGCAGGAGGTCGTCCGGTTTTGGTGCTTGATATGTACGAGCACGCCTATCACATGGACTACGGCGCCGCGGCAGCTCGTTACGTCGATGTCTACATGGAAGCCATTCGCTGGGACAACGCCGCAAAACTGCATGACCATTATAGCCGAGAAGCCTAGACGCGAGGTCGGGTGCGTCATAAGTCGCACCCGAAAGTAACTTCCTTATGCCTATCGGCAAGGCGAAGCCGCCAAGCTGCGGCATGACATGGCCCGGAGGGCGGAATCGCTGTATCGAGAGCTCCGACTTCCGTTTATGTGAAGGCTTTCGGATACCAGCCCAACGAGTGAGTGTGCCGCTGGGCTCCGAGGGCCGGCGTCCGAAAGCCTTCAGGAAGGAAAACCGCGCTGGCGAGACGCAAGGAGTGCCGCGGGCGTCATGGGGATTTGAATGCAGCACGGTCGAGGATCAACCGCGTCATCAGGCTCGTGAGCGCTGCCCGCGCCTCCGCCGGCAGCTCCGGCCATGCGGGCGCGCCGGTGGTGTCGTTCGGCAGGCCGCTCCCGAACAGATCTATCTGATGCTGCGGGCGCAATCGTCGATTGTTCCGCTATCCTTTGCCCGAGTTTCTCGTCACGCGTGACATGGGTCTCTCCCCGATTCTGGTCGTGAGAGGCTCCAGATGCGCCAGAAAGCAGGACGGCTGATGGCGTTTGATCCTTCAACGCCAGATCGAGCAGCGCGGAGAGCGCCGCAAGTGCCTCGATGCTGACATACGGTTGAGCTGCCAAAAGCCCGGGGCCAGGACATGCCGTCCGGTCGAACATCCAGGCCGGCACTTCAAGCGCCCGATCTGCTTGCGACTCTTCCAGCGTGCAGCGGAAGACGACAAAACCATCCTTGTCGACGGCATCATGAACGAAAACTCGGCAACCAAACCAAGGATGATGCGGATAAAGAACCTCGCGAGGAACGGTCCTGTGGTCGTTCTCAAACCTCGTTGTACAACGGCACGCGCACTCACCTATCTTTGAACAAGGACGCGCCGATGTCACGCGCTGCCGAAAACGCGGGACGCATTATCTGTCGTCCGATCCTGGGCGGACTGCACCATCAATATGGCCGGATGTGATTACGGTAAGCACAAGTCTCATTCTGACCAGCCGCAATCTCGTGGCGCCACAGACGGCAAGACGCCGGCGTTCCACCGAGGCTGACCACTCAAGCTTTCGCATTAGGCCTTGGACCGGCCGAGGCCGATTGCCAGGAACCGATCGAGCATGGCGTTGACCTGGTCGGCCACCTCGATCGTGTTGAAACGTCCAGCGAGCATCGTCTTCGCTACGACCAACTGGGGGCAGAGCTCCTGCAGACGGTCGAGATCGCGCGCCATATTCACCAGCGGCACGTCGGCGGAGTTATAGGCCATGCGAATCTTGCAAGCCTTCGCTGCGGGCGTCGGATCATAGTTCTGAGTGAAATTCTTGATAGCCGAATAGGCTGCTTGCTGCGGTATCTTCTCGCAGGGCGGCAGAACATAGGTCTCGTAGATCATCTTTCGCTGTGCGGGATCGTCGAAATCGCAACCGATCTCCCATGCGTTGGCTTTTGATACAGTAAGGTAGTTCGGCCCACCGATGCCGTCCATCAGCCTTTGCAGGTCTGGGGAGTCCCGCAAACTGGCGGGCGCCATCACAATCGAGTCGATCATCACAATGCCTGAGGCCAGTTCCGGGTAACGCCCGCACAATTCAAGCACGACCGCGCCGCCGAAGCTGCGGCCGATCACGACAGGCTTTTGCAATTCCAGTTGGGCACATTGCCAAGCGCTATCGTCCCCGAACCCCGGTATCGTGTATTCCTGATCCGGCGCGTCGCTGGCGCCGTGGCCGCGAAGATCGACGGCCACCACGCGACGGGTTTGCCCAAAATGGGCGATCTGGGGCGTGAAGATACCATGGTCGCCGGTCCAGCCGTTGACGAGAACAAGCGGCGGGCTTTGCGGAGTCTCATGCGCCGCCTCAAAATGAGCGAGACGCACGCTAGATTGCAACAACGCAGAGCCGATCTCCCATCGCCCTGGTCCTCGACCGGTTGCGATGACACTCACTCAAATGCGCCTTGCCAGCAGCAAAATGAACCTGCAAGGGCCACGCTCGGCGGCTACCTCAACTATCAAGACCTGCCTCTCCATCCCACCACATGCGTTATCGCTCGTCCTTCAGCCTATTGCGATCCATCGAACGCACCTTCCTCCTCACTCAAATCCCCATAACCGAGTGCGCGGCACGTCCCCGCACCATCTCCCGCGGGTTCGTTCCTTGGCGGCTTTCGGACGCCGGCCACTGCTCACTTGGCACGATCCTTCACGGCCGGCATCCGAAACCCTCAACACTTCCGGACTCATGCACTGCAGCAAAATCGCTATTCGATCACCTCGTCGGCATAGGGCGCGCGAATGGCGGATTGGAAAGCATGTCGATGTCAGGCAAGTGCCGCTACCCATTGCGGACAACCGCGCACGCGAGCCCATCAGGTAGCGTGATAACGCTGTGCCGATACATTTTCTGATCAACAGATTGATTGCTATGTTATTTCGTGTCGCTGTTCCGCCCCGACGCGGGACACGTCTTAAGGCAACGTTTGCTCGAATTGAGGGGGGCCATCGTCTTGAACTGAAATCGCACAACAGGAGGGAATGCCATGGGAGACAATTACAAAATCGCAATGGTATTGGTCTTCGCTATTATGTCCATCTCGACTGGGGCGGCTTTTGCTGACGATAAACTGAAAGGCACCTACGGCGTCGCCGGCACTCAGATGTGTCTAGTGGCCCCATCTGGAATTGCAAACGACAGTAAGGGAAATCCGACGATTGCGAATGGCAACGATAGCTATGTGATCCCAAGCAACTTCGAGGCCCGCTTGACTTTTAGTGGCGACGGAACGGGAACTGCATCTGGAACATTCGTGATCATGCCGCCGCCTCCGCCTGCCAAAGCCACAGTGGGTGCGGGCACCTTCTCGTACTCCTTCACTCACACCCCCGTCGCGAATAACTCCTTTACCACTATCCCAACGCCAGGAACTTACAAGGTTACGGTCAACTACGGGCCATCTGCTGGCCGTCAATTCGCGATTGATGATTCTTTTCATCGCGTTTTTCAGCTCTCGAACGACCAGAAATACGGCACAGTAGCCACCACAACACCGGAGCTCGAACATGTTTCGTGGTCGGAAGGTTCTGAAACCAAATCTCTTCCACGTGTCTGTTACGTTGCAGGTAGTCTAGCCCGGCTGGACTGATGAACTTCACGTAGGGATGGCATCGACCAAAGTGAATTGAACAGAGGCCGCCTCGCTTGGCGGCCTCTTTCGATTGCGCCTACCGTGATGCGAGGCCGAAATTCGAACCCCTCGATTCGAGTCGGCCCCAAGACGCCCGTGATGCCCGGTTTGGGTCAGACTCGGAACAGCTCACGATGAGCACAAAGGAAAATTGCGCTTTCAGGCAGTGCGACAGCGGCGCCGGGACAACGATGTGGACCATCGCCAAAACTCATCAAACTCCGGGGAAATCTGCGATCCTCAATCCGTCGGTTCGGATCGCGCCTGTGAGGACAGAAGCTGCTGACCTGGACGCGCGCCAATCGGGTTATCGCAGGAGAGCCTTCACCTTCGGTCTGATCACTACCTGTGGCAATGCTCCGGCGGTGTCGGGTAGTGTGGCCCACAAGGCTATGGCCCTATTCTAATCATCGGCCGTTCGAAATATCGCCAACCCAGGAGTGATACCCCGACGATGACGCGTCGATGCGCTCAGCAGTCCCTGTGAACAGCTCCGACAGAAGATCAAAAACTAAAGCGATAAAATAAATCGGCGTTGCCAATATCTGTCGCAGGCGGTCCATTGTAGTAATTTCCGGCATGCTGGGTTGCGGCCTGATCGACGGGCTTCCGAGCCTGGGTTTCGCCTCTGCTGCGCCGCTAGTTTCATTCTCTAACATAATAACACCTCTGCGCTTCCCCGGCTGGTGCCCGGCAGTTGCTAGGACGCCCAGCCGTCCAAGAGAGCAATTAAGACGCCGAACACTGTGAGAGTTGCAGCGGCGCTTATGATCAGCCCATAGGGAAGATCGCGAGCGAGGCTTTTGAACGCAGCCCTCCCGATGGCGGTCTGTTTTTTCTCGGAGTTCTGTGGGCGCCTCTGCTCTGACATCCGGCGAACATACTGCGCGCAACACGGTCATGGATAATGTTCGTTTATCAGGAGTATTATGAAATCGCTTCATCCAGAGAAGCGACCCAATTTCCCGCTAAACGGGGTTGGCGTGACGGCTTCCAGCGCGAGCCGGCACCTTTTTGGCTTTCTTTGCCTTTGCGGCGCTTGCAGATGTGCTCGTCCACTTCACCGATCCCCGCGGCCGCAAGGCATCGGCGCTCAGACTGATAGCCTCGCGAATGAGTGCCCTTAGCCAAAGTGAACCTGGATCATCGTGAACGCGGCTGTGCCACAGCATCGAGAGTTCGATCATCTCCGCGTGATCTTGAGGAAAGTCGATAATCTTGATCTTCGTTGAACTCGCGCAGGCCTCGGCATAGCGCCGCGGAACAAGCGCCACCATGTCCGTTGCAGCGGTGACGGCTATTGCGGTCACCGCATCATATACCATCATCGACGCTGAGGCTCGCTGGGCCGATCGAGGTGAACCCGCCTCATCGTCCGTCTCCAGAATGACGCGAAACGCAAGATCGTTGGGTGCCGGTGGTTCACGCGATTTGTCGATCGCCCTGGCGAGGCCGATGGCAAGACGCGGCCAAGCGAGGAAGGCGGCATGGTCGAACGGTTGTTTAGCGAGAGGATGATGGGTGCCGACTGCCCACGCTTTCTCATCGTGAAAGAGCACTTCGGATCGGAGGCGGGGCGGAACTTTGTCAAACGCGCCCAATGCGATATCGACCTGCTGCTGGTCGAGTGCCTGAGCAACGTCAGCGCTGATGTTGACGATCTGCAAGGTGATGCCCGGCGCAGATTTGCGCGCGAGCGCGATCAGGCTGGGAACGATCAGCATGCAAAAGTAGGAACCAGCCGCAATGACGAAGCGCTGGCGGGTCTTGTCCGGGTCGAATATCGGCGTTGCGACCGCGCTGCGGATCTCGGCCAGCGCAACGCGCAGTCGTGGCGCAAGCTGGTGCGCGCGCTCCGTCGGCTGCAAGCCTGAGGGAATGCGCATGAACAGCGGATCGCCCAGCACCTCCCTGAGCCGCGCGAGCGCATGACTGACCGCTGACTGCGTGAGGAAAAGACGAGCCGCCGCCCTGGTGACGTTGCGCTCGTCATACAGGATATCAAAAACCCGCAGCAGATTGAGATCGATGTCCATCATGAACCAATCTAATGATAATGCTGACTAATATGCATTACCATAATCAAGCTGTGGCCGCTATTTGTTTCTGGGAACCAAAGAACCCATCCCGAAATCCAGCGTCCGGAGGCCAGCATGAAGAAGCTTCTAATCGTCAGCGCGATCCTCATGACTCTCGATGCAGCCGCAGCAGCGCTTGCTCCGGACCTTCCAGCCCGCCGATACTATCGCGACGCCCGCCCGGGGCGATGATTGATGACCCGCTCTGGTGGCTGAAGGTATTCGCGCAGGAAGGTCCGGCAGCCCAGACTTCGATGTGGCCGTCAAACGCCGCCAGTTGTTTGACGTGATTCAAGAAGGCGTCGGACACCGGGATCCGCCAGATTCTTTAGCGACGATTTTCCGATCTTCGCTCACTTGAGCGCATCGAAAATGGAAAGGTCCGGACGTTTGCTTCCGGGCGAAGGCCACCTTGGAGAAACCCTTTCAATCATGTTGCCGGCCGCCCAGAAAAAAGACCATTTCGCTGAGCTTCGTCCGCCCTTCGAGTGCACCGCATTGCTGCTGCAAGGGGGTGGCGCTCTCTGCGCTTATCAGGCTGGTGTCTATGAGGCGCTGTCGGAAGCCGGCATCCATCCGGACTGGGTGGCGGGCATCTCGATCGGGGCGGTCAATTCGGCGATTATTGCCGGCAACCCGCCTGAAAAGCGCGTGGAAGCACTGCGCCGGTTTTGGGAACGTACTACCTCCGATGTCTTCGGGAATTGGACGCCGGATTTCCTGACGCCTCTGATGAAGGGGGACTGGGTCCGAGGACTCATGAACCAGGTGAGCGCCAATTCAGCCATGTTGAGCGGCGCGTCCGGATTCTTCGTGCCGCGACTTCCGTCTCCTTGGATTCATCCGAGGGGATCGATCGAAGCGACCAGCTTGTACGATGCGTCGGGGCTAAAAAACACGCTGGAAAGCCTTGTCGATTTTGACCGCATCAACGCTCGGGAAATGAGATTCAGCGTCGGCGCGGTCAACGTGCGGAGCGGCAATTTCGTTTATTTTGACTCGACTACCCACACGATCCGGCCCGAGCACGTGATGGCGCAGCGGATACGCAACACCGTCGCCGCCTTGATTGAGAGCCTGCCTGACGATCTGAAGGACGAACCCAGAGCGAAGCTGCTCGGCTCCATTGCCGACCGCAAGGTCTACAACATGGTGCACCTGATCTATCGGGCCAAGAATTACGAGGGAAACTCGAAAGACTATGAGTTCTCGCGCTCGAGCATGGAGACTCATTGGCGCGCCGGTTACCACGACACGGTGCGGACGCTACGCCATCCCGATGTCCTGAAGAGACCTACTAACCACGAAGGTGTCGCGGTCTTCGATCTGGAGCGGGACGGCCGCGACTAGGGGCAAATTTCAAGTCGCTGGGTCGGCGGAATCAGGAAACCGTCTGTCCGACGAAAGCATCCGCCAGGGCGCCGCCGGTTTCGGACATGTCGCCCAAAGTCAGTCGCGCAGGACAAATGAAAGAAACTTCGGATGAATCTCAAAAGCAAGATTGCCGTCGTTACCGGCGCGGCGAGCGGCATAGGTGGAGAAATTGCGAGCACGTTCTGGGTCGACGGCGCCAAAGTTGTCGTCGCTTATCTTAATCAGGCGGGTGCTGCTGCTGCGGCGGCCGAATTCGGCGATGCGGACAGCGCTATCGGCATTGGCATGGACGTCACCGACGAGACGCAAGTGGAGGTCGGTATGGCAGTGGCCGTCGCTGCCTTTCGGGGTATCGACATGCTGCTCAGAAACGCCGGCATCCACCTGGGCAGCGGATCGACCGCTCGGGGCGGCGGAAACGGGCATCCGTCGTCTCAGAAAGCCATGCCTGTTGCCCGGGCGGCTGGCCTCCGCTGGAGCGATTTCGAGTTGGGCGGGGATCGGCCAACGGCTCGGAAATCGCGGTGTCGGAAAAACGAGAGCGGTTCCGTATAAGCGGAACCCGCTCTAAGCGCGCACCCATTACGCCGCAAGCAGCATAGGAGTAGGACCAGCAATGGCAGACAATCTTTCGATCGACCGCCGGACGAGCGCGCTGCTCGTCATGGATTTCCAGACGCTGACCGTCGACAACTATGCCGCCGGCGCAGAGGCACTGCTCGATCGGACGGCGAAGCTGATCGCCGCGGCGCGCACAACCGGGATGCGGGTGATCTATGTGGTCGTCGGCTTCCGCCCCGGCTATCCGGAGGTCAGCGACCGAAATGCGACGTTCAAAGGGCTCAAGGCCTCGGGCGCATTCGCCGCGGGTGCCGAAAATGCGAAGATCCATCCCGCCGTCGCGCCGCTGGCCGAGGAAATCGTCGTCACCAAGCATCGGGTGAGCGCCTTCGCCGGGACCGATCTCGACCTGATGCTGCGCGCCAACGGCATCGAGACCCTGATCCTGACGGGGATCGTCACCAGCGGCGTCGTACTCTCGACCCTCCGCCATGCCGCCGACGCGGACTACAGACTGCTGGTCGTCGGCGATTGCTGCTCTGACGGCGACGAGGAAGCGCATCGGGTGCTGCTAGAGAAGGTCTTTCCGCGGCAGGCCACCATCACGACGGCGGCGGGAGTCGCGCAGGCCATCGGGGCTACACGGTAGAGGCCGTCACTGCTCCGTACGCTTCGTCGATCTACCGGTGTCCTGGTGCCGGCCGCCCAAGGAAATTAGCTCAGAATTAAGCGAACGAGCGACCAATGACAGTTTCTTCAGCTGACAGAACTGCGCTATTCATCGACGGCGCCCAATCTTTATTCGACTGCCAAGGCGCTCGGCTTCGATATCGATTACAAGCGGCTTCTAAAGGAATTTCAGAGCCACGGAACGCTGGTGCGGGCATTTTACTACACCGCGGTCACTGAAGATCAGGAGTTCTCGTTGGTTCGCCCGCTGCTCGATTGGCTCGATTACAATGGCTTCACCGTGGTGACCAAGCCTACTAAGGAATTTATCGACTCCAACGGCCACCGGAAGGTTAAGGGCAACATGGACGTCGAGCTTACAGTCGATGCGATAGAGCTTGCTGACCGCGTCGATCAAATTGTGCTTTTCTCTGGCGACGTAGATTTTCGCTCGTTGGTCGAAGCTGTGCAGCGACGCGGCGTTCGCGTCACGGTGGTCTCCACGATTTCCAGCCAGCCTCCAATAATTGCCGACGAACTTCGCCGCCAGGCCGATGTATTCACCGATCTGATGGATTTGCAGTCCAGAATCGGCCGCGATCCGCTCGAGCGTCCAGCTTCTCGCGAAATCAGTCAGCATTCAACGCATCACGTTCACCGGCGGACGCCTTTGAAAGGCAGCCAGACGCCTAGGAACTTTAGGGGTGACGGACTCTAGCGTAAGCTAAGAGACGCAGCCTTTCGATTAGGGCGTACAAGCCAACAAATTTCGATGGCTCGTCGAACTCGAGGTTCAGAGCATCCGAAAACAGTCTCGAAGCTTCCTCTATTAAATCCCACATAGATGGTCGCGGCAACTCATCGTCCGAGCGAAGCGTTGAGCGCGCTCTTACCCGTGTTGCGTAAGCCAAGTCGTCGCGAAGGATGCCACGGCACCTATTGCCGAGCCTGCTTGGGCACTGCCGAGTCTGGTCCTCTGCGGCACCGCGGCCGTTGAAAGACCGAGGAGCGGCATCGAAAGCCCGCCGTCGACCTCCTAATCGGGGTTCGAACCAAATGAACCCCAATCTCGACCCGATAAACCCGCAGCCGATTGAGGTCGATGTCTATCATGAACCAACGTAATGATGTTGGTGACCAATATGCATTGGCATAATCATGTCGCCGTCGCTACGTTTTCTAGAGAGCCAGATCGCTGGGAATGAAGCAGCGCTAAAGACAGACATCGGCCAGTGGTGTCCCAGGATATCCAGCAGATTCTGAAGGACTACCTCAACAAGCTGAGGGGAAAACCGAATGAGCTTATGCCTTGTACCGCTTCTCGTTGCCATCGGTATCAACTGGTGGAGCGGCTGGGAGCCCTTCACGTCTCCATTCCAGACGCCGTGGAGCTGATTGAAATCTCTGGGTCGTTAACAACCATGTATGGCCCTGAAGGCAAAGGCGTTCAGCATCATTCGATTTCGCGACACTCAAGTGCCAGCGCGCTGGGCAACGCGCCCCCGGGGCGACCGGGACCGGACATGTTGCGTTCCGAGCCGCGCTTGCGGCGGATACACCTGTTAGAAGTTAAGTTAGCACGTCGATGGAAGCGAATTCATCCACTCTCGATTTCCTGCTGCACGATGTTACGCGGTTGCTCAGAAAGAGATTTGAGCAAAATGCGCGCGGTTCCGGGCTGACCCGATCGCAATGGCAGGTGCTGACGTATCTGGCCCGAAACGAAGGAATTAGCCAAAGCGGATTGGCGGAGCTCCTTGACGTGGAGCCGATCACGCTTTGCCGCATCGTAGACAAACTACAGGCCCTCGGATTGATCGAACGACACCCACACCCGTCTGACCGACGCGTCTGGACTCTTCATCTCACGCCGGCTGCGCATCCGAAACTGATGCAGGTCCGCGAGCTCGGCGACATGACGAGGGGCGAGGCCTTGGCAGGAGTTTCCGATATCGACGGGTTGCACCTGTTGGAGACACTACAAGCGTTGAAATTAAACCTCACCGACGCGTGCGACTCGTCAGTGGCAGGGCATAAGCGAGTGACTCATGGCTAACCCAAGCGAAATCAATCCGAAACTCCACAGTGCCGACGCCGAGCAAAGCGGTCCCCGCGGTCCCGAGGATAAGATCTATCGCCTGACGCGCGGCACGCCGGCGGCCAAGAATGCTTCAAGCGCGGGCGAGGCTGCAAAGCCGGAATCGAAAGCCCGGCCAAAGGATCGCAAGCCCGAGGCAAGGCCATCGGATGAATCGCCTCTCGCTCCTGCGGCGCCTGATTCCGTGCGGCCAAAGAGATCGCTGCGGCGACCTCTCATGCTCGCGTTGCTGCCGTTGGTGCTGATCGTCGGCGGATATTTCTATGTGACAGGCGGTGCGGTCATGTCGACCGACAATGCCTACGTGCAGGCCGATATGGTGGGACTATCAACCGACGTGTCCGGGATCGTCACAGAAGTCTTGGTTCATGACAATCAGAAGGTCGCGAAAGGCGACGTGCTGTTTAAGATCGACGATCTACAGTTTCGGCTGGCACTGGATCGCGCCGAGGCTCAGATCGGAAATACGCGGAATGATCTCGTGGCGCTGCAGGCCAGTTATCGCAACATGCAGGCCCAGATCGATCAGGCCCAGAAGGACGTTGACTTCAACATGGTCAACTTCAAGCGCCAGGAGCAACTGGTTGCCAACAACTTTACACCAAGGGCTACCTTCGACGCCGCGCGCAATACCCTGGAGGGCTCGCAGCAAAAGCTCGCCTCCCTGCAACAACAGCTCGCAGGGCTCGCCGCCAACCTGAATGGCGATCCCGATGCGCCGATTGAAAACCATCCCAAATTCAAGGATGCATTGGCCGCGCGCGATGAGGCCGCACGCCAGCTTGCGCATGCCATTGTGCGAGCACCCTTCGCCGGCATCGTGACGAATGTACCGTCGCTGCAGCCCGGCCAGTATCTTGCCGCCGCAGCGACGGCATTCAACATCGTTTCGACCGACCACGTTTGGGTTCAAGCGAGCCCAAAGGAAACCGAATTGACCTACGTCAAACCCGAACAGAAAGTCACGGTCGACGTCGATACCTATCCGGGCGAGCGATGGGCCGGAAGGGTCGACAGTATAAGCCCCGCATCCGCCTCGAGCT
>Ga0210397_10000548_pt1 | contig 25213 bp, 40 predicted proteins | sample IncBWH2OmetaG_FD_160126 | JGI IMG/M metagenome (GOLD analysis project Ga0210397, IMG submission 160126) | Forest soil microbial communities from Barre Woods Harvard Forest LTER site, Petersham, Massachusetts, United States - Inc-BW-H-2-O ...
CTGTCGCCTATCTCTCCCTCACACCCGCGCCGTCCCGTCGGTGGTGAGATCCCTTGCCCCCCAACGCGTTTCGGTCGGCCGGACCTGTTGCGGCGCAACGGGTTTCGCGGTCGGCGGCGGGCGCGCGGGATCGGTTGGTGCGCAACCGGTTTCGACCGGTGGGAATCGTTGTGGGCCAGGGTGTTTCGGTCCTGATTGGTCGTGATCGGGAGGCGTTGCGGCGCAATCCGTTTCGGATCGGCCGCGGTCGGCCAGGATCCGCCCCGATTGGTTGGGGTCGGTCATGATCGGTAGGGGTCGGTCATGAGCGACGAATGGTGGGGGTTGGAAGATCCGCCGCCGTCGGCGGCGTGGCCACGCCTGGCGTCGGGGCGTCACCCGCGGGCGGTGGGGACGTACGGTCCGGAGGTCCTGGCGTGGGCGTCGGAACGCCGGTTGCACCCGAAACGGTCATCGGTGCGGCGGTGGTGGCAACGGGCGGTGGCTTACCGGGCGTTGGAGTACGACCACGCGGGCGACCTGTGTTGGGGAACGGTGATGGTGTCCGGTCCCCGCCAGACGGGGAAGTCGTGGCTTGAGCGGGACGTGTGCGCCTGGCGGATCCACCAGGCGGAACGGTGGGGCGAGGAACAGGCGTTACTTCACGTCGCGCATAAATTACCCGCCGCACAAGAGGTTTGGCGCCCCGCGGCGCGGTGGGCGGCGGGGGTGTACGGACCGCGGACGGTGCGGTGGGCGAACGGGGAACAGCAGATCGAACTACCCGACGGGTCGCGGTGGATGATCCAGGCGGCGAACGACGGATCGGGGGTCGCCTTTTCGTTGTCCCACGTCCTGGTCGATGAGGCGTGGCGGGTCCCGCGGGTGGTGTTCGATGACGCCATCGTGCCGACGATGGCCGAATCGGCGTCGCCGCAAGCGTGGTTGGTGTCGACCGCGGGGACGTCGGATAGCGACCTCATGTTGGGTAACCGCGTCGCCGCCATCGCCATGTTGGGCGCGGATGATCCTGGCGACCTGGCCATCCTCGAATGGTCGGCGCCCCCGGACCTTGACGTGGACATTGACGACCGCCGCGTGTGGCGGGCGGCGACGCCTCATTGGGATGACCGCCGCGAAACGCGGATGGCGTCGGCCAGGTCGATGACGTCGGAACGGGCGTTCCGCCAACAATGGTTGAACCAATGGGTCCCCGCCGAAAAACCGCCCCTGTTGGGTCCGGACGTGTGGGGTCGGGTGGTGACCCTGGCGGCGCCGTCGGGGCGGGTGTCGTTCGGGGTTGACGTGGAGGCGGACCGCGCGGCGGCGGTCATCCTGGCGATGGGCGGCGGGGTCCTCGAATTGGTGGAACGCCTCCCGGTCGCGTCGGCGGTGGCCAGGGTGGCGGATCTCGCGGCGAACCACCGGGCGTCGGCGGTGGGCGTGGACGCTAGTGGCCCCGCGGCGTCCCTGGTTGGCCCCCTGGCGAACGTTTTGGGTGTCCGCCTTGTCGCCATGTCAGGCGCGGATACGGCGGCGGCGTCGGGCGACCTGTTCGACAGGATGACCGCGAACCCGCGGGGCGTGGCGTTCCGCGCCCACCCGTTGCTACAGGCGGCGGTGGTGTCGGCGCGTACGCGGTCCTACGGCCAACGGTGGGCGTGGGAACGGTCGCCCGCCCCTGGGGTGTCGGGGGCGCCCATGGTGGCGGCGTCGTGTGCGGTGTGGGCGTTCGATCACGCGCCCACCCCCGTCGGTCGGTTCGAGATCCAATGACGGAAGGACGGAACCGATGACGGTGGCGATGGCGGGATCCGGGGTTACCGGTCGCCTACTCTTCCCACCCCCTGGCGGCGGCGGTGGGCAGGAGACAGGACCGTTCGTGTGGGACGCCAACACCGCCCGTCGGATCCCTGGCGTGGGGCGCGCCCTGGGGGTGTATTGCGCCATGTTGAAACAGGCGCCCCTAGACGCGTGGCGCGGGTTGACGCCCCTTCCCCGCCCGCGCCTGTTGGAGGCGCCCGATCCCGATAACGTCCGGTCGTGGTTCGTCCAGGTGTCCGTTGAGGATTACCTACTCAACGGGAACGCGGTGTGCCTGGTGACGTCGCGGGGGTTCGACGGGTGGCCCCTGTCGGTGGCGTGGATCCCCGCCCAATGGGTCACGGTGATGTGGACCCCTGGCCAACCCGCGGACTACTACGTGCAAGGGCGCGCCCTTCCGCGCGGCGACGTCGTCCACGTCAAGAGGGGCGCGGACCGTTGGTATCCGGTCCGCGGTGTCGGGGTGGTGGAGGAATATCTAGGGTCCCTGGACCGGATAGCGATGGAAGAGGCGTACGAACGGGGGACCTTGTCGGGCGCGGGTGTCCCGTCGGTGGCGGTCATCGCGCCCAATCCGGACCTGTCGTCCACGGAAGCGGGGGTGGCTAAGGACCGGTGGGTTGAGAAATTCGCGGGTCCCCGCCGCGAACCCGCCATCCTTCCGTCCGGTACCCAGGTGATCCCGTTGGGTTGGTCGCCATCGGATAACCAAATGACAGAGGCGCGGCGGGCGTCGTTGCAGGACATCGCGAACATGTTCAACCTGGACGGTTATTGGATCGGGGCGCCGTCGTCGTCCATGACGTACCGGTCCCCTGGCCCGATGTACCTCAACCTGTTACGGACGTCCATTGAACCGGTCGCGGTCGATATCGAGGACACTTGGTCGCACGCCTGGTTACCGACCACCACGCGGGTCCGGTTCGACCGGCAGGCGTTGCTACGCGACGATTTGCAGACCACCGCGGACACCCTGGCCACGTTGACGGGCGGCGCCGCCGTGATGACCGTCAATGAGGCGCGCGCCTACCTGTCGCTACCGGTTGTCGACGGCCAGGCGGCGTCCGTGTGGTCCCCCATTGACACCGTGTGACCCAGGAAGGGATCGAACCATGACCACCGTTGGTCTGACCGCGTCGGAAGTCCGCACGTTCGGGGCGTTGGAACTACGCGCCGAAAAGGACGCCGCGGGGAACTACACCGCCGTTTCGGGGCGGGCGGTCCCGTACGGGGAATGGGCCAACATCGGTTGGTACGCCGAACAATGGGCGGCGGGCGCCCTGGCCAAATCCATCACCGAATCCGCCCGCGACCTCCCGTTGCTCATGTTCCACAACGCGCAAACGTGGCCCATCGGGGCGGCGGACGATTGGGATGACAACCGGAACGGGTTGGACGGCCATTGGCGCCTGACCGATTCGGTGGAGGCGCAACGCGCCGCGGAACTAGCGGCGGGCGGGTACCTCACGGGGTTGTCGATTGGGTTCGTCCCGATCCGGGCGGCGTGGGAAATGGCCGACGATTGGAACCCCGATTTGGGGATCGACCACATGGACCGTTGTACGCGCCAGGAGGCGCGTTTAGTTGAGGTATCCATGACCCCGACGCCCGCCTATGCGGGCGCCATGGTCGACCTGGTCCGCTCATCGGACCGCCCTGGCCGTTCGCGCGGCGACCGGAAATCACGCGAAATCGAGGCGTGGCGGCGTTGGGTGGACGGGATCCGCGGCGCGGCGTAACGTACCGCCCCGAATGGCCCACCACGCCGGAACCAATACGGGGCACGCCGGAACCTAGCGTCACCACCTGGCCCGTAGCGCGTCACCACCTGGCGGGATGACCCTAGCGAACACACGGTGTTCGCTTTCATCCCTTCCCAATAGGTGGTTATCGAAATGAACCCCGTTTTGGTCCGGTTGCAGGCGGAACGCGCCCGCGCGGTCGAATTCATCGACACCCTGTTGGCCCGCGTGGAGTCGGAATCGCGGGACCTGGTCGACGCCGAACGGTCGAACCTTGAGGCGACCCGCCAAAGGATCGCGGAACTAGACGCCCAAATCGAACCCCTCGCGGCGTTCGAGGACCTGCGGGGCGTCCACCACGAATCGTCCGCGCGGGTCCTCGCCCCGGTTGGTCCTGCCCCCGCCGCCGACAACGGGCGGTCCCTGGGTGGCGGCGCGGCGGCGGAGTACCGCACCGCGGGCGGCGTCATCGTGGACATCCTCCGGTCCCGTGGTTTCTTCCCCGACCGGACGGCCAACGCGTCGTCGGGTCCCCGGTTCCTGCCACCCGACGCGGAAGCGGCGTCGCGCCTGGCCCGCGCGGTGGTCAACCAGACCACCGCCGACACGCCTGGACTCCTGCCCACGCCCATCGTCGGCCAGGTGGTCAACCTGATTGACGCGTCGCGCCCGTTCATCACATCCCTGGGTGGGGCAAAGCCGATGGGCGGGATCCCTGGGAAGTCGTTCGAGCGTCCGAAGATCACCCAGCACACGCAATCGGGGATCCAGGCGGCGGAAAAAACCGCCCTCCCCTCGCGGGCCATGAAAATCGACCCCATCACGTTCACCAAAGCCACCCACGGTGGAACGGTGGACGTGTCCCGCCAGGACATTGATTGGACCTCGCCTAGCGCGTGGGACATCCTGGTCCGGGACCTGGCCGACGTCTACGCGGTGGACACCGAACAGGACGCCGCCAATGGTCTGGTCGCCGCCGTCGTCACGAACACCGTGGCCGTGGCCACCGACGATTTGGCGGGGTGGGCGGCGGCGTTGTACACCGCCGCGGGATTGGTCTACAAGGGCGGCGGGCGCCTTCCTGACCGCGTGTGGTGTTCCATCGACATGTGGGGAATGTTGGGCGCCCTGGTCGACACCGCCCGCCTGGGATTCCCACCCGCGGGGTTCGCGGCGGGCCAATTGGGCGAGTCGGACCTTACCCAATTCGGCGGGTACGTGTTGCAACTTCCGCGAATCGTCGTCCCGTCGTTCCCCGACGGAACGTGCATCGTCGGTTCGTCGCCCCTGTTCGAGGTGTACGAGGAAACCATCGGGTTGTTGTCGGTGGTTGAACCGTCGATCCTGGGTGTTGAGGTCGCCTACGGCGGATATCTCGCCTGGGGCGCCCTTGAGGAAAAGGGATTCGCAAAGATCACCGGACCCGCGGCCCCTTAATCACCGTTAGCGCTGTGGTGGGCGCGCTAGGCCAGGTCGACGCCCACGCTAGCGGTGTAACAGGAACAACGGCCACGTTCGACTACGGGGATTCGACCGCCGCCGACGTCCAGGACGTCACCGACGGGGAGGCGGATTCCGAGCACACCTATACCGCCAATGGGACGTTCACCATCACGGTTACGGACGACGATTCGGAAGGGACCACCACCGCCACCGTCGCGGACCTCGCGGCGTTGGAATTCGACCCCGCGGACCACACCGTTCCGGAAGTCCAGGCGTACGTCACCGACAACCCCGATTCGGTGGACGACGTCCGGGCGTTGGAGGCGGACGGTAAGGCGAGGACGACGCTCCTGGCGTGGTTGGACGCCCTGGACGACGGGGACACCCCGTGACGGTTTCCGTTGATATCGGTCAGGCGCGCGATTGGATCCAGGTATCCGCCGCGCTCCTGACCGATGATCAATTAACCGTCATCCTCAACGCCGAAAAGGCGACCCAGGCGGCGTTATGCACCATTGACCCGCTCAACGATCAACCCGCCCTCAACCAGGCGTTGCTACGGCGGGTTGGTCGCGCGGTCAACGCCCGCGGGCTACCGGGCGGGTATGTCGGGGACCCCACGTTGGGCGTGTCCCGCCTTCCGTCGTACGACGCCGAAATTGAGCGCTACGAACGTCCGTTCCGGTCGGTGGTGTTCGGATGACCACCGCGGAACAGGACATCGCCGCCGCCCTGGTGGGAATCGACGGGTTGGACCCTGTCGCCTACCGCCCGCGGGTGATTCATCCGGGATCGGCGTGGCCGGAATGGTCATCCGCGCTACCCCTCACGGATTGCACCCTCAACGAAACGTTCGACGTCCTGGTGGTCCTCAACGACACCGACCAAAACGGGATGGCCATGGACCGCCGCCGCCTCATCCCGTTGGTGTGCGACGCCCTACGGGACGTCGGCGGATATATCCAGGGATCGGGTCCGGTCCGGATCGCCCTGGATCCAGGTAACCCCGCGATGGGCGGTCCGTCGGGGTTCCGCGTCACCATCCAAATCACTACCCAGGAGGACGAATGACAATCGTTGAATCCCGCCTCAAGACAGGGACGTTCACCCTGGGTGGGACCGTTGAACCCCCCGCCGCGGGGACGTCGTTCGCCTGCCAGGCGTCGAACATCCACGTAACGCCGTCCTACGACGACGACGGGGACGATATCGAGACGTTGTGCGGCGACCAAATCCCCGCGGGGAAAAAGGAAACGTGGGTCATCGCGGGGACGTCCGTCCAGGATTTCGATGACCCCGATGGGTTCCTGGCGTATTGCTACCTACACGCCATGGAAACCATCCCGTTCACCTGGACCCCGAACCCCAACGGGTTGTCCTGGTCCGGTAACTGTGTCGTCGTCGCGTTGGAAGAGGGCGGCGACGTCAATTCGCGCCTGACATCCGATTGGGAATTCGACATCGCGGGGCGCCCGGACCGGACGTACGCGGTCACGCCGTGACCCTGGGTTCCGTGGAGATTGTCGGCGGCGCCCGGTTGCGGGCGACGTTGAAAAAGGCGGGCGCCGACATGGCGGACCTCAAGGACGCCAACCAGGCGGCGGGGCAAATGGTGGCGGACGAATCCCGTCCCATCGCGCCGCACCGTACCGGGCGCCTGGCGGCGTCGGTCCGCGCCGCCCGCCAGGTGGGGCGCGCCCGGATCCAGGCGGGCGGGGCGGCGGTCCCCTACGCCGGTCCCATCCATTGGGGTTGGCCGTCCCGGAACATCCGCCCGCAACCGTTCATATCGACCGCCGCGGTGGCAACCGAACCCCAATGGTTGCCCCTATACCTGGACAACGTCCAAACGATTGTCGACACCGTGAGGGGTGCCTAATGAGGGTACGACGGACATTCCGCCTGGCGATGGAAGAGGACGGCGGCGAACGATTCACCGTCCAAACCACCGCCCTGGACCTGGTCAAGGCGGAACGCGACGGCCAGGGGTCCATACAACAGGGGTTGCGGACCGCACATTTCGCGGCGTTGCGGATGAGGCGACCGGGTGTCCCCGTTAAATTCGATGATTTCTGTTCGGACCTCATCGAATTTACGGACATCACCGACGACAACGACCCCGACGAACAGGAGGGCGCGGGGGACATGGACCCTACCCAATTGGAGGGATAGGGGCGTTGGCGGTGGCGGTGTCGATCACTACCGGGATTCCCCACACGGTGTGGCTATCCGACACCCGCGCCCTCATGACCGCCGTTGACCTGATAGCAGACATCGCGGAACGTCGCAAACGGAAGGGGTGACCAATCGTGTCCGTTGGTCCCGCCATCCTTAAAATCGACATCATCACCGACGCGTCCAAAGCCACCGCGGGGTTGGACAAAATCGGGTCCGCCGCTAGTAAGAATTCCACCGGGGTCGACAAGGCGTCGTCATCCCTCAAGACGCTAGGCAAAACCGCCGCCCTCGCCGCGGGCGCCGCCGCCGTCGGTGGTCTGGTCGCGGTGTTCAAGACGGGGGCGGACGAACAAAAAGACTTCCTAGCGGGCCAGGCGCAACTAGCCAACGGGATCAAGTCGACCGGTAACGCCGCGGGCGTGACCGTCGATGGACTAGAGGACCTGGCGGGGTCGATACAAGGCTATTCGGGCCAAACGGACGACTCAATTGTGGCGTCGGAAAATCTCCTGTTGACGTTCACTAACCTAAAAAACGGGGTTGGCGACGGTAACCAGGTGTTTGACGAGGCGACAAAGATGACCGCCGACATGGCGGCGAAGATGGGCGGCGACGCCTCCAAATATGCGGTCCAACTAGGTAAGGCGTTGAATGACCCTTATAAGGGGATCGCCGCCCTGTCCCGCGTCGGGGTCACGTTCACCCAACAGCAAAAGGACCAGATAAAGGCGTTGCAGGATTCCGGCGACACGATGGGCGCCCAAAAGGTGATCCTCGCCGAACTACAAAAGGAATTCGGCGGCGCGGCACAGGCGGCGGGGCAATCCCTACCGGGCCAATTGGCCATCGCCAAACGGGGGTTCGAGGACGTATCACAGGGGTTGGTCGCGGGGTTAATGCCGGTCCTAACCACCCTGGTTAACATCCTCAACCAATACGTGATGCCCGCGTTTAAAGCGACCATGGGGTTCATATCGGAACACCAAACGATATTCGGCATCCTCGCCGCCGCCATCGGCATCGTCGTGGCCGCTATCAAGGTATGGTCAATCGTCCAGGCGATCCTAAATTCGACCCTGTTGGCCAACCCCATCGTGGCCATCATCGCGGGGATCCTGGCGCTCATCGCCGCCCTGGTCATCGCCTACAAAAAGGTGGGTTGGTTCCGCGACCTGGTCAATGCCGCGTTCGGGGTGATCAAAACCGTTATCGGCGCCGTGATGGCGTTCATCACCCAGGTTGTCCCCAACGCGTTCGCCGCCGTCGTCGGGTTCGTGACAGGTCTACCGCGCCGACTCGCCGCCGCGGGCGCGGGGATTTGGGATTGGATCACGGCCAGGTGGTCGGCGGTGTGGGGCGCGGTCACGGGCGCCATCGGTGCGGCGGTGTCGTTCGTGGGCACCATCCCCCGGAAATTCGCGGCGGCGGCGAGTGCCGTGTGGGGGTGGATCTCGGAACGATTCGCGGCGGCGTGGTCGGCGGTCACGTCGGCGGTCGCGGGCGCGGTGTCCTGGGTCGCGGGGATCCCCGCCCGGTTCAAGTCCGCCGCGGGCGACGTGTGGGCGTGGCTAGGGTCCACGTTCCAATCGGCGTGGTCGGCGGTCGAATCCGCGTTCGGGACCGCCCTTAATTGGATCCGCGGGATACCGTCGGCCATCGCGTCCGCCCTGTCGGGGTTGTTCGGGATCATCACCCAACCCTTTAGGGACGCGTGGGATTGGATCAATTCCCACCTGATTGGACCCGTGAAGAACACGTGGAACGGGATAGCCAACGCCATCAACGGGGTCCAATTTTCGGTCACCGTCCCGTCCTGGGTCCCTGGGATCGGGGGCAAGGGGTGGACGTTGGGTCTACCGGATTTGCCCCTACTCGATTCGGGTGGGTACATCACGTCCGCGACCCTGGCCGTGGTCGGGGAACGCCGCCCGGAAATCGTGGCGCCAGAGGACGTCATCCGTCGGATCATCAGGGAAGAGGGCGGCGGCGGCGGACCCACAATCATCGTCCAGGGCGCGCTAGATCCCAACGCGGTGGCCCGCCAGATTGACGATTTGTTGACGAACCACCATCGCCGCGTCGCGGGCGTTCGGAACATCCGCGGGTCGGTCCGATGACCGCGCCCACCGCCGACATCGCGTGCCAGGTGTACGCGGGCGGGACCCTGTTGGCCGACACCGCCGACGAATTCCTAGCGTCGGTCCCGACGGTCCTGGCGGGGTTGTCGGTCACCTGGGGGCGTAACACCATCGTTGATCAACCCGCGACAACGGAATGTGCGTTCACCGTCCGCGACAAGGGCGGCGACGCCGACTACCTGGCGCTACTCCACACGGGACATCCCGTCCAGATATGGGCGTCGGCGGACCTGTCATCGGGTGACGCGCCCATCAACATCGTTGTTGACGGCGGGTTTGAGGACACCACAATTCCGGTGGCGAATCGCGCAACGGCGGCGGCGGGGTCCGCCACCTACGCCACCGACGTCGTCCATTCCGGGGTCCGGGCGTTGCGGGTCGACGGCCACGCCGCGGGCGCCGCCAGGGTGTTCATCGGACCGATCCCGTTTACCGCCGCCGCCGACGGGTGGGACGACACCCCTAAGACGCTCACGGGGCAGGCGTGGACTATCCAGGCGGCGGTACGTCCCGCCACCGCGGCGGTAACCACGGTGGCCCCCTGGTTGGCCACGTCGCCCGTTCCGGGCGGCGGTGGAACCCACGTCCTGGCGGGCGGTGTCGTCCCGCCTGGCGGGTGGCAGACGTACGCGCAAACGTGGACGGTGTCGGCGGCGGACCCCGCGGGGACCTGGGTGGGCGTCGCGGTCATCCTGTCGGGGTTCGTGGCGTGGGCGGATTGGCCCGGTACGTGGGCGGCGCAAACGGGGTCATGGCAGGACCTGGGGACGTCCGTAGTCGATGACGTGGCCATCCTGGCGCCCCCGGTGGCCCAACGGACGGTCCTGGTGTTCACAGGGCGGATAACGTCCCTCACCCTGCAATCAGGGGGCGGCGGCGGCGTGTCGGTGGACGTGACCGCCGCCGATTGGACCGCGGACCTTGCCAACGACGCGATTGGGGATAACCCGTGGTTGGCCGAAAAGGTATCCGCGCGGGTCCCCCGGATCCTCGCCCTCACGGGATCCGGGGTGACCGCAACCATTGACCCGTTCCCCGCGGGCCAAACGGTGTCATGGGTGGACGTGGATTCCCAACCCGCCATGGACCTGTTGTCCCAACTAGCGATTTCGACCGATTCGGTGTTGTGGTCCGCCTGGCACGGATCCCGCGGTTTCTATCTGTGGTTTGAGGACCCCGCGAGTCGGTCCGCGTTGCGGGTCCTCGCGGTCGACCCCGATACGGGGTTCATCGAAATTGTCACGGGGACCCGCCCCTCGAACGGGATCTATTTGCCATCCTGTTCGCTCGCCCTGGATCCAATCCAGGTGGTTCAAGACGTGTCCGACATCGTCACCCGCGTTGACGTCGGGTGGCAGGACCAGACACTCAACGACGACGGGCAACCCGACCCCACCGACCGGAATTACCTGGTCGTGGATGCCGACGCCGAAACCGAATTCGGGCAACGCCGCGTCCAGGTGTCGACGCAACTAACCACCCAGGCGGCGGCGGTCGTGATCGGGGATCGGGTCCTCGCGCGGTCCCGCGGGTTGGGGTGGCGGGCGTCGGGGTTCGAATGGGACACGCGCCTCCCCCAGGAATTCACCGACGCCAACAGGCGCGCCGCCATGGACCTGTTGGACGGGACGCTACGAATCGGGGCGCCCCTGGTCATTGACGACATGCCCGCGTGGTCGCCGTCGGGTCCGGTCCTGGTGTCCTACCTAGAGGGCGGGACCTACTCCTATCAGGGCGGGCGTTGGACGTTCGACCTCAACCTGTCCCCGTCGGGGCAATCGGGCGCGTCCACCCGGTGGGTCGACCTACCGAACACCTGGACGTGGCGGATGTTCGACCCCGGATTGGTCTGGTTGGACCTGTTGGGGACCACCGTCGGGACCACCACCCAGGAGACACCATGACCGAATATGCCGACGTCCTCACCCGGTTGTCGGGCGCCCTGTCGGCCCGCGAGGACACCGACGCGTTGCGGGAAGAATTGTTCGCCGCCTACCTGGCGGGGCGCGCCGCGTCCCTGTTCGGCGGGACGACGCCCGCGGGGTTGCCATGGCCCGCCCCAACGGATCCGGTCGCGGCGGGCGCCGACGCTATCCGCGCCCTGGCGGAAGCGGTCGACCCCACCGTCCGGAACAACGACCAATATTTGATCTTGAATGGCGCGACGGCGGTCACGTTGGGCGCGGGCGCCTGGTCCTCGATCTCATGGCCCACCGTCGAAAAGCAAAAGGGAACCGACGTCACCCAATCCGGAAACGGGTTCGTCCTCAACGCGGGCGGCGTGTTCGGCATATCCGTGATGTTGACGTGGACCACCGCCCTCAACGGGAATTTTTCGATGGGCATTGGCCCATCGGCGGGATCCGGACCCGACGCCCTCTACCGGGCGAGTATGCCGACGCCCGCGGCGGGATTGACCCTGACCGCCTATTGGGAACGCCCCGTTAACGCGGGGACCGCCTTGTCACTGTTCGTGATCCAAAACGGAACCGGAACCCAAACCATCGGCGGTCGCCGCCTGTCGATCCGCCGCCTGTCGAACTACCCCTAACCCGAACGGGAGACACCATGTCGTATTGGGACATCGCGCAAATGTCCGCGGACCTCGATCTCACATCGCGGGTCGCGGCGTGTGCGGCGCAAGAGGGCGCCGACAACCCCCGCCAATGGGCGGCGGACAACATGTTGACCGTTGCGGCGGCGCCCGGTTGGGGCGAGGCGTGGGCGTCGGCCATCGCGGGCGGAAACGAATTCCCAGGACGGGACCCCGCCGTGATCACCGACCCCCAAATCCTCGCGGAAGTCCAGGCGGAACTAGGCGCGGGCGCGGGCGGATGACGGGGACGGTGACCACCGCGGCGTCGGTCATCCTGGCCGTCATCGTCGCCCTGGTCACCGTCCTGGCCCGCCTCGCCTACCGCCAGGAACGCGACATATCCGCCCTGGCCCAACGTGTCGCGCGCCTTGAGGGCGCCGCCCGCGAACCCCAACGCCACCAGGAGGACGACGAATGACACCCGAACCGGAATCCGACAACGTCACGCGGTCACTCCTGGTGGACGTCGTCGCCCGCCGCCTCGCCGACGCCGTCGCCACCTACGCCACGAAATCCCACGACCCCGACCCGCCGCCCGCCTGGGACGAATTGGACCGCCGCGGGCGGAACAGGTACCGCGCCGCCGTTATCGCCGCCGTCACCGACCCCGACACCCACCCCGCGTTGGTCGACCTGGTCCGCCTGGTGATGCCGGTATGAGCGGCGGGTATTCCTACAACGGGTGGCCCGCGTCGGACGATTCGTCCGCCATTGGGGTCAACCGCGGGTTTGAGGTCGACGGGGTCACGTTCCCAGGCGGGTGCAAGTCGGGGGACGTTGAAACGGTATTCCGATACCTGGTCGAACAATTGGACGGGATCGAACCCCTAGTGCCTGGGTGGTGTTGGGGTTATGAGTACCGCGCCAACGTCAACAACCCCTCTAGCCTGTCGTGCCACGCGTCGGCCACCGCCCTGGACTACAACGCCCCCGACCACCCGAACGGCGGTCCCGCGTACGGCGGGTGGACCGATGACCAGGTCGACCAAATCCGGGACCTGTTGGACTACCTAGGCGGCGTCGTTGATTGGGGCGCCGATTTCTCCGGAACCAAAGATCCCATGCACTTCGAAATTTCGGGGGACGCCGCCGACGTCGCCCGCGTGGCCACCATGATCCGCAACCAGGAGGACGACGACATGGCGCTATCACCAGAGGACAAGGATTGGATTTCGGACACCGTCACCAACGCCATCAATAAGGCGTTGCGGGTCGATACGTACATCGTCACCAACGACCGCGCGTCCACCCCCAACGACGTCCCCTACTCATTCGAAACGGGGATGGAACGCCTTATCCGGTTGACGTCCGGGACGTTCGTGGGCGAGACAGGGAAACCCCACGACGACTAACCCCGACGGCGGTGGGCGCCGTATGAGGACGCCCACCGCCCCAACCGAACACCCAACCAGGAAGGGGACACCATGGCCGACCACCACGCCACCACCAGGCGCCCGCCGTGGGTCATCGTCACCGTCGCCGCCCTCGCCGCCATCGTCGTCGCGTCCCTGGTGGTCGTGATCCTCGCGGGCTACCGCACGGGCGAGATAGTGGCGTTCATCGGGGAAGTCGTCGCCGCCATCGTCGGCGCCGTCGTGGCCATCCGCGCCGCCGTCCAGGGCATCACGCCCACGCCGCCGACAACGGACGCCACCGATGTCTAGTTGGCAATCCCGATTCGAGGCGGAACTAAGGCGGCGGTGGCGTGACGTGTCCGCCCCGTCGGGGTGGATCAACCGGAACAACCGAACGGGTTGGATCACGGGCGGACCCATAGGCGCGGTGTTCCACCACACCGCGTCGTCGTCGGATAACGGGGCGGTCAACACCATCACGAACGGGTGGAGTGGCCACCCCGGACCTGTGTACAACGTCCTGGTCCTGTCCACCGGGGCGGTCCACCTGATAGCGGGCGGACCCGCCAACCACGCGGGGCGCGGTAGCGGCGCCGTCCGCGACCGGATCCGGGCGGGCGGTCCACCCGGCGCGACCGGACCCGACACGATGAATGGCAACCAATCGTTTTTCGGGGTGTCCGCCCGCCACGTCGGGACGAACCCGAACTACCCCCAGGCGCAACTAGACGCCATCGTTGCGGTGGGCGCCGCGTTTTGCGTCGCCCGCGGGTTGAACCCCACCACCTGTTTCCACCACCGCGAATGGTCCCTACGCAAAATCGACATGTCATGGCGCGGCGACCTACGCGGGTTGGTCACCACCGCCGTCCGCGGGTCCACGCCCGCGCCGATCCCACCCACCACACCGCCAGGAGGCGACGACATGAACGATGCCGATTTCGAACGGATCCGCGGGATGATCCGATCCGAGATACGCGATTTCTTTTCCGTCCAACGGGTCCGCGTGCAAGGGGACGAGATGAACAACCCCCGTGACTACGACGCCACCCGCGACGCGCGGGATATGCGGGCGGTCCGCCTGTCCTCAATCGCCGCCGCCAAAGTGACGGGACGGATCTAGAGGGTTAGGATCCCAACAACCCCGTTGGCCGTCGATCTCCCCTCAAGGACACCCCGACGCCCACACGGTGGCCAGACGCCGCCGCCCCGCGTAATGCCGGACGGCGGCGTTGTCCGTTTGGCGACCAGGTAACGGAGTGTGGCCCCTGTCCCAATCACCGCGTTTCTATGGCGGGTCATCCCCGCGGGGCACCTGGTCGGGGGCAACGTACCCCAAATCGCCCCAGGGGGCGCCCCAGGGACGGCCGTGGGGGCACGATCACCCGTTGGGTGGTGTAACGGGACCACCCACCAGGGCAACCACCAGGTGGGGGATAACGTCGTGGAGGTCCGGGCGCCCGCCACGCCTGTCCCGTTCGATCCACCCCGCCAACACCCGTTCGGCCATCGCCCGCGTCGGGACGCTAGTAACCGACGCCCGCCGCCCGGTTCGTGAGTCGACCCAACCCCATTGACCCCGCGTGGCGGTCAATGCCGCGCCTTCCTGGACGCCCGAACCCGCGCCACCCATTGGTCGTGGCCCGCCAACGCCGCCACCGCCGATCCGTAGCGCTCCTGATATCCGTCAAGGTCGCCGCCGAACACCATCGTTTCGAATATCAACGGGACCGGTCCCGGACCGAACCTGTGATCTAGTCCCAACCACACCGTGGACACCCGGACGTCCCCCACATCGGTCAACCCGACCCGCCGATAAGCGGGGTCGCGTGCTAGTTGCACGTACCGCCTGACGCCGATGGGGCGCCCCTCGCGGTCAAACCACACGGGTTCCTCGAACCACCCTGGATCGGGATTGAACGACCCTGGATCGGGTCGCGGATCATCCATCATCCGAACATCACCACCACCGCCCGGACGACCAACACCAGGAGGACGAGCGTTACCACCGTCAGGGCGACGGCGGCGTGTTGGTACGTCCGCCGCGCCTGTTCGTGACGCGCCGTCGCCAACAACAGGTCGCGGGTAAGGCGGTCGAAATCGTCGCGGCGAACCATCATCCAATCGTCAGGGTCGGGGTCCATCACGTCACGGTCAACCCCGCGGACCTCGCGGCGGCGTACGCGTCATCCAACGCGGTCCGGTTGTGGTGGCTCGTCAGGTGCATCCGCGTAGCGAATGAGGACGTGAAGTCCTCGCGGCACAGGGGGCACCGTAGCGGTGCCTGGGGGATCGGGGACCCCAGGTGCACCCGGTAGACGTGGGCGGTTAGGGACGTCCGGACCGCCAACGTCTTACCGCACACCCGACAGGCGGCGGGCGCCATCGACGGGGATGGGCCATCGTCTAGATCCTTCCGCGGGCGCCCCATGACCGCCGTGGGGCGCGTAGCGGCGGGTAGTTCGGGTGTCTGGCCCACCGACCCCAACAGGTCCGCCAGAGGGGCAACCAACGCCTTAACGTGGTCCCCGCATAGATCCAGGACCTTAAGGACGGGGCGCGACGATTCGCCCAACGTGGCGCCGACGGTCCACGATTCGACCGCCTCCACCCGCGTCATTTCCCCATCCCCGCCGTCGGCGGCGCACACGTCGCACCACCGCAAAACGACAACGTCCCTCATGCCGATTTCACCGCCCTAACCCGCGCGGTCGACAGGTGAACCATCGACGCCAGGCGGACCGCGTCACGGTCCGACGACGACAGGTGACCCAACCCGTGGATTTGGTACCCATCGGCGTATTCATAGTGTGACGACACCATGGCGCCCGATTCGGAAATCAGACGCTCGCGGATGGTGTGACACCGCGTGCAACGTAGTTCCGATGAATACACCCTGTCCTTGTCCAACCATCGGGTCCGCCAGGGGCGCCACGAATGGCCGAAATCCCGGCATTGAACGAACGACGGTGGCATGTCCTCGACCGCGTCCGATATCGAAACCTTGCGAGGGGTCACGGGCGGGGGTTCCGGATCGGGTGTACCGACCCGACGGTTACGGGGCATAACGGGTGACGCCTTCCTGTTAGGGGGTCCGCCTTGCGGATGGCGCGCAATCTACCGGTTGAATCATGGTGGATCCAGCAACGTCGGATTGGATCCGTTGGTGTCGTCGGGATCCAGGTAGCCCATGACGTAGTCCCATGGTTCCGCGACTAGGACGGTGGCCCCGCCAACCAACGTGATGATGGTGGCGCGAACCCCCGCCGCCTCTAGTTCGCGCGCGGCGATGATCCAGGACGCGCGGAACGCCTGGACGCCTAGCGGGACCCCGGTGGGTCCGTCCCCGATCCTGGTGAGTAGTAGCCAATCGCTCATGGGTCGCGCGCCCTCCCTGGTGGGCGCCGTGCGATATGCGCCCATCGCAGCCGATCCAACGCCGCCCAACAGGACCGCGCCATATGAGGGCGGAAGATCACCCGGACGGTCCCGATAGGGACGGATCGGGCGGGGTATGTGGCCCCCTCGCGCCCCGTTCGGTCCATCGGATGGTTACCGCCTGTTAACGACAACGGCGGACGCCAGGCGCGTCACGCCTACCGTCCGCCGTTGATCATCAATCGTGGGCACTATTTGGGCACATCGGGGTCCGATGACCGCCTATTGGGCACTACCGGAATCGAACAGGTCCCACATGTCAGGGGGCAGAATTCGAACGGACCTGGCCCTATGAAATTCGTTCACACCGAAGAGGACGCCGGTTCGATCCCGGCATCGCCCACCGACATAACACCAGGTCAGACCCCCTAGACATGATCAAGCATGATCACGCTAGATCCGCCGTGGGCACTATTTGGGCACATCGGGGGCACCGACCACCCGATTCCGGGGCATCCTGGCGGGCGGTTTCGGGGCACTCGCCGCCGCCGTCGCCGCCGCCGACATGCGCGCCGCGACGTCGTCCAAATCGGTGCCCAACAGGTCCGCGTACGTGTCCAATGTGGTGGTCGCGCGGTCGTGGCCCAACATCCGTTGGAGGACCTTCACGTTGGCACCCGCCGACACCGCCAGGGACGCCGCGGAATGCCGCAAGTCGTGGGGCGTGACGTAGGGGAACGACGGATCCGCGCGCCGTAGGTGTAGCAACGCGCGACGCCAGGCGCGCGCCCGGAAGCGTTGCACCGACAGGGGCGCGCCCATCGGTCCCGCGAACAACCAGGCGTCCGGAAGTCTGCCCTTTGTTTGCTCGACTAGCGCGGGGACCAGGAAGTCAGGGACGGGCACCGAACGTTCGCCGCCCGTCTTAGTTGTCCCGACGAACCGACGCCCCTTGACTTCCGTCGCGCCGTCGCGGACCCGCAAACGGCGGCGCGCGGCGTCGAAATCGCCCGCCCGTAGCGCGGACAATTCCCCGAACCGTAGCCCTGTGTAGGCGAGGACCCGAACCACCAATCCGTAGGGCGCGAACGACGCGCCACATTCGTCCGCCAGGCGGGCGACCTGGCCGTGATCCAGGTAGTTCCGCCGTTTCCGTTGACGGGTCGGGCGGGTTACTTCCGGGACCGGATTGGCCGGAATAAGGCGGTCCTCGACGGCCAGCGCCATCACGCCCGACAGGACGTCCAGGGCGGATCCAATCGTCGCCGCGGACCGCCCGTCCAATTCCATCGCCCGTACCCATTCCTTAACGTCGGACACCCGGACGTTGCGAACCGGGACCGATCCCCATTGACGTTCGACGCGGACCCGCCAGGCGGATTCGTAGCGGGCGATGGTGGCGGGTTTGGCGGGGTGGATGGCAAAGAACCGGGGGGCAATCTCGCCCACCGTTCGCCGCCCAACGTTGGGGTCGGTGTAGGTCCCGCCCGCCATCGCGGTTAGGGTGTCCCGTTCCCATTTTTGGGCGTCCTTTTTGGTGGCGAACCCGCGGACCTTTTTGGGTTGGTGTAGGAGGTCGCGGTAACGAACCATCCATTGGTCGCCTGTTTTGGTTGCGTAGCGTTCCACGCTCATCGGTTGGTCCCCTTCCTGGGGGTTGTGGTGGGTAGTTGCGCCTGGACCGCGCGGACCTCTTCCGCGTGGCGTTGCAACAGGTGGGTCATGTGGGCGATGGGGTCCACGGGCACGACGGATTCCGCCATCGCGCCCGTGGGTCCCGCGCCCACCTGGTGTAGCCACCGCCAATAGGTTTCGGCGGGTATCGGGTCGGCGGACGCCGACGTGTGGACGGGTTGCAGGGGGTCGACCGCGGGTGGCATCAACAGGTCCGTCACGGCCACCCCCAACCCCGCGGCGATGGCCACCAAATCGTGGACGGACACCCGACGGTCCCCGCCTTCCGTTTTGGTGATCATGGTTCGTTGGTAGCGGTGGCCCGTGGTCTGGTGGATCGCCTCCACCAACGCGGGGACGGTCAACCCCCGTAGATCCCGGTAGTACCGGATTCGGTCGGCCACCGTCTGGTCGGTCGGTCCTGGTCTGATTGGTTCGCGTGACATAGTCCCAGACTAGCACCTAACGAACCAATCGGAATGGACTATTGCGCAACGTGTTTCATCGGGCATAACGTCCAGGGATCCCCATAGTGGAACCGATCCGGTCCCAGAATGGGACCCAGGACCAGGAAGGGAACCCCACATGCCCCGCCGCAACACCGCCGCCGAACCCGCCGCGACCGCCGTATTGGAGGGCGCCGACGGGGACCGCCTCATGACCCCCGATGAGGTCGCGGACCTCATCCGGATCACACCGTCGCAACTAGCCCAATGGCGTTATGAGGGCAACGGACCCACGTTCGTCAAGATAGGGCGCGCGGTCCGGTACCGCCGTGACGACGTCATGGCGTACGTCCGGGACCGTCGGCGGTCCGGAACGTCCGACGCGTCGCCGCGCCCCGCGTGACCGCCATGGCCCCCACCTGGATCCGTCTAACCGGGATCTACGACGACAAGGCGGTTCCCATCGTCGTCCGCACCACCTGGATTGTGGTGGTCACCGACATGTTGGACCGCGGATCCCGCCTCACCCTGGACGCCGCAAGCGCCCCCGTCACCCTGGACGTGTTCGAGCGATTCGACGCCGTGTGCGCCCTCCTGGACGTCGCCACGTCCACCGCCGCCGCCGCCTGACCGACCCGTTATAGGTCCGCGGGTCGCCGCGACCCCTGACACCTGTTTTGTCCCCACCCCATCCCCACCCCATCCCCAGGAGGACCGACCCATGCCCCCCACCGAACCCGCCGCCAACCCTGGCGGTGTCCGCCTGACCGCGCGCCTTCCGAAGACGACCCACAACGGATTGGCGGACATCGTCGCGGACCTCATCGCGGCGCCCAACCACGTCCGAACGGCGGTCATCGCCTACGACTCGCCGCGGTCGATCAAGGACAACGACGACGGATCGGAAACGGCCATCGTCCGGATCACCAGGATTGAACCCCTCACGGGGAAGGCGGAACGCGACGCCCAACGCCTCATGGCGGGCGCGGCGGGGTCGCGCCTGGGTGACGTCCTGCCCCTGGACGGATTCCCCGAATGGGCGGGGCACAACACCGACACCGACGACGACGAACCCGACGACGAATGAGCATCACCCGCCGCAACCACGGGCGGGGTCACTCCTACCGGATCGACGGGGAAAAGGTCCCAGGCGTAACCACCATCCTGGGGGCGACCCTTCCCAAACCCGCGTTGATCGAATGGGCAGGAAAAACCACCGCGGGCTATGCGGTCGACTATTGGGAGGACCTGGCGGACCTACCCCCGTCGAAACGGTTGGACCGCCTCAACCGGGCCAGGTTCGAGGACCGCGACGCCGCCGCCAACAGGGGAACGGAAGTCCACGCCCTGGCCGAACGCCACATGGCGGGCGATGAGGTAGAGATCCCCGACGAACTAGAAGGACACTTCCGCGCCTATGAATCGTTCCTGGCCGAATGGCGCCCGGTCGCCACCGCGGTCGAATTGGTGGTGGGCCATCGCACCATGGGCTATTGCGGGACGGTGGACGTCGTCGCGGACCTGGCCGACAACAACCGTTGGCTACTCGACTACAAGACATCCCGGTCGGGGATCTTCCCCGAAACCGCGTTGCAAGGTTGCGCCTACCGCCGCGCGGAAGTGTTCCTAGACAACGACGGTCAGGAACACGACATGGCCGAACTAGGCATCGAACGCGTCGGCGGGTTGCACCTACGCGCCGATGGGACGTTCGACCTCTACCCCCTGGCCACCGACGACGACGTGTGGGCCTACTTCCGCCACCTGGCGTGGCTGTACCGCCAACAGGACGCCATGGCCGAATGGGTCGGGACCGCCGCCCGCGCCCCCAGGACGGTGGACGCGTGATGGCCCCCGAAATCGAGACGTATGTCCCGCGGGACGAACCCCATCCCGTCGGCGCCCTCGCCGCCTGGGTTAAGGATTTCGAGGGCGTCGCCGCCGTCGCTATGACCCTCGCCGCCACGTCGTTCATCCCCGATTCAATCCGCGTCTACCGGGATCCCGAACGACGCGAGGGTTACGACGCCGCCGCCACCGCCGCCCACGTCGCCGCCGCCATCCTCACGGGCCACGAATTGGGGTTGAACCCCATGGCGTCGTTGCGGTCCATTGACGTGATCAAGGGGACGCCCGCGCTACGGGCGGTCGCGCTACGCGGAATCCTGCAATCGGCGGGCCACGAACTATGGGTGGAAGAGGCGTCGAACAACCGGGCCACCGTGTGCGGACGCCGCAACGGATCCGATCACGTCGCCCGGATCACCTGGACGATTGAGGACGCCCGGACCCGCGGGTTGGCCAACCGCCCGTTGTGGCGCGCCGCCGCCCGAAACATGTTGATAGCGCGGGCCACCGCCGACGTCGCCCGCCTGGTCGCCGCCGACGCCCTGTTGGGCACGCCGTACACCGTGGAAGAGATCCAGGACGGGGACGCCGAACCCGCCGCCGACACGCCGACACCGTCACCCCGCAAGGCGCGCCGCCAACCCCTGGTCCTCGACCGCGCCCCGCGGGACGTACCGGAACCACCCGCCGACACGCCGCCGCCCGCTCGCCGCCGCCCGCCCGCCGACGACACGCCGCCCACCGACGACGAACCCCGCGCGGGGATGGCCACCGCCGAACAGGTAACCGCGGTGCGGCGCGCCCTGGTCGCGGCGGGGTTGGGAACCACCCGCAAGCAACTAGACGCCGTGGCCCAAATCGTTGGGCGCCAGGTCGAACGACACGCCGACATGACCGCCGATGAGGCGGTGGCCGTCCTGGACGCCGCCGCCGAACGCGCCATGGATCCCGACGCCGACGCCGCCGACGAATGGGAGCGGATGGGCGGTAACACCGACGATTTGGACGGTGCGCCGTGACCACCCAACGCCGCGGGCGGTCCACCCCGCGGCGCAAACCCAACCCCGACCCCGCGTGGGCGGAATGGGAGGCGGGCGCCGCCGACAGGGGCGCCGTCGTCCAGGCGGTCCGCGTCGCCGCCCAACCGGTCGACCCCGACCCGCTACACCCCATCCCCTACCCCACCGACCCCCAACGACGATGACCGTAGCCGCGTCCGTGGATTTCCCACTAGCGCTATCGCTCATGTTCGTTGACGGCCACGCCAACGGAAACATCCGCCTAGGGTTTCACTACCTGGACGCCGACTATTCGGAGGACCTAGCGGAATACGAACAGGAGGCGTTACGCCGCGCCCTCCTGCCCATCGTTGAACGCCTCCTGGCGGAACGGGTGGACGACCGATGACACACCCCGACCAATACACCCGCCGCGCGGACCCGTTGGAGGGCGCCAAAGTGTGTGGTTATTGCGGACGCCTGATAGGTGAGGGCGCCACCATCGTCCGCGGGGCGGGACAGGGCGCCTGGGAACACTTGCGGTGTTACCCGACGCCGCGCCCCAACCCGTGCCCCCACGGGCGGAACCGGTACGCGTGCCTGGTGTGCGTGGGCGTCCTGGCCGAAACCCACCCCGCCGATACACCGTTCATCCCACCGGGCCAACCGGTTCCGACGCCATGACCACGCCCATCGTGGGGGCGCCCGCCCTCGCCGCCGCCGTCGGCGCCACCGCCCGCCAGGTCGACTATTGGACCCGCCTGGGATGGATCACCCCCGACAACCCCAACGCGGGATCCGGGATCAACACCATCTATCCACCCGCCGCCGTTGACCACGCCCGCGCCATGGCCCGCCTAGTGGCCGTCGGGGTCAACCCAGGCGCCGCCCACGAACTAGCGCGCCGCCTCGAACAGGTCGACCGCCTCGACCTAGGCGACGGATACGCCCTCGAACGGAACCCGCCATGGATCAATGCCGACGGTGTCACGCCCCCATCGTGTGGACAATCACCGAACGCGGTAAGCGAATGCCCCTCGACCGCGAACCCACCCCCACCGGAAACATCGCCATGTGGACCGACGCCAACGGAATCGACCGGTCCCGATACCTGACCGCGGGGGAACGCGTCAACGCCTACGAACGGCGGATGACGCCGCATATGGCCACCTGTCCCACCTGGGGGCAGGACCGACCCGCGCGACCCCAACCCGCCACGCCGCCCACCCTGTTCGAAACCCGTGGGCTATGACGTTCATTCGCCCGATCAACAACCCCGCCGACAAAACCCGCGAACGCCACATCGCGGACCAGGTCGCCCGCGCCTGGGGATGGGACCTCCACCCGTTCGCCATCCTGGACCGCGTTGACTTTTCCGCCCACCACCGCGGGCGGACCGTCGCCATGGTGGAAGTCAAATCGAACACCCACCCCTACGGGACCTATCGCTACCTCATGGTGTCCGCCCACAAAGTGATCGCCCTACGCGACGCCGCCCACGGGTTCCACGTCCGCCCCATCCTGGTCATCGCCTGGACCGACCGGACCGGTTGGGTGGACCTCGACCGGACACCACCCATCGACACCAGGTGGACCGGACGCGAGGGCGACCCAGACGAACTATGCGCGTTCCTACCGGTCGGGATCTTCCGCCCCCTCACCGACCAACCGTGACCCGATGGCCCCCGCGTTCCGGGATTGGGTCGCCGCGATATACGCCGCCAAAATCACCCCCGCCGCCCGCGATACCCTCATCGCCTACGGGTTGCACATGTCCCGGAACGGAACCATCCGAATATCGCGGGACACCATTGGGGAATGGACGGAACGGGGTAGCCGCGTCCTCGCCCGACATATCCAGGAAGGCACCCGCGCGGGCATCCTCGAACCAATCCGCGGCGCCGGTCGCGGGCACCCCGCCACCTACCGCGCCACCCTGCCACCCGATGTCTAACTATCTCGGTCGGGACGTATACGAACAGGCGACACGCCGTAACGGGTGTCGTCCAGGGTCACCCGTTGGGGGTCAACGGGTGACCCTAGCGAAACACGCGACACGCCGTAACGGGTGTCGTCCAGGGTCACCCGTTGTGAACGCCCACACATATAGGGATCGCGCGCGCGCGCCCCTTAAGGCGACCACCAACTACGGCACATGCACCGTCCAACCGCACAACCCAGCGTGTCGGCCACCCATCGGTCCTGCCGCGGATCCCTGGCGGGATCCTTGCCCCCGAACAATGCTGGTCAATTACCGCACAAATGAACCCAATCAATCCCGACCCAGCGCAACCACAAGTAAGCAACGCGCGCGCGAACGAATGGCGGAACAATGACAACGGAATCGGATTCCCTAATCCGCGTGGTGTTCGTCCCAGGTAAACCAATCCCGGAAGGATCCACCACCGCCTACGTTCGAGGCGGACACGCCAACACCACCCACGCCAACGCCCGCGTCCTACGCCCCTGGCGGGCAGAGATCCACGCCGTGATCCGCGCCGCCACCCCCGAACGAACCATCGACATCCCCACCGGACCGGTGGCCGTCGTCCTCACGTTCCTCATGCCCCGCCGCACCGCCGAACCCAAACGGTCCACCCCGCCGCACACCAGGAAACCCGACCTGGACAAGTTGATCCGCGCCGTGATGGACGCCATGACGGGCGTGGTCTACGCCGACGACGCGCAAGTGATCCACGTCGCCGCCGACAAGAGGACCGCCGCCATCGGGGAACAACCGGGCGTCCTCATCCGGTGGTGGGAACGATGATCGACCCCCGACCCCGAACTATCTACGCCGACGTGTGTTGCCCCATCGTGATCAACGTGGGACCCAAACCCACCCACGGGAACCGACGCGCGGTCCGCGTCACCCACGACGCCGCGTGCCTTGCCCTGTCCGACGACGACGCCCGCCGCCACGTCAACGCGTGCATCGTCGCCATCCTGACCGCCATCTACCGCCTACCGCCCACGGTGATATTCCGGGCCAGGGATGACACGCCGTACACCTAGGACCTACCATCGGTCAATCCCTCAACCCGACGAAACGCCAACCAGGGAAACAACAACCATGTCGTCCGCGCTCCGGTCCACGGGATCGACAACCAGGTGGCGCCGCCTACGCGCCGCCCACGCGCGGACCCTGCCCCGTCCCTGTTGGCGGTGCGGACGAATGATCAACACATGGGACCGCTGGGTGTTGGGCCACATCATCGACAGGGCAGACGGCGGCGACGACCACCTGTTGGCGCCCGAACACGAACGGTGTGGTTACTCGGCAGGCGCGACCGCGGGCAACCGGCGACGCCACGCGAGATCCGTTGCGGCACACCAGGTTCGCTACGGTGAAGATCAATACCGACCCACGCCGGCGACAGGGGAAACCGTTGCGGCGCAAGGGATCTCGCCCGCCGACAACCGTTGGGGCACAAGCGAACCCCTCGCCCCGCTCGCCGACGCGACAACCGTTGCGGCACAAGCGATCCCGCCGCGCGACGACGACGCGAAAAGCGTTGCGACGCAAGCGGTGTCGACGGGCGAAACGCGTTGCGCCGCAACGGATCTCGCCCGCGGGGGGTCCGTTTTTTGTGACGCCCCCCCGCCGCTGGCAC
>Ga0210397_10000552_pt1 | contig 25134 bp, 18 predicted proteins | sample IncBWH2OmetaG_FD_160126 | JGI IMG/M metagenome (GOLD analysis project Ga0210397, IMG submission 160126) | Forest soil microbial communities from Barre Woods Harvard Forest LTER site, Petersham, Massachusetts, United States - Inc-BW-H-2-O ...
CATCGGCCGGCTCTGGCAACACGGTTCTCAAGGTCGTTCTCATCGTCATCGGAATCATCGTTCTGCTCTGCGTCATCGTCGCTGGCGTCATTGGATACGGCGTCTACAGGGTCTCCAAGGCCGTCCACAAAGATCGTGATGGCAACGTGAGCATCTCCACACCCAGCGGCACCATTACCACTGGAACCTCGGCTGCAGTTAGCTCCGCCGACCTCGGCGTCGACCCTTATCCCGGTGCGAGCCACACCAATGACGGCTCCATGAATATGAAGACCCCAACCGGCTCTATGGTCACTTCCGTCTTCACCAGCTCCGATCCGGTCGACAAAGTCGTCGATTTCTACAAGAGCAAACTGGGTGATCAGGCATCCATCATCCAGACCGGAACTGGCACCATGCTGACAGGCGGCGAAAAGGACAAGAACAGCGTCATGGTTACCATCACGCCGGAAGACAATCACTCCAAGATTGTCATCGTCCACGTCACCAACAATCCCTAACGATCACAGCATGCAAAAGGGAGCCGGCATGATCGGCTCCCTTTCTCATGTTCTAATCCTACTCGTTATGGAACCCGGAACACCAGTCCGGACGAAACTGTGAGCAACCTCGAGGACGGGAATGTAGTCGTTCCGCCGAAGTCGCCGCTGTTCACCGTCGAAACCGCCCCGTAACCAACCTCAAAGGCACGGAAGTCCACATGCTTCGCGAGCGTATAGTCTAGTCCACCGTAGATCCCGAACTCCAGCCGGTTCAGGTGAATCGGGCTCGTGGGAGGCTTTGAACTCCCCACCCCGACCGACGCCTGAAGATACGGCTTAAATTTCTCAGCAATCGGCTTGGGAAGAATGCGCCCGCCTACAAGAAAGCTATTCAGATTTGCGTTATTCCCCGTAACGATAGTGTCCCGGAAATCGATGCCTGCATCGAACTTCGGAGCGTGGATAAAATTTACGTATCCGCCGAACGTCGCCCCCCAGAACATACGCGAGGTCGTGTTGGCTCCCAGAAATGCGAACGGTCCCGTATCGGCTTTCGAATTCGTAATGTGGATACCGACGGGATTCACATACAACCCGACATCCCCGGACCCCACATTAATCTGATCACCACTCGGAGCATTAACAGCAGACGGATTATCCTGAGCACGAGCAGAAAGGTTGATCATCGCCAGCACAAGACAAAAAACGAGGAACCGCAACTTCATAAGATAAGAATCCTTTGGCTTTCGAACACTCGGTGCCGCCCGAACGCGAGCCTGCCCGCAACTCGATCTGGCTTCCTTGTCTCCAGTCTATCGGAAGCTGGTGCCAAATCCCCGCTGCCCAACCCAATCAAATCCTTAGCATCCAACTCATAAGCATGGAGTCGAAAATCAGAACACCCAAAAACCTCCACCTCCTGGCCGCCGCCATCCTCATCGGCGCGGTACCTCAAATCCATCCCCAGACCGCCGTTTCCCCCGAGAAGACCCTCCTTCAACTCGCAAATCAGGCGCGAGCTGAGCACAACTTGCCTCCGCTGCAATGGGACGACACCCTAGCCAAAGCCGCTCGCACTCACCTCCAATGGGTTCTCCGCAGCCCCGACGATCTCCAACACCAGTACCCCGGCGAACCCGACCTCGTCACCCGCGGCGCCAACGCCGGAGCCCACTTCGGCACCATCTCGGAAAACCTCGGCGGACATGGAGACGCTCCCGAATCCCTCCACCAGATCTGGATGACCTCGCCCACCCACCGCGCCAACCTCCTCGACCCCAACCTCAACACAGTCGGCATCGCCATCGCTCAAATCAACAACCTCTACTTCGCTGTCGAGGATTTTGCCCGTAACGTCCCCACCCTTACACCCGACAACATCGAGAAACAAGTTGCGAAGCTTCTTCAGGCTCGTGGATTTCCTCCAGCCCCTTCGAATGAAGATGCCCGCAAAACCTGCACCATGCCGCAGGGGCAACAGGCCGGCACCCCCAAACTCGTCATCCGGTGGGATTGCTCCGACATCAGCGAGCTCCCCGATGTTGTGGCACAACAACTCGATAAATCAAAATACTCCTCAGCCGCGGTGGGGGCTTGCGCAGGCAAGCAATCCGGCCAATTCACCACCTACCACGTTGTTCTCCTCCTTTATTGAGAGTTGCGGAGGACATTAGCCATCAGTCCGAAAATCTCTGCGCTTCAGACCTATCACTGCGATATAACTTCCCTGCATCAAGCCAATCACCAATAACGTCATCAGATAACGAAAGTATCGAATTCCAAAAGAAAGAAGGGCAGTCCGCTATGGTCCTTGGAATGAGCCTGGGCACCTACACTGTCATCCATGTCGCAATCAGCCTCATCGGTATTGGAACAGGATTCGTCGTTCTGCTTGGTCTTCTCAACGGAAAACTTCTCGGCGCCTGGAATGGTGCGTTTCTAATTACCACGATACTCACCAGCATAACCGGCTTCTTTTTCCCCAACAGCAAGATCACGCCCGGCATCATAATCGGAATTCTCTCAATGATTGTTCTCGTGATTGCTGTGGCAGCTCTCTATTTCTTCCATCTCAAAGGGGGTTGGCGGACCACCTATGTTGTGACAGCCATGATCGCGCTCTACTTCAACGTCTTCGTCCTGATCGTTCAGCTCTTCATGAAGGTTCCTGCGATCCACTCTCTGGCTCCAACCGGAACCGAGGCTCCCTTCAAAATCGCCCAATTCCTCCTTCTGATTCTTTTTGTCGTTCTCATCATCGCGGCGGCCAGAAAATTCCACCGTGCGGTTTCCCTGTAGTCAAAAACGCTTCTCCGAACCAATAGCCGGAATCGCTGCTCTCAAAACAACGATTTCCACAAAAGGGGCGAGCAGGCTTATCCTATGTTGCCGTCTGCGGTTGCGGCCGTGTTGACGATACAATCGACTATCGATGGCTTACCAGGTTCTTGCACGAAAATATCGGCCACAACGGTTCGCAGATGTTGCGGGACAAGATCACGTAACCGTGACGTTGAAGAATGCGCTAATGCAGAATCGGATCGCGCATGGATATATCTTCAGCGGACATCGTGGGATTGGAAAAACGACGATTGCACGCATTTTGGCGATGTCGCTGAATTGCAGGAATGCTATTGGATCATCAGCGCGGCCAACTGCTGAGCCTTGCGAGGTCTGCGAAAGCTGCACCGAGATTCGAGCGGGAAATTCGGTTGATGTGATCGAGATCGATGCAGCAACGAATCGTGGGATCGATGAGATTCGCGAGTTAAGGGACGCTGCGCGATATCGGCCGGCGCGCGATAAGTACAAGATTTATATCCTCGATGAGGCTCACCAGATTACCGATGCAGCATTCAATGCGCTCCTGAAAACTCTGGAGGAGCCACCAGAACATATCGTGTTCATGATGGCGACCACGCAACCGGAGGATATCCCCCAGACGGTACGGTCGCGATGTCAGCACTTCAGCTTCCATGCTGTGAAGCTGGTGGATATTCTTCGTGAACTGCGTGGAATTGCCGAACGTGAAGGCGTCGATGCAGATGAGAGTGCTCTGAGTCTTCTGGCGGAAGCGGGCGACGGATCGATGCGTGATGCTCTGTCAATCATGGATCAGGCGATTGCGAGCGCGCCGGTCGAGGATAGTCGACCGCGGCTGGACGTCGGACTAATCCGCGAGTTAGTGGGAGCAGTTCCAAACGCTGTCTTTGAACGAATTCTTGAAGCGGTGGATGGGAATCGCAGCGCCGAAGTGATTACAGTCGCGAATCAATTGCTGGATGCCGGAAACTCCCCTGCGCAACTCGCACGCCAGTTTGTCCGTTATCTGCGGAATTGCGTGATTGCGAAGATCGCAGGTGTTGGAGCAGATGATTCCGGCCTGGATGGCGCAGCAACTGAGTTACTGCAGATTTCTACTGATGAACAGCGGCGAGCGGGACGGTCGGCAGCGTTATTTACGGAGGAGGAACTATCGAGGTTTCTGCAGGTGATGATACGGACCTTCGATGAGCTTGGCTACCGACAGGAGCAACGGTTTCACTTTGAGCTGGGATTGCTAAAGTTAGTTCACCTGCGGCGATTATTGCCGATCGAAGAGCTTTTGAGCCAACTCCCCACCGGTTCGGGACAAACCCGAGTAGTGAGTGGGGCAAAACCTGTAAGTCCTGGCGATACGGTCTCAGGAGTTACGGGGACGAGACCTTCAGCAGTAAGCAGCAAACCGGCATCCTCACCATTCGAGCAGGATAGAAGGCGATTTGAGGAGCGCAGTTCGGCGAACACCTCTCCCCGCGTAGAGTCCATAGTTCCCAATGTGGTTACACACCCAATGAAAGTACCGGTTTCTGTAACCGCAAGCATGACGGAAGAGATTGTTCTGACCGATGGAAATGCGCTGGTACGCGGCGTTGCTGAGACTATCGAACTTCCTGGGGCTCAGACTGAAACGAAACGTGCCGTTGAAGTTACCTCCTCAGCAATGCCTACTGCTGAAAACTTGCAGAAGGCTGCGATTGCCGCTTTGATCTCCGCTAAGAGCCAGGAGACGGCGGCAGATGCGATGGCGGACGCAGAATGGGTCATGGAAGCGGGCGAGGTTCGGGTTCAAACTGAGGTCTCGAAGACGATGCTGCCTATGGTGATTAATCCTGAGGCTGAGAAGTTGATCAGGAATGCTCTTCGTGACGCAGGTGCGGGTGCTTTGAAGCTGGTGTTGTTGCCCGGAGCGAAGAAGGTAGGAGCCGAAAAGAGAACTAGGGCTTTAAAAAGTGGAAGCGTGCAGGCGAGGGCTATGGAACATCCGATGGTTCAAAGGGCGCAGGCGCTTTTCAATGCAGAGGTTCGCAGCGTGATCGACCTGCGGGAAAACGATTGAGGCGACGATGGACTTTTCGGATCTGGGCAAGATGAAAGAGATGATGGGGCAGGCGAAGCAGATGCAGGAGCAAATGGAGAAAAAGCTCGCTGCGACGGTGGTGGAGGCTTCAACTGGGGGTGGAGTGGTTACGGTGCGGATGAATGGGAAGAAGGAAGTGCTGCGGCTGAAGATAGAACCTACGGCGATCGGGAGTACGGGCGGCGATCTTGAGTTGCTGGAAGACCTGATTGCGGCGGCGGTGAATGAGGCGGGGCGGCGGGCAGATGAGGCGATGAAGTCGAGCGTGGCGGGGATGATGAGTGGGTTGGGGTTGCCTGACCTTCCGGGGTTGAAGTAGTGGCGTTTCCGTCAGGGGCAAGCCGGTTTGCAGAGCCGATGGCCCGTCTGATCGAGGAGTTCCGTAAGCTGCCCGGGATTGGAACAAAGAGCGCGCAGCGGCTGGCATTCCACGTGCTACGTTCTTCGGAGGCCGATGCTGATGCGCTTTCGGCGGCGATTCGGCAGGTCAAGCTCCACCTGCGTCTGTGTTCCGTATGCAACAACATCACCGATGTTGATCCCTGCGTGTACTGCACGAACCCAGTGAGGAATCAGCGGCTGGTTTGCGTGGTCGAAGAGCCGACTAACATTGCATCGATCGAGAAGACCCGCAGCTATAACGGCGTCTATCACGTGTTGCATGGGACCTTATCGCCAATCGGCGGCGTTGGACCGGAGCAGTTGCGCATCGCCAATCTACTGACTCGGGTAGGTGAACTCGACGAGGTGATTCTAGCGACTTCGCCTACGACCGAGGGTGAGGCGACCGCGGCTTATCTTGCTAACGAGTTGCATGAGACCAAAGACGAGTTGAAGGTGACTCGGATTGCCACTGGTGTTCCTGCCGGGAGCGATATTGAGTATGTCGATGAGGTAACGATGACTCGAGCTATGGAAGGGCGAAGAGAGTTTTAGCGTTTCAGCTGCAACTTGTGGTCTCGGCTGCATGATCAAAGATGAGCGTCTCTGCGACCTGCACAATGGCGCCATTAATTGCAGCCATCTCCTTGGTCACTCGGCGGATTTCGTACTCCGGTATTCCGCTCTCCCGAAGCACCTCTAACGCTAAATTTAGATTCGGGAATCGGTGTGGATCGTGTTGTGTTTTGCAGTCCTGAGTCGAGATGTAGGTTGTCTCTTCCGCCGAGTTTCTAAAGATCCGATAACGGGTCAACGCACCCTCCCTTGCTTCTCCGCACTCGATTCGTACTGAACCTTATCGACTAACCGCTGGCGAAGATGAGCTTTCATCGATATTTTGTCGCCAACTCCAGAGCATTGATCTCATCCTCCTCATCGGAGATGATTTGTGACACCAATTGAGGAACGCCGTACTTCTGCGATCCGGACTCAAGCGGCGTTTCAGAGACTGCATTGAGAGTCAGGCCCGCTATCCAACGTTCCACATACCTGCTTGCATGCGCCCGCCCACAAAAGTGCCGCGTGCGCCGCAGCATCTTCGGGTCCCAATTTGGCAAAATGACCAGGTTGCCATTCTTCTCGTACAACATTACCCAGTGATTTGCGAACGACTTCTGCATGTCGCACTCTTCGCATTTACAGGTCTGGATCAGAGACATCGATCTTGTCCTCTCGCCGATCTGACACAGTCCGCACGAGATGCAGGCGAACTGCTGCTTGCTTTATCGGCAGCGCCGTCCATCTCGCTAGGGCTATTTCAGCGGAAGCCTGCTCCGACTCAGTGGTGCTATGGTTTGTTGCGGAGGTTACCTCCCGTCATTTGATTTGGCTGGTCGAGTTTCAGCAGAGACAGGATAGTGGGGGAGATGTCGCGCAGACTGCCACCCTCCCTTAGGGTGGGTTTGGCGCCCTCTTCGGTGATGTAGAGGAAGGGGACCGGGTTCGTGGTGTGGGCGGTGTGGGGGCCACCGGTGGCGGGGTCGATCAGCATCTCGGCGTTGCCGTGGTCGGCGGTGACGAGGAGACTGCCGCCGCGCTGACGGATGGCCTGGTAGATTCGCCCGAGTTGGGTGTCGACGGTTTCGACCGCCTTGATGGTTGGTTCCATCATGCCGGAGTGGCCAACCATGTCAGCGTTGGCGAAGTTGACGATTATGACGTCGAAGGCGGTGTCGCCGATGGCCTTGATAACGGCGTCGGCGATGCCTGGCGCAGACATTTCGGGGGCGAGGTCGTAGGTTGCAACCTTTTGGGAGGCGACGAGGGCGCGATCTTCGCCCGGGAAAGGTTTCTCGATTCCTCCGTTGAAGAAGTAGGTTACGTGTGCGTACTTCTCGGTCTCGGCTACGCGGAGGTTGCGGAGATTGGCTTGCGCCATAAGATTCGCGAGGAGGTTGTCCATCGATTCGGGCGGGATGACGATGGGAAGTTGAAAGTTTTTATCGTACTGGGTCATGCAGACGTAGTGGAGGTCAACGGGAACCTCGTTGAGGGGGATGGCAGCATCGAGCTCGGCGGCTTTCGGCAGGGCGTGCCCCTGGGATCCTGCAGGGTCGTTGGTGAGACCGGAGCGCCGGGTGAGGACGCGTGTGATCTGACGTGCTCGGTCGGCGCGGTAATTGAAGTTGATGACAACGTCGCGGTCGCGGATGAGCCCGACGGGAGCGTTATCGCTGGGGTTTATGCAGGTGAAGGGGGGAACGAACTCGTCGGTGACGCCGTTGTTGTAGAGTTCCTTGATTCGTTCGATGGGGCTGATGTAGGCCCCACCTTCGGGGTGGCCGGTGACCATGGCGTCAAAAGCTTGTCTTTCTTTTTCCCAGCGGAGGTCGCGGTCCATAGCGTAGTAGCGACCGCTGACGCTCGATAACAGGCCGACACCATACTCGTAGAACTTGCGCTGCAGTTCTTGGAGAAAGCCAAGACCGCTGGTAGGTAGGGTGTCGCGGCCATCCATGAAGGCGTGGACGTAGACGTGGGAGAGGTGTCGCTGGGCGGCCATGCGGATAAGGGCGTCGAGGTGGCGCTGGTGCGAGTGGACTCCGCCGTCCGAGAGGAGGCCGATGAGGTGGAGAGCCCTTCCTTTTTGTGCGGCGAGATCATAGGCCCGGACCAGCGTTGGGTCGGTGTAGAAAGTGCCGTCGAGGATGGCGGTATCGATTCGTGTCATGTCCATGCGCACGATTCGACCGGCGCCGAGGTTGAGATGGCCGACTTCCGAGTTGCCCATCTGACCGTCGGGGAGTCCGACGAAGTGTTCTGAGGCGCGGAGCAGAGTATTGGGATATTCGTAGAGCAGCTTGTCGTAGGTGGGTTTGCGGGCCTGAGCGATGGCATTGCCGTGAGTCTCGGGGCGATAGCCCCAGCCGTCGAGGATAGTGAGAACAATGGGTTTGGACATACGGTGTCAGGATACCAAGACGAGATGTTGGGGGGCTTGATGCCGACGGCGCGTCTTGGCATCTCCCCACGGGTATCTATTTGTGCAAAGGGTTCGAAAGATTATGGTTGAGTGCTTAGTACCTAGCTCCTACTTTTAGCTGCTGGGTTTGTCCGGTCTGTCTCTCTTACCCTCTTGTGGTTCAGAGCGAAGGCGGGTTTTGAGCCGGGCCTTCTTTTTCTATCTCATTCTATTTTTATCGAAATGCCAGGTTTAATTTTTTGGTGCAAGTTATTGATTATTGCTTAGTTATTAATTTTCGAACGAGCGATTGCAGTCTTATCGGATCTGCATGTGAGTTTGCTGAGCTTTTCGAGGTTTTTGGATGAGGAATAGAGTGGAGCTGAGTTTTGGAGGGCGGATGGGATGAGGCATTTTGTGCGGAGATGGGTGTTTTGTCTGGCGGTAGGTTGTTTGGCAGGTGGTTTGTCGATGGGGATGTCCGCTCAGTCGGGCAATGTGGGTGGGGGGAATGTAGCTTCGCCTTCGCTCGAGAAGACGGAGTGGAAGCTGACGAAGCTCGGGGATACGGCTGTGACAGCGGACGATCCGCATCGGTGGCCCAATTTGTTGCTGGATCCTGTTTCGAAGCGGGCGAGCGGGTTGGGCGGGTGCAATCGGATTACAGGTGGATATGAGTTGACCGGGGAACGGCTGACCTTGGGACATATGGCCGCGACGATGATGATGTGTCCGAGTGGGATGGATACGGAACAAAGGTTTTTGAAGGCGCTAGGGCAGGTGAAGCGATGGAAGATTGTAGGCCGGGAGTTGGAGTTGATGGATGGGGATGCGAAGGTAGTGGCTACGTTTGAGCCGGCGGCTTCGGCTCACTGATAGGCTTTTTTAGGGCGCCTTAGCCTTCCAAAGACATCCCGGGCGAGATTTTCCCGCGCATGGAAGTGACGCCATAGTTCTTCTCTCACAATTTCTGTAACGGACCTCGAGCTCTTGTTCACTATTCCACGCAATCGGGATGTGGATAGAGCAGCTCTTTCGTGCGGAGGTCTCTATGGCTACATTTAATTTTGCAGACGTGAAGCAGAATTACGATCCTTCTGCTCCGCAGGTGCGGTTTCGCGCGCAGGGTTTGGAGGCGGCATTTTTAGATCCTGCGGCGCAGTTGCCGAAGGTTCCAGCGTGGCCCGCCGACGGAGTGCCCCAGCCAATTACACTGAATTCCTTGCCTGATGAGATGGATGATCTCTCGCGATTTCGCGGGTATGACGCGGTGGTGGTGACGTGGACGGCCGCGGAGGGTGCGGCGCTGGCTTCGCTGATGACGCCGAACAACCCGACGACTAGTTGGTTTGAGTATCGGCATGACATTGCTAGCTATATTCCGCTTGTGACGGGTGGAGTTGCGCCATTCAACAGCAAACAAGAGGAAATGTCACGGTACTTTCATAGCCTGGGGATTTACTTTCCCGTGCAGATTGGGAAAATGAAGGTATTGCTGTTCAAGTGCGGCCTACATCTGGCTTATGACGGGCCGGCTACTCCGGTGAAGAAGCTGATGACAGAGATTGCAACGACGGTGAAGCCGAGGATTTTTATTACGACGGGAACGGGCGGCGGAGTTGGAAAAGATGTGTTGCTGAGCGACGTGGTGGTGGGGCGAACGGTACGGTTTGACTGCTCGGGACAGTTCAAAAATGAGCCATGGTGCAATAAGGAGTTTACGGCTACGACTCCGGCGGCGGACGCGTTTGCGGCGGCAACTCCGGAGTTGCTAACGTTCAATTCGGCTCGGGTGCCGAATTCGCGCAGGGTTCCCAGGATATGGCAGGCGGCGACAGATACGATTCTGACGACAGACGTGTTTGCGTTTGATGAGTCGACGAATCACTTCAAGCTTGAGGGTAAGGGGCAGATGTGCGAGATGGGCGACGCAATGGTGGCGTATGCCTTGCAAGGGATCGAGGAGCTGGAGTGGTATGCGATACGGAATGCCTCAGACCCGCAGATTCCGAACCCTAATAATAATTTGCGGGAGGCGGAGAATCAGGCGGGGCAGATTTATGCGAAGTATGGTGGGTTGACGACTGCCTCGAGCGTGATTGCGAGCTGGTCGTTGATTTATACGGCAGGAAAAAAGAATGGGGTCCACGGCGTCAGGGCTTAGCGCCTCATTGGCACTGATGACACCGATTTACTTCTTGTCGAGTGCGGACTTCAGGTTGAGGCGTTGATGGATTTTCGGGAGTTCCTGCCAGGGATCTTTTTTGAGGCGGGATTTCCATTCATCGAAGTTGATGACCTGGAAGATCGGACGGATGGATTGTTTGAGTTCGGCCCAGTTGAGAGGCATGGAGACGCCCACTCCTGGACGTGAGCGGGGTGAGAAGGGTGCGACCGCGGTGGCGCCTCGTTCGTTGCGGAGGTAGTCGAGGTAAATACGGTCTTTGCGGGCGGCCTTCGTCATTTTCGTGAGATAGAGAGTGGGTTGCTGCTGCTCCATGGCGAGGACGAAGGTGTGAGCGAATTGCTTGATCGCGGGCCACTCATTGTCGGGCCTGATGGGGACTACGACGTGGAGGCCTTTGCCTCCGGTGCTCTTGAGGAAGGATTCCAGCTTGAGGCCGGAGAGATGGCGTCGGATTTCGAGTGCGCTGTCGGCGAGGGTGCGCCAAGAGATGGTAGGGTCCGGGTCGAGATCAAAGATGATTCGGTCGGGGCGCTCGAGGTTGTCGTTGGTGGACCCCCAGGGGTGAACCTCGAGTACACCAAGTTGTGCGAGGCCAGCAAGTGCTTCCGGCGTGGAGAGCGTGATGTAGGGTTCGACTTTGCCGTTTTTGTCGGCGATATCGATGGAGTCGATGCCCGGCGGGAGCGTGTTGTTAACGTGCTTCTGGAAGAAGCAGGGATGGCCTGTGCCTTCTGGGCAACGGACGAGCGACAGTGGACGATTTGAGACGAAGGGGAGCATGTGCTCCGCGATGGCCCAGTAGTAGTCGGCCAGTTGCTGTTTGGTGAGATGCGACTCGGCATCGAGAATCTTTTCGGGGTGGGTTAGGCGTATGGGGGCGCGATCGGTTATGTCGGTTTCCGGTTGCTTCTTCGGAGATTTCCTTTCGGGGGACGTGGTCTTCTTTGGCCTTGGCGTGATGGTTTTGGCAGCGACCGGCTCTATGGCGTTGTGCGATGCCTGATTGGCTGCGGGGTGCTTTGGAAGCATGACGGGCACTTCTCGACGGACTTCCTTGGCGGGCTTGTCATCGCGAAGACCTTTGAAGGCGGCCTGTCGAACTACATTGTCGGCGGTCCATGTTGCGAACTGAACCTGAGCGACGAGTTCGGGTTTGACCCAGATTCCGTCTTTCCGAGCTTCGGCTGGGGGTTTCTCGAATGGAGTTTCTTTGGTGCGGAGTTTTTCGAGTTGCGTGCGAATGACGCTGTGAGTTTTTTGGTTGAAGCCAGTGCCGGTGCGGCCTGCGTAGATAAGTTTGCCGTCCCGATAGTAGCCGAGCAGGAGCGCTCCGACTCCGTGGATCCCCGTGTGGCCTTTCGCGGGGAGGGTGAATCCCCCGATGACGAACTCCTGCTCGTGAACGCATTTGATCTTGAGCCAATCGCTGGTGCGGCCGGAGATGTATCGGCCATCGGCGCGCTTGGAGACGATGCCTTCGGCGTGAAGCTCGCAGGCTTTGCGGAAGATCTCCGTGCCGTTGGAGTCGAGGTGCTCGGAGTAGCGGATGTATTCGCCGGAGCTGGTGAGGAGGCTGTCCAGGATGGCTTTGCGTTCGAGGAGCGGACGGTTGCGAAGATTGCGGCCATCGAGGTGGAGGAGGTCGAAGATGAAGTAAGTGAGCGGTTTTTTGGGGTCTTCCTGAAAGGCGGCTTGTAGGTCAGCGAAGCTGGTGTTGCCTCTTTCATCGAGGACGACTACTTCGCCGTCGAAGATGGCCTGATGACATGGAAGAGTGGAGACCTGCGTGGCGATGGTCTTCATGCGGTGCGTCCAATCGAGGCCGGTGCGGGTGAGGAGCCGGACGCGTGGGCCTTCTTTGCGGCCCTGAATGCGGTAGCCGTCGAGTTTTAATTCGTGGAGCCAGCCTTTGCTGGCAGGTGGGGTTTCGGATTGCTGGGCTAGTTGCGGGGGGATGAATTCGGGGAGATTTTCTTTTGGTGCTTCGGAGGGTGGGGAGATGGGCTTGGTCTTTTGTTGCGCTTTGAATGGAGTGGGCGATCTTGCGGCGGGTTGTTGTGGCTGCTCGTCGATGCGTTGCCACGGTTTGTCTGTGGCGGTGTGTTTGGAGTGCCAGACGTGGTCTTCGCTGGCGGCGATTTGTTCGAGGGAGCGGCCGGTGACGACACTGTTGGGTTCGCCTTCAGTCACGGACGGATCGGATTCGGAGCGTTCGTAGTCGTCGTGCTCCTTGATGAGAAGCCAGTTGGGTTTGCTGGCGTTGGCGAACTTGCCGCCCATGCGAATGAGTGCCCACTTCCCTTTCATTTTTGTGCCGTGCATGATGAATTTGAGACTGCCGGTGCGGAGACCTTCGTCGATGTCGGTGTGGCCAGGTTGCGGCTCCCACGTGCCGTTATCCCAGAGCATGACGGTGCCGCCACCATACTGCCCTTTGGGGATGATGCCTTCGAAGCCGCCGTATTCCATGGGGTGATCTTCAACCTGGACCGCGAGGCGTTTGTCTTTGACAACGTAGCTGGGGCCTTTGGAGATGGCCCAGCTTTTGAGCACGCCGTTCCAGCCGAGACGGAAGTCGTAATGGAGATGCGAGGCAGCGTGTTTCTGGATGACGAAGGGGAGCGCGGTGGACTTTGCGGATTTGGATGCACCACTGGGTTCGGCGGTGATTTTAAAGTCGCGCATGGAGCGGTAGCGGGATAGCTGCTCGTCGATGGCGTTAGAGGCTTTGTTGCGTGCGCTGGTGGCAGGTTTCATTGACGGCGTAGCTGCAGCTTTTTTCGCGGCAGTTTTTCTGGAAGGAGTTTTTTTGGTGGCGGATTTTTGCAGCGTCGTTTTTTTGGTCGTCATGGCAGACTAAGCGGACTTGCGCTTTTTCGCGGTGGATTTTGGTTTGACCAAGGTGAGGCCTTTTCTCGCGCCAGTGGGAGATTTCTTTGCGGAGTCGGTGTCGCCCTTGACACTTTTGCGGAGGGCGTCCATGAGGTTGATAACTTTGGCGCGCTTCGGCACGGGTTCTTCCGTTGGCAACGGTTCGTTTTTGACTTTGGCCTCGACTAGTTCTTTGAGGGCGGTCTCATACTCATCTTTGAATTTGTCGGGGTTGAACTTTGCTGATTTACGTTTGATGAGCTCTTTTGCGAGCGAGAGCTGGTCTTCGTCGACGGAGACCTTCTTGATGTGGCCGAAGTAGGTTGCAGGGTCACGGAGCTCTTCGGCATAACGCATGATGTAGGCCATCATGCCAGAGAACCTTTCGTCCGCAGACGGTGCGATGGCTACGAGATGTTCGCGGCCACCGAAAGCGATCTTTCCGAGGGCTACCTTTTTTGTGGTCTGAAGAGCTTTGCGGACTACGGCGAAGGCTTCGGCCTGGGTGTCGCTCTCGGGAGTAACGAAGTAAGGTTTCTCGAAGAAGGACGGGGGGATTTCTTCTTCGTCGACGAATTGTTCGACGGCGAGGGTGTGACGCGATGGGATGCGGAGGTGCTCGATCTCTTCGGGCTCGATGGTGACGTACTGACCTTTGCGGTATTCGTAACCTTTGACGATTTCGTCTTTTTCTACTGGACCCTCGTCGGCGGAGATTTTTTGATGGTGGATCCGTTCTCCTGTTTTGCGACTCAGCTGATGGAAGCGAATTTCACTTTTGGCTTCGATGGCGGGAAAGAGTTTGACGCCAAAGGAGACGAGGGAGATTTGAATCTGTCCGGACCAATAGGGGCGAGCCATGAGTGTTCTCCATTTGATAAGAGGCAGGCAGATGCGCGAAAGATGCTTGTTTTTCTGTATGGGATGGTAACAAACGCTGGCGAATCAGGCCTGTAGGCGGAAGAGCGGCCAAGGACCGCCAGATTACAGAAGTCGATTGTGATGGGCAACCTTTTTGTGCGTGAGACAACCCCGTTTCGTTTCAGCGCACCTTAAGACTCACTGGCCTAGGCTCTCGTTCGATTGAGCCGGCGTTGCTGCGGATGAGTAGGGCGTTCTGAGGTTGACGCGCGTCTTCCGCTTTTAATAGGCACGCATTTCTCGACGATTAACGCGGTGTCCAGCACATCCTCCGTGAGAGGGGATAGACGCTGCTTACGGGAAAAAATGATTGCCTGCGCGCTGACACGTACGCGATCAACCCGCCTAACGACTGTTCATCTTTTTTCGGAGGAGTTTTATGAAGATCGGACGATTCTGTTCCCTGGCAAAGGCTGTCCTTTTTGGTTTCACGCTTGCAACAAGCCCGCTGGCGTATGGCCAGTTCAGTGCGAGTTTGGAAGGTACGGTGCAGGATACGAGCGGGGCCATCATTCCCAAAGCGACAGCGACGCTGACGAATCTTGGGACACAACAGACTCTCACCGCTGTGACAAACGACACCGGATTTTACCGGTTTGGTGAACTGGCTCCGGCGCACTACAAGCTGGTCGTGACCGCTACCGGATTTAAGACTTCTACCTATGAAGATATTTCACTCGCGGCGGAGAGCTCGCGTGATTTGAATGTGAGTTTAAGCGCTGGTGGGGCGAGCGATACGGTTACAGTGAATGCGAACGAGACGCCGGTGCTACAGACGGGGGATGCGAATATTCAGTCGACGATTGATGGGAACACGATTCAGAAGCTGCCGACGTACGGAGCGGATCCGTATGAGGTGCTGCGACTGACGCCGGGGATTACGGGCGATGGCGCGCGGAGCGGAACGGGCACGGCTGTGTTTCTGCCAAATGCGGCAGGGCCCGGTGGGTCGAACAGTGGAGTTTTTCAGACGGAGAATCAGGTTCAGATTTCCGCAGATGGGCAGCGCTCCGCGGATAACAATTTTATGGTGGATGGAGTGAGCGTCAATTCGTTGACCCATGGCGGGTCGGCGGTGGTGACTCCGAATGAGGAGGCAGTAGGGCAGATTACTACGGTATCGACTTCATACGACGCATCGGACGGACGGAATTCCGGCGCGCAAATCAAGGTGGTAACGAAGAGTGGAACGAATGATTTGCATGGCGGCTTGTTTTTTCTTTATGACGAGCCGGGATTGAATGCCTTCAATAAATATGGCGGGCCTGCGGCGGGAACTTTGCCCGTGAAGGTGACGAATAAACAGAGGAGCTACGCCGCTTCGCTGGGCGGGCCGATCGTGAAGAACAAGCTGTTTATCTTCGGGTCGTATCAGGGATTCAAGCTCTCGAACGATAACAGTGTGACAGCTTATGTGGAGACGCCGGGGTACCGGTCTTCTGTGATTGCGAACCGGCCGGGTGGCGTGACGTCGAAGATTCTTTCTAATCCAGGTGTGGTGCCAAGGATTGAGGCGATTATTGCCCCGAATTGCAGCGGATTTAACACATATACGCCGCCGGGATCGACGACACCACAACCAACCTGCCAGGTAGTGAATGGGGGTCTCGACATCGGTTCGTTGACGCCGGGCGGGGCCTCACAGTTAGGGGTGTTCCCCGCTGCTCCTTATGGCGGGGGTCTGGATGGTGTTGCGGACGTCGAGAATGCGCAGCTGTTTGTTCCGGCACATAGTCGGGGCAATCAGTTCAATGGCCGTGTGGATTATCACGTGACGGATAAGGATCTGGTTGCGGGAAGCGTGTACTTCACGAAGCTGGACAACTATGGAATTTCCGGGACGGCCGGGTCTAGGCCGAATGCGGATGTGCCGTTCAAGCCGCTCAACTCGGCTGGGACACTGATTTACATTCATACGTTTTCGCCTTCGTGGCTAAACGAGGCTCGGGGGAATGGAACACGGTTTGCTGAAAATGGTTTGAACGATGCGGGCAATACGGTGAATTATGGATTGCCGTACATCAATGTACAGACGCTGCCATTTCCAATTCAATACAACCCGATGTTTTCTTCGACTTCGCCAGCAGTGTTCGCGGAGAACACGTATGAGATACGGGACATGGTGACGCACACGTGGGGCGCACATACGATTCGCTTTGGCGGTGAGTTTCGATGGGAGCAGGACAACGATAATTTGAACGGGCAGCAGAGGCCAACGTATGCGTTCCAAGGGTTGTGGACGTTGGCCAACGATGCGGCGATCTTTGAACAGGTGGCTGCGAATCCGGTGACGGGCGGCACTCCGTTGACACAGCGGTATTTTAGGTCGGAGGATATTTCGGCATACGTGCAGCATGACTGGAAGGCAACGCCGAACCTGACTTTGAATATGGGACTGCGGTGGGAGGACTTTACTCCGTTGCGGAATAAGGGATTTTTGATCAATTATCCGGTGCTGGGAACTACTCCCGGGCGTGAGCTGATCGATATTACGCTGCAGCCTAAGAATCATCTCTGGGAGGCGCAGAACCATAACTTCGCACCGAAGTTTGGCTTTGCATATACGCCGGCGATATTTAACCGCAAGACTGTAGTTCGCGGCGGATTCGCGATGGCTTATAACCATCTCGATATTGGCTTGTTCAATCCTGCGCTGGAAGACGGGCCGGGGGTTGCTTCGTTCGGGCTTTGCTGCGGGGCCAATGGAAATACGGCAGGGATTATTTATGCGACGGGGACTTCGAATTCGCCTTCGAGTTTTCCGGCGAATCCGGCTTTGAAGACGGGGATTGGGCCGAATGGATTTCCGCTCCAGGTTGGTGGAGCTGCGCAGAGCACCAGCTTTGAGGTGTATGGTGCGCTTCCGAATACGAAGTATCCGCTCAGCTATTTGTATTCGCTGGATATGCAGTTTGAGCTGCCCTATCAGTTGGTGTTGACGGCTGGGTATGCGGGAAGTGAGGGGCATCACTATGCGCGGCTGGTCAATCAGAACTTCATCTTCAACCAATGCGTTCCTGCTACCTTGAACTGCACAGGAACGAATGTGAAGACTCCAGTGAGCGCTGGATATTTTGCGCAAACGGATTCGAATATGAACTACAACTCGCTGAACCTAACACTGGTGCGGAGGATGAACAACGGGTTTACAGCAGCAGCGAACTATACCTATTCGAAGTCACTGGATCAGGTTTCGAATGGAGATGGAGCGAACTCGAATGCGAACCAGACTAATCCTGCAAATAATGCGAGTGAGTGGGGGCCTTCGGACTACGATACTCGGCACCGGGTCACGGTGTCGGGCGTGTATGAGTTTCCGCATGTTCACTCGCAAAACTTTGCCGTGAAGGCATTGGCGGATGGCTGGCAGGTGAACGGAATTCTGACGTATCACTCGGGGTTCCCATGGACTCCGGTTACATTCAATCTACAGACAGTGCCAAACCAGATTGGCGCGGCTCCGGCAGGACCGGTGCGGCCACTGGCTTATAACGGCCAGGCGGGAAACAGCTGTTCGAATAATGCATGGCTGACGGGGTCGAATTTCTCGAACCGCACGACGGCGAATCCGGGCGGCGGGAATTATTTTTCAACAACCTTGCCGCCGACTTTCCAGTACACGCCCGGGATTGGGAGAAATAGCTTCCAGGGGCCTTGCTACTTTGATGTGGATATGAGTGCAGCAAAGGAGTTCGGGTTCGATAAGTGGGACCATCACATGTTGCTCCGGTTCCAGGCGAACTTTTATAACGCGTTCAACAAACTGCAACTGTTGCCGGTTACGAATGGCAACGCGAACCCAGCGGCAAATATTCAGAACAAGTTCTTTGGAGTCGCGCAGGGTGCGGATGCCGGGAGGCAGATCGAGTTTTTGGCAAGATTCCAGTTCTGACGTTGTTTCAACCACTCTCACCTCTGGGCGCGGTGGCGTTCAGGGGTGATTTTTTCTTTAGGCGTGTAGTCTTTGGAATATTGTCTTTCGCGGAGTGAAGTATGCCGAAGAGATTATTTGGTCTTTGTGTTGTTGCTTGGCTCGTTGGTTTTTTCGGGTCGGCGGTTTATGGTCAGACGGATGGCTCGGTTGATGTGACGATCGATGCGCGGGACGCGGGAACTCCTTTTCCTCACTTCTGGGAACAGATCTTCGGGTCGGGGAGAGCGGTGCTTTCATTGCGGGACAGTTATCGACAGGATCTGAAGAGCGTGAAGGGGATAACAGAGCTCGATGCAGTGCGTTTTCACGGCATTTTTATGGATGACGTTGGACTCTATGATCCGAATGCGCAGACGCAAAATCCGGGGCAGGCTGCGGTGACTTCGAATCAGAGTTCGCCATACAACTTTTCTTATGTGGATCAGATTTATGACGGACTGCTCGCCAGTCATGTGCGTCCATTTGTCGAGTTGAGTTTTATGCCAAAGAAGATGGCTTCCGATCCGAATGCCCTTCACGCGTTCTGGTACAAGCAGAATGTTTCGCCGCCAAAGGATTATGCGTTGTGGGATGCGATGATCACCGCGTTCGCGCAACATCTGGTAAGCCGATATGGGATTGAAGAGGTTTCGAAGTGGAAGTTTGAAGTCTGGAATGAGCCAAATATTGATTTCTGGGTGGGAGATCCGAAGCAACCCACTTATTTTGAGTTGTACGATCACACGGCGCGGGCGATTAAGAAGGTTAATCCGCGGTTGATGGTGGGCGGGCCTTCGACGGCGCAGGCCGCGTGGGTTGGAGCGTTTTTGCGGCATTGCAAGGAAAAGAATGTGCCCGTGGATTTTGCGACGACTCATGTTTATGCGAACGATACTGCGAAGGATGTCTTTGGGACGATGGAGCAGATTCCGCGTGACAAGATGGTGTGCCGAGCGGTGAAGAAGGTACATGACGAGATTGCGGCTTCGCCACTCCCGAAGACGCCTTTGATCTTCAGCGAGTACAACGCGAGCTATGCGAATGAACCGAATGTGACCGACAGTGTGTATATGGGACCATGGCTTGCAGGAACGATCAGCCAGTGCGATGGACTAACGGAAGCGATGAGTTACTGGAGTTTTTCGGATGTGTTTGAGGAACAGGGTGTGGTGAAGACTCCGTTTTATGGCGGGTTCGGGTTGGTGGCGGAGGATGGGATTCCGAAGCCTGCCTATAACGCATTCGCGATGCTCCATGAGTTGGGTGATCGACGAATCAAAGTTGATTCGGATGTCGTTCTGGCAACGCGACGCGGCGATGGTTCGGTAATCGTTGCGCTGTGGAACTATGCTGCGCCGCATGGGACTGGCGCGGGCTATACGCGGCCTCCGGCGAATGTTGGTCCTTCAAAGAAGTTTGCGGTGACAGTGAAGGGGATGCCGGCGAATGCGGCGGTGGAGATTCGGCGATTAGACGCGAATCATGGAAACGTCATCAAAACCTTTGACGCAATGGGTCGGCCGGCATTTCCAACTCGCGATCAGATCGTGCAACTCCGCGCTGCAGGTAGAGGCGCTGCACCAGAACATAGTTCGCTCCAAGGTGGCAGGTTTTCCATTGATATTCCTCCGCAAGGACTCGTCGTGATAAAGGTTTCGGGTCGCACGGTTACTCAATAAAACCTTTTTGTTTATTCAGTGTCTGATGAATCTGTAGAACACATCCAACGATCGAGAACTGATGAGCGCGAATGAACCGACTCCGCCGAAGATAACGCGACGCAGTGCGACGAAGTTACTAGGCGGAGCTTTTCTGTCGAGCGTGGCGGCCCCGGCGCTGGGATGGGCAGAGGAGCAGACCGTAACGCAGCAACAAGCTGCGGTACAACCCCCTTATTCGCGGTTGTTGAGCGATGCCGATCTGGATTTTCTGGAAGAGATGGAGCATGCCGCGTGTCTGTACTTTGCGGAACAGGCTGATCCGACGACAGGACAGGTGCTGGATCGCGCGCACTCGAAGAATCCGACTGGGGCGCTGGATCAGTATTTTGTATCGAGCATTGCCGCTACAGGATTTGGGTTGACGGCCCTTTGCATTGCGGACAACAAAGGGTACTTTCCTACGGATCGACTCAGGAAGCAGGTAATTACGACGCTGGATTTTCATCTGAACAAGATGCCGCATCAGCACGGATTTTATTCGCACTTCAACGATGTTAAGACAGGTAAGGCGTTGATCAATAGCGAGGTATCGTCAATTGATACGGCAATTTTTCTATGCGGGGTACTGACGGCCCGGGTTTATTTTGGCGACCGACAGATAATGGATCTGGCGACACAGATTTATAACCGTGTGGACTGGCCGTGGATGTTGAATGGCGGGAAGACGTTTTCGATGGGCTGGAGGCCGGAGACCGGATTTATTTCGACGCGATGGGATCACTATTCGGAGTTGATGATGCTTTATCTGCTGGCAATCGGGTCGCCGACGCATCCGATCTCGCCGGAATCGTGGAGCGCCTGGACCCGCCCGCCCATGACGTTTGGACCTTATACGTACATCAGCGGAAAGGATCCACTGTTTGTGCATCAGTACTCGCATGCATGGTTCGATTTTGGGAGGCAGCGGGACGCGTTTGCGAATTACTTTACGAATTCGATTACAGCGACTCGGGCGCACAAGGCGTTCTGCCTGAGCTTGAATCGCGGATACAGCGATGATTACTGGGGCGTGAGCGCTTCTGATTGGGCCCATGGATATACAGCGTGGGGCGGCCCTCCGCTGATGGGACCAGTGGATGGATCCGTGGTGCCCTGTGCGGCGGCGGGATCACTTCCCTTCCTTCCACGAGATTGCGTGCATATGCTGCGAGCGCTTCGGGATAATTTCGGGAAGGATGCGTGGGGACGGTATGGTTTCTGTGATGCGTTTCACCCGGATCTGCACTGGTTCGATACGGATGTCATCGGAATCGACCTGGGGATTGGATTGCTGATGGCAGAAAATCTGCGGAGCGCGTTTGTTTGGGAGACGTTTATGCAGAATCCTGAAGCTGTGGCGGCGATGAAGGCTTGTGGTTTTCATAGCGCGCGGGTGGCTAATCCTGAAGAACCTAAGACAAGTTCGCCTAAGCCTTCGTAGGAATTACTGGACGTCGGTCACCTTGCCATTGGTGAAGGTAACTTTGATGTCCGCGTAGACGTAGATTGTTCTGCCTCCCAAGTTCAATATCTGCCGGGGTTTGCCCATGGCTGCGATAACCTGGACGGCAGTGTCCGTGTTGTTGAGGGAAATCAACAAAGGAGATGAGTTGTTGGTCGGTGAGGCCGCGACAGCAGCAGACTCGGAGGTGGAGGTGACCGGTTCCCTTACCGCCGGGATCTTGATATTGTGCTCCAGCTCGTAGTCCTGGGCGATCTGTTGTTGTTCGAATATGCGGGTTGGAACATCCTCCTCAGGGGGTGGCGCGTTGATGATAAAGATCGCGGGCGTGGCAGCAGCCTCCGCTGAAGCAGGCAAGGCGGGAAGTCCTATTCCTTGTGGCGAGCGCAGTTCATCAAGGCCGAGGTCGACGGAGGCGCGAAGATAGTTCTGCATGTCCTGCAGGTCAGGGATTGAGATGTAAACTCTGCTGCCTTTCTCGCACTCGTTACGTTTGCCGACGAGGATGATTGCCGAAGCCTGGAGTTCCTCGAAGGCAGTTGGATTGAGTTGAAGAACATCTCCGCTACTGATGGTGCATTTCACGCCCGAGGTATCCACAACATCGAGATCCGAACTGGCAATGAGGATGTGAGCGAGCTTATCGCCAAATATCATGATGCTGCTCGCCGAAGGATTAGGCGCGACACGCTGAGCGTTAGAGGCAGCTTCGATCTGTTCGAGCAGGATGGAATGTCTGATTTCGTCTGCGATTGCCTGCTTTATTTCGGGCGTGAAGAGAGGCTGCGCCCCGGAGTTCAAAACGTTGCCTATGAAATAGGACTTTACGTTGTCCGCGATGATGTAGTCGGTGAGCCAGAGGGATGCGGATGGGTAGGCGGGATAGGGCGTAAAGATAGCAGCTGCCTGGCCGTACCAGAGCTCCTGGCTCCATTTCCATGAATGGACGACGGGCACAGCCCACGGATTCAAAGCCCAGGAATAGAACGCTGAAGGATAGAACCGAGAGGGAGTGTAGACGTAGAGCGTTTCGCCGCGGTATTGATAACGGACGTAGAAGGTATCGTATAGTCTGCCGTCACTGTCATAGGTGCGACGAACATACTCGGCGTCCTGAAAGACGTAAGAACGCTGAACGTAGCCGCGACGGTGGCCGACGGAAACAACGCGAGTACCGTCCTGCCGCTGGGTGGAGACGCGCCTCGTTCCACCAATGCTGTGATGGATGTCCATACCACGGGCAGGATCGTGAACGTCAGCAATAGAGGCGTTGTTATCGCGCGTAGCAGCAGAACCACTCTTAGAAGCGCCTGATAGGGCCCCCACTGATCCCCTGTTGCCTTGGGAATGGCTCAAGCCGCCGAAGAGGCCGCCTATTCCTTTCGTGCTTCCCGAATTGCTCGCGGAGGTCGTGGTTGACTGTGGCCTCGCTGCTGCTGCAGGGGCTGGTGCGACGGATTTGGCGTTTCCGCCTACGTCGCCCGTTTTCCCAGCAGTATTGGCAACCATGAGAGCGATTCGAACTGCAATGAAGCCTGAAACGTCGGTGCGGTAGACGATACTGACGACGTCGCCAATTTTTACCTGATCGCATTTGGTGGCGGGGTCGAAGTGGAAGACAAGTTTTGCGGGTTTGTTGTCGGCGTCAACGCCATCAATATCAGCTTCAGTTTTTGAGAGGAGGCGGAGAGTTCCCGATTTTGTAAGAAGCCGACGTGTGGCATCTGCTGCAGGAGAGGAGGTGGCTTGCGCGGTTGGCTGCTGGGCGTGCGAGGGCCGAAGGAGCACAAAAACCAGACTGGTAAGGCTCAGCGTAGTCCGTATCCATGCCATCGATGACTTACTCCCCTCCGCCGCAAGGTATTACTTTGCAGCCGCTGTCGCTTGAGTTTTATCCACTGGCTTGAAGTGAATATTGAGATGCTTTTCGACGATTTCGTAGAGGATATGTAGAAAATATAGCTCCGTTGGAAGAAGGAAGTCCAAATAGATATTCGCCAAATCGAGGAACAGAAAGGCGCATACGATTGGGATAAGAAAAGCGGACAACAAAATGGTGAGCTTGAGCCACCAGCTTTCGTTCGCGACTTCGAAGGATCGATAGATGATGAGGCCGACGAGAAGATCGACGAGGACGCCGACCCAGAGAGGGACCTCGTGCGTGAACTGATGCTGAAGGAGAGACTCCAGATAGTTGGCGTGGAGGCCGAGCCCTGAGAGATAGCCTGCGGGGCTGAGGTGTTGATCGACTGGACCCCCGTAGCCTTGAAGATCATGCCAGCGACCGCCGATGAGAAGCACACGGCCAGCGCAGGCGAGCATTGCATCTTTTTCTTCGTTGGCGAGGTTGGTCACGGAGACCTCGGGATACTGCTCTTCGGGCAAGAAAGTGCCGTAGATGACGCTTTCGCGGAGATTCATGCCGGCGAGCAGAGGATTGCGGCGAATTTCAATAGGACCTTTGACTGCCTTTGCAAGAGCCAGCGCGAAGGAGTCGACGGTTTTGGGCTTTGCCGTATCGGCGGACAACAGATTGACTTCAAGGGGGATCGCACGCTTGTCGCCCGGCAAATTGATGTAACCGACAGACGGGCAACGGGCAAGATTGCAGTCTGGGTTTGCGGAGCCGACTAGATCCTGCGTGGTGAAGATATTAGGTAGCTCGATTCGCTGATCTTTCTCGTCGATGTAGTAGACGCCTGCCAGAACGACGGGAACTCCCTGACGAGTTGCAAACTGGATTGCAGTGAAGAGTGCCTGATCATCGGAGAATCTCGGCTGCGCATCGGTGCCTTCGGGAAAGTGCCGCGGAGCAAGGAGCTCAATGTCGATTCCGATCGCAGCAGCTTTTGTCTCGGTCTGCGATGCGTTGGTGATGAGTCTTGCGAGGAATTCGCGGTTCGTTGGCTGAATTCCATAGAGCGTTGACCAGTGCACGTCGTCATCGATGTAGGCGAGACTGACATAGTCGGGTTGAAACGGTATGGGACGGAGGAGTGTAAGAAGCTGGTAAAAACGCAGCTGCAAATGAAGATTGATGTCGCGAATTTCGCGAGCCGTCTCGCGAATGGCACCAGGACCTTCGATAAGGCGAGTGAAGAGGCTGGACGATACGGAGATGTTCCAGAGAATGATCAGCAGAAAAACGCTGATGACCGTAGGCTTTCGAAAGATGTCCCAGTGAGATTTTTTTGGCGCCGAGGACAGGTCGGCGACTCCGCTCGTTCTCACACCCACCTCCGTTACATTTCCAGAGGGCCCGCATTACCGAACTTATCTTGTAGCAGACATTATCTTAGGGGCGCGCGGTTTATGGAGCAATCGACAAGGTGAGATTGTTTCCTGAGAAGCTACTTCGCTGATGCTGAGGATTGCGCAGTGTGATGGGTACCGGTGGCGATCAATTCTTGGATGTCTTTGAGGGAGTGGATGCCTCCACGGGCGCCTACAGCGGTGCAGTTGAGAGCGGCGGCGGCGCAGGCGAATTCGAGCTGCTGGCCGAGGGACCAGTTTTGCAGGAGAGCGTAGATAAAGCCAGCGTGGAATATGTCGCCCGCCCCGGTGGTGTCCACAACGGAGACACAGAAGGCTGGGATGTGGAGGAGGCGTATGCCGTCGAAAGCGAGGACGCCTTCTTCACCGAGTGTGGCGGCGGCGAGTTTGGCATTGTAACGGGAGTGCATTTTGCGGAGGGCTTGCTCAAGGTTGGGCTCGGCGGTGAGGCGAGTTGGAAAGTCGCGGCTGACGATGAGGTAGTCGACGTTGGTGAGGAGGGATTCGATGTTGGGATAGAGTTCGTCGAGGTCGGCGATCACAGGAATACCCGCTTCGCGGGCCCAGGCTGCGGCCTGAATG
>Ga0210397_10000553_pt1 | contig 25115 bp, 18 predicted proteins | sample IncBWH2OmetaG_FD_160126 | JGI IMG/M metagenome (GOLD analysis project Ga0210397, IMG submission 160126) | Forest soil microbial communities from Barre Woods Harvard Forest LTER site, Petersham, Massachusetts, United States - Inc-BW-H-2-O ...
CTGCGCCGGGCGGGCAACCGTTCGGCGAGGAAAGTCCGGGCTCCACGGAGACACGGTGCCGGATAACGTCCGGCGGGGGCGACCCCAGGGAAAGTGCCACAGAAAACAAACCGCCTGTCCGGTTCGCCGGGCCGGCAAGGGTGAAACGGTGGGGTAAGAGCCCACCGCGCGACCGGCAACGGGAGCGGCACGGCAAACCCCACCGGGAGCAAGACCAAATAGGGGCGGCACGCCGGGCAACCGGCAGCGGTGTTTCCGCGTCGCCGCCCGGGTCGGTCGCGCGAGGCGCTCGGCAACGGGCGTCCCAGAGGAATGGCCATCCATCGCTCCCGGCATCGCTGGGAGCGAGGACAGAACCCGGCTTACAGGCCGTCTGACCCGTCTTGATTCCGCTTTGCGTGTCGCATCTACAAGCCCTTGCGTTTGCCGCCGGCTGATGCACAATAGATGTAGTGTCTAACGCCTTCAGATTCCTTGTGGATTCCTGTCATTGGTGATTGCTTCCCCGAATATCCCATGATATCCCATTGTATCCCGGATAACAGTTAGCGCAGGGGCGTGGGGCACCGGCGGCGGGATACAGGGGGACGGGGCCGTGGCATTTCGGTCCGAAATCCTGATCAAGCTCGATAAGAAAGGCCGGGTCTTGTTGCCCGCAGCCTTCCGTGACGAGCTGCCGGCCGACGACCGCGGCGCCTTCGTCCTCTATCACTCGCCCAACCTACCCGGAGTCGTGAACGGCAATTCGCGCGCGGGCTTCGATTCCATGCTCGACCGGCTGCGCGCCGAAGCGCTCGGTCCCAAGGGCGCGCTCAAGGTGGCGCTCGACGACGAGGCGTTCGATCCGGCGGGCTACCTGTCGGCCAGCGCCCGCACCATCGCCATGGAACCGGACGGTCGCTTCTCGCTGCCGGCCGAGTTCGCCGGCGTGCTCGAGGTCGGCGATGGCGTGATGCTGGTCGGCAAGGGCGACAAGTTCCAGTTGTGGAATCCCGGGCGCTGGCAGGCCCGCCGCGATTCCGATCGCGACAAGATGGCGGCCTTCGTACGCGGCCTGGGCGGGGGTGACGCATGACCGCCGCGTCCCACGTTCCCGTCCTTGCGCGCGAGGTCGTCGACGCCCTGCAGCCGCGCGACGGCGGCCGCTATCTCGACGGCACGTTCGGCGCCGGCGGCTACGCGACCGCGATGCTCGATCGCGCCGACTGCCAGGTGATCGCCCTCGACCGCGATCCCGACGCCATCGCCGCGGGCCAGGCGCTCGCCGAGCGCTATGCGCCGCGGCTGCGCCTGATCGAAGGTCGCTTCGGCGACATGGCCGAGCTTTTGGCGGCCGAGGGCGTTGACGATGTCGACGGCGTGGCGCTCGATCTCGGCGTCTCCTCGATGCAGTTCGACCAGGCGGATCGTGGCTTCTCGTTCCGCGCTTCGGGCCCGCTCGACATGCGCATGGAGCGCAACGGCCCGTCCGCCGCCGACCTGGTGAACGAGGCCGACGAGGCCGAGCTCGCCGACATCATCTGGCGATATGGCGAGGAGCGGAAGAGCCGCCGCGTGGCGCGCGCCATCGTCGAGGCGCGCAAGCACAAGCGCATCGAGACCACGGCCGAGCTGGCCGACATCGTGCGCCGAGCCGTCGGACCGAAGGGCAGGGACGAGAGCGATCCCGCCACCCGGACCTTCCAGGCGCTACGCATCGCCGTGAACGACGAGCTGGGCGAGCTCGAGCGCGGGCTCGCCGCGGCCGAGCAGGTGCTGGCGCCGGGCGGACGGCTGGCCGTCGTCTCGTTCCATTCGCTGGAGGATCGCGCGGTCAAGGAATTCGTGCGCGCCCGCGCCGGCCGCACGCCGGGCCCGTCGCGCCATGCGCCGCCGCGCGCTGCGGACCGTGCCGCGACGCTGGGCGACCTCACGCGCAAGCCGGTGCTGCCGTCGGCCGCCGAGATCGCCGAAAATCCGCGCGCCCGCTCGGCGCGCCTGCGCGTGGCCGAAAAGCTTTCTGGGGGAGGCCGCGCATGATCCATCGCGGACTCCTGTTCTGGTCGGTCGCCGCCGTCGCCACGGCGGTCGGCCTGTTCACCGTGAAATACAAGGTGCAGGATCTCGAGGAGAAGATCGACCGCACCAACCAGAAGATCATCGAGAGCCAGCAGGCCACGCACATCCTGCGGATCGAATGGGCTCACCTCAACGAGGCCGAGCGCATCGAGCGGCTCGCCATCAAGCATCTCAACCTCGAGCCGGCCTCGATCAAGCAGGTCATCCGGCTCGATTCGCTCAAGTCCGAATCTGTCCCCCCGCGGCGCGATCCACCACTCCCTTCCCCCCCACGAACGGGCAACGACGTCCCCTCGTCGAGCTTGCCCGGTGGTGGTCGCGTCGCAGCGGAGGCCGGCAGCCCCTCGCCGGCCTCCGCACCCCATCCAGCGCGTTCGTCCGGACCCACGACGCCCCCTCGACCGGCCCCGATTCAAGAGCCGGCAACAACGGGTCCGGATGGCGACGGCCAGAGCGCCGCAGTGTCGATCGACGAAATCCTCTCGCGAAATGAAGGGGGTCGTCGGTGAGACTGCGGCGCAGGTCTGCCTCGCCCGAACCGGCCGCCGCGGCAAACGCGGCGGCCGGCGCGCGTTACGGGTCGGTTCAGGAGCGTCTCAAGGGCGACGCGCAAGAGACGGCCCGCCAGCGCATCGTCATCGCCTCGATGATCTTCGTCATGGCTTTCGTCGCCGTCGGCCTGCGCATGAGCTACGTGTCGCTGCTGCGCGACGGCGCGGAGCCGACGGAGCGAGTCGCCGCCCGTGGCGGTTCGATCCAGGCCGAGCGTGCCGACATCGTCGACCGCAACGGCGTGGTGCTGGCGACCTCGGTGCCGGTGATGTCGGCCTTCGTCAATCCGCGGCTCCTGCTCGATCCGCAGGATGCCGCGCGCAAGATCGTGGGCGCACTGCCCGAACTCAAGTACGACGACGTGCGCGAGAAGCTCGAAGGCGACAAGACCTTCGTGTGGATCAAGCGCGGATTAAGTCCGCGCGAGCAGGACAAGGTCAACCGCCTCGGCATTCCCGGCCTCGAGTTCCAGGCCGAGGAGCGCCGCATCTATCCGCAGGGAACGGCGGCCGCCCACGTCCTGGGCTATGCCAGCGTCGACAATGCCGGCCTGGCCGGCGTCGAGCGCTTCTTCGACCAGCAGCTGCAGAGCGGCGAGACGCTGCAGCTCGCCATCGATCTCCGCCTGCAGCGCATGGTCGAGCGCGAGATCGCGGCCGCGGTGAAGAAGTTCTCGGCGATCGGCGCCACCGCCATCGTCATGGACGCGACCAACGGCGAGGTCCTCGCCATGGCCTCGCTGCCGACCTTCGATCCAAACAGCACCAAGACCCTCACCAACGAAGCGCTGTTCAACCGCGCCACGCTCGGTGTCTACGAGCAGGGCTCGACCTTCAAGATCTTCAACACCGCCATGGCGCTCGACACCGGCAAGGTGACGTTGAGCAGCGTGTTCGACGCCACCTCGCCGATCAAGATCGACCGCTTCACGATCAACGACGACCATGCCCAGCGCCGGCCGCTCACCGTGCCGGAGCTCTTCAAGTTCTCGTCCAACATCGCCTCGGCCAAGATGGCGGTGGCGATGGGCACCGAGACCCAGCGCGCCTTCTTCGACAAGATCGGCTTCCTGAAGCCGCTCACCACGCAGCTTACCGAACTCGCCGCGCCGCTCTATCCGCGGCACTGGATGACGATCAACACCATGACCATCGCCTTCGGGCATGGCATCTCGGTGACGCCGCTGCATCTGGCGACCGGCGCCGCCGCCGTGGTCAATGGCGGCATGCTGTATTCGCCGAGCCTGGTCAAGCGCAACGCCGCCAGCGATCCCGGCCGCCGCATCATCCAGGCCAAGACCTCGGTGATGATGCGCCAGCTGCTGCGGCTCAACGTCGTCGACGGCACCGGCAAGAAGGCCGACGTGCCGGGCTACGAGGTCGGCGGCAAGACCGGCACCGCCGAGAAAGCCGCGCGCGGCGGCTACCGCCAAAAAGCCCTAATCAGCTCGTTCGCTGGCATGTTCCCGATGAACGATCCGAAGTTCGTCATTGTGGTGTCGCTCGATGAGCCCAAGGGCATCGCCGAAACCGCCGGCTACGCCACGGCGGGCATGGTGGCCGCGCCCAGCGTCAAGACGCTCATCGAAGAGATCGCGTCGCTCTACGGCATCCTGCCGGGCGACCTGAAGGAGGGCCTGCCGCCGATCGAAATCGCCTCCACTCCGGTGCCGGCACAGGTGGTGCCGCCGCAATTCGTGCCGGCGAACGCACGCCATCGCGCGCAGGAGCCGCGCAAGGCGCTGCCGGCAGGGCCCGGCCCCAACCAGACGGCGGCCGCACCCGCAGCGGGAGTGCGCCGCGTTGCTGCTGAGTGAGCTCATGCGGGCGAGCGCCGACGCCACCGCGTCTCCTGCCGCCTGGCCGCGCGACCTTGTTCTTTCCGGCCTTACCCTCGACTCCCGCAAGGTAAAGCCGGGCTTCCTGTTCGCGGCCCTCGCCGGTGCCCGCCAGGACGGCGCGGCGTTCGTCGCCGACGCGGTCGGGCGCGGCGCGGTGGCGATCCTTGCCGCCTTCGACGCGGAGTTGCCGCCGCTCGATCCCGCCATCGTCGTCGTGCGCGCCAGCAATCCGCGTCGTCGCGTGGCGCTGATGGCCGCCGCCTTCGCCGGTCTGCAGCCCGCCACCATCGCCGCCGTCACCGGCACCAACGGCAAATCCTCGACCGTGCACTTCGTGCGCCAAATCTGGCAGACGCTTGGCCTCAGCGCCGCGAGCGTCGGCACGCTCGGCATCGTCTCGCCGGGGCTGACGCGCGACGCCGGCCTCACCACGCCGGACCCGGTGCAGCTTCACGAGGACCTGGCGACCCTGGCGCGCGAGGGCGTGACGCATCTTGCGATCGAGGCGTCGAGCCATGGTCTCGATCAGCATCGCCTCGACGGCATCCGCCTCTCGGCCGCCGGCTTCACCAACCTGACGCACGAGCATCTCGACTACCACGCCTCGATGGACGACTACTTCGCGGCCAAGGCGCGGCTGTTCGAAAGCCTGTTGCCGCAAGGCGGCACGGCGGTCGTGAATGCCGACAGCGACCGCGCCCCGGCCCTGGCCGCGATCTGCAAGCGCCGCGGCATCCGTTTCTGGACCTACGGCGCAAGAGGCCGCGAGTTCCGGCTGCTGAAGGACCAGCCGACGCCGGCCGGCCAGCATCTTTTGCTCGAGATGCTGGGCCAGCGTCATGAGATCGAGCTGCCGCTGGTCGGCGGCTTCCAGGCCTCCAATGCGCTGGGCGCCCTCGGCCTCGTCGTCGCGACCGGCGGCGATCCGACGCACGCCGCGCAGGCCCTGGCGAGCGTAAGCGGTGCGCCCGGCCGCCTGCAGCTCGTCGCCCGTCATCGCTCGGGCGCAGCGGTCTATGTCGACTACGCCCACAAGCCCGAGGCGCTCGAAACCGTCCTTGCGACCTTGCGTCCCTTCGCCCGCGGCAAGCTGGTCGTGGTGTTCGGCTGCGGTGGCGATCGCGATCGCGCCAAGCGGCCGGTGATGGGCGAGATCGCCACGCGCCTCGCCGATCTCACGCTGGTGACCGACGACAATCCGCGCAGCGAGGAGCCGGCGGCGATCCGCGCCGAGATCGTGCGCGGCATTCCGGCCGAGCGGAAGAACTGGACCGAAGTGGCGGACGGCCGGCATGCCGCCATCGAGCAGGGCATGGCGGCACTCGGGGGCAAGGACGACCTGCTGCTGATCGCCGGCAAGGGCCACGAAACCGGCCAGACGATCAAGGGCGTGACGCATCATTTCGACGATGCGGAGGTCGCGCGCGAGTTCGCGGAGGCGGTGACGTGAGCGCACTGTGGACCTCCGACGAGGTGGCGCGCGCCCTGGCGCCGGCGGTGATCGCGGTGCCGTTTGACGCGAACGGCGTCACCTTCGACAGCCGTGCCGTCGTCAAAGATGACCTGTTCTTTGCCTTGAGCGGCGAGACCACCGACGGTCATGGTTTCGTCGGCGAAGCTTTCAAGCGCGGCGCCGCGGCCGCCGTGGTGTCGCGCGATGTCGAGGGTGCGGGCGGCACGCTGATCCGTGTGCCCGACACCATGCAGGCGCTGGTCGACCTTGGCCGCGCCGGCCGCCGGCGCAGCAAGGCCCGGATCGCAAGCGTCACCGGCTCGGTCGGCAAGACCAGCACCAAGGACGCGCTGCGTGCCATGCTGGCGGCCCAGGCGCCGACCTCGGCCAGCGCGGCAAGCTTCAACAACCATGTCGGCGTGCCGATAAGCCTGGCTCGGCTGCCGCGTGAGGCGCGCTACGGCGTCTTCGAGATCGGCATGAACCATCCCGGCGAGATCGAGCCGCTGGCCCGCCAGGTCGCGGCGCATGTCGGCGTGATCACCAATGTCGGGCCGGTCCATATCGGCTACATGGGCTCGGAAGAGGCCATCGCCGACGAGAAAGGTTGCCTGTTCGCCGGCATGGCGGAAGGTGCAGTGGCCGTGCTCAACCGCGACAGTTCCCACTACGACCGTCTGGCGGGGCATGCCCGCCGCTTCGGCGTGTCGCGCATCGTCGGTTTCGGTCGCAGCGAGGCCGCCGAGGCGCGGCTTCTTTCCTGCAGCCTGCAGGATACTGGCAGCGATGTTGTCGCCTTGATCCACGGACGGCGGATCGAGTATCGCCTAGGCGCGGCAGGCGAGCATTGGGTGCTGAACAGCATCGCGGCGCTGGCCGTCGTGGAGGCGCTGGGTGCAAACGTCGTCGAAGCGGCGGCGGCGCTCAAGGGCATTGGAGCGTCGCCCGGTCGCGGCGCACGGCGAATGCTGAAGTTCGGCGCCGGCACGGTGGAGTTGCTTGACGAGAGCTACAATGCCAACCCGGTCTCGATGCGCGCGATGCTGGCGCTGTTGGCGCGCACCGAGCCGGCCCGCGGCGGTCGCCGGCTGCTGGCGATGGGCGACATGCGCGAGCTGGGCGAGGGGGCGGATGCCTACCATGCCGGGCTTGCCGACGCGGTGGCGGCGAGCGGCGCGGCGCAGGTCTTTCTCTGCGGACCGCACATGCAGGCGCTGTGGCAGCTTCTGGCGCCGGCGCAGCGCGGCGTGCATCGGCCGGACTCGGCGTCGCTCGCCGGCGAGGTCGCGGCGGCGCTCAGGGCAGGGGACGTGATCGCGGTGAAGGGGTCGTTGGGTTCGAAAATGAAGAATGTCGTCGACGCCATCATGGCGGCAAGCGACGGCGAGACGGGACGCTAAGATGTTTTACCTTCTCTATCCGCTGGCGGACGTCTTCACGCCTTTCAACCTGTTCCGCTACCTGACCTTCCGCTCGATCGCGGCCTTCCTGACGGCGCTCGTCCTGAGCTTCCTGATCGGCGGTGGGCTGATCCGCTGGCTGCGCAGCAAGCAGAAGCAGGGCCAGCCGATCCGCGACGACGGCCCGGCCAGCCATCTCGTGAACAAGAAGGGCACGCCGACCATGGGCGGACTCCTGATCCTGATCACGCTCACGATCGCCACCCTGCTGTGGGCCGACCTCACCAACCACTATGTCTGGATCGTGCTGGGCGTCACCCTGACATTCGGCGCCGTGGGCTTCTGGGACGACTTCCTCAAAGTTACCAAGCGCAATCCCAAGGGCGTGCCGGGCAAGGTGAAACTCGCGCTTTCGATCGTGGTGGCCGGTGCGGCTGCCTGGCTGATCGCCCAGTCCTCGCCCGCGCCGTTGCGCTACATGCTGGCCTTCCCGTTCCTCAAGGACGTGTTGCTGCCGCTCAGCGTCGTCGGTTTCGTGCTCTTCGCCATCCTGGTGATGGTGGGCGCCTCCAACGCCGTCAACCTCACCGACGGCCTCGATGGCCTCGCGATCGGCCCGGTGATCATGGCCTCCGCCGTGTTCGGCCTCATCGCCTACGTCGTGGGCAACACCGTTCTCACCAATTATCTCTATCTCCATCACATCCCGCGTTCGGGCGAGCTCGCCGTGCTGCTGTCCGCGCTGGTCGGCGCGGGCCTGGGCTTTCTGTGGTTCAACGCGCCGCCCGCCATGGTGTTCATGGGCGACACCGGATCGCTTGCCATCGGCGGCGCCCTGGGCGCGGTGGCCGTTGTCACCAAGCACGAGATCGTGCTGGCCATCGTCGGCGGCCTGTTCGTCCTCGAAACTGTTTCGGTCATCGTCCAGGTCCTGTCCTACAAATGGACCGGGCGCCGGGTTTTCCGCATGGCGCCGTTGCACCATCATTTCGAGCAGAAGGGCTGGGCCGAGCCCACCATCGTCTTTCGCTTCTGGATCATCGCCGCCATCCTGGCGATGGCCGGTCTCGCTACCCTGAAACTGCGGTGACCGAATGATCGATCTCGCTGTGCTCAAGGGTTCGTCGTTCGTCGTGCTGGGACTTGCGCGCTCCGGCCTGGCGACGGTGCGCGCCCTGAGCGCAGCCGGGATCGACTGTGTCGCCTGGGACGACAACGCCGCCTCGCGCGAGGCCGCGACCAGGCTCGGCGTTCCCGTCGTCGAACCGGCATCCATCGGCTGGTCTGGCGTGGCCGCGCTCGTCATCAGCCCCGGCATTCCGAGCCATCTGCCCAAGCCGCATCCTGTCGCCGCCGCGGCGCGCGCGGCCGGCAAGAAGATCGTTTGCGACATCGAGCTTCTGGCCCGCGCCCAGCCGAAGGCGGGTTTCGTCGGCATCACCGGCACCAACGGCAAATCGACGACAACCGCCCTGATCGGCCATATCCTCGTCGAAGCCGGCCGGCGCTGCGAGGTCGGCGGCAATATCGGCCGCGGCGCGCTCGATCTCGCGCCGCTCGGCCCAAGCGGCATCTATGTGCTGGAGCTCTCGTCCTACCAGCTCGAACTGCTCGACAGCTTCCGCGCCAATGTCGCGGTTTGGCTCAACATCACGCCCGACCATATCGACCGGCACGGCGACATGGCAGGCTATGTCGCGGCCAAGGAAAACATCTTCGCGCGCCAGCGGCCCGGCGACTGCGCCGTGATCGGCATCGACGATCGGCCTTCGCACGCCGTCTACGACAGGATGGCGGCGCGATCCGGCATCGCCGCGGTGCCGGTGGCGCTGGAGCGTCCCGTCGCGGGCGGCGTGTCGTTTCGCGCCGGCATGCTGATCGACGCCGACGGCTACAGGGTCGATTTTTCCGATGTGCCGACCCTGCCGGGCGATCACAACGCGCAGAACGCCGCCTGCGCCTGGGCGGCCTGCCGCTGGCTCGACGTGCCGCGCGAGAAGATCGTGGCCGGTCTCAAGAGCTATCCCGGCCTGCCACATCGCCAGGAGCGCGTCGCTTCGGTCGGCCAGGTCATCTACGTCAACGACAGCAAGGCGACCAACGCCGACGCCACGGCCCGCGCGCTGTCGTCCTATCGCGACATCTACTGGATCCTCGGCGGCCAGGCGAAGGAGGGCGGCGTGGCGCCGCTCGCGCCCTGGTTCGACCGTATCCGTCATGCCTTCCTGATCGGCGAGGCGACCGAGCTGTTCGCCTCCCAGCTCGAGGGCAAGCTTGCCTACAGCCGCTGCGGCGACTTGAAGTCGGCGCTCGACGCCGCGCACCAGCGCGCGCTGCGCGAGGCGCACGGCGCGGCCGTCGTCCTGCTGTCGCCCGCCTGCGCGTCGTGGGACCAGTGGAAGAGTTACGAGCACCGCGGCGATGCGTTCCGCGCCATGGCGCGCGCCCTGCCGGGGGCAGAGAGTTTGGGGAGGGCAGCGTGATCCAGGTTCCGCGCGACGACCGCAGTGTCATCGGCCAATGGTGGTGGACCGTCGACCGCTGGTCGCTGGGCGCCGTGCTGGCGATCATGGCGTTCGGCGTCCTGCTCACGCTTGCCGCCTCGCCGCCGGCCGCCGAGCGCATCGGCGCCGACTCGTTCCTGTTCGCCAAGCGCCAGTTCGTGTTCCTGCCGATGGCCCTGATGCTGATGCTGGCCATCTCGCTGGCCTCGCCGCGCCATGTCCGCCGTCTGGCGCTGATCGTGTTCTGCGGCAGCGTGCTGTTGCTGGCCGCCACCTTCGTCATCGGGGTCGAGATCAAGGGCGCGCGGCGCTGGATCGCGGTGCCCGGCCTGTCCAGCGTGCAGCCGTCGGAATTCGTGAAGCCCAGCCTGGCCGTGATCTCGGCCTGGCTGCTGGCGCAAAGCCGCACCGAGCGCCGGGCGCCCGGTTATATCCTCTCGACCCTGCTGGTCGGCGGCGTGCTGGCGCTGCTGGTAATGCAGCCCGACCTCGGCATGAGCATCGTGGTCGCTCTGGTATGGGCGATCCAGCTCTTCGTCGTCGGCCTACCGATGTGGGTCGCGGGTTTCGGCATGGCGGGCGGCGCGGCGTCGATCGTCGGCGCCTACTTCGCGTTCGGCCACGTACGCAGTCGCTTCGACCGCTTCCTCGATCCGTCCTCGGGCGACAACTACCAGGTCAACACCTCGCTCGAGGCGTTCATGAACGGCGGCCCGTTCGGCCGCGGCCCGGGCGAGGGCACAGTGAAGGCTCAGCTGCCCGACGCGCACACCGATTTCATCATGGCCGTCGCCGGCGAGGAATTTGGCCTGATCGTCTGCCTGATGATCCTCGCCCTGTTCGCCTTCGTGACCCTGCGGGCGATGTCGCGCGCCTCGAAGGAGACCAGCCTGTTCATCACCCTGGCGGCGACCGGGCTTGGCGTGCAGTTCGGCCTGCAGGCTGCCATCAACATGGCCTCGACCATCCAGCTCATCCCCGCCAAGGGCATGACCCTGCCGTTCATTTCCTACGGCGGCTCCTCGGCGCTGGCCATGGCGATCTGCGTCGGCATGATGCTGTCGCTCACCCGCGAGCATGCCGGCCTCAGGGAGGCGGTGTGATGGCCGAGCCGCGCCTCCTGCCGGGGCCGGTGGTCCTGGCGACCGGCGGCACCGGCGGGCACGTGTTCCCGGCCGAAGCGCTGGCCGGCGAGCTCGAAGCGCGCGGCGTGCCGTTCGCGCTGGTCACCGATTCGCGCGGCAAGCAGTGGCAGGGCGCGCTGGCCCACCGGCCGATCCACTATATCCACTCGGCAAGCCCCACCGGCTCGCTCGGCCGCCGTCTGATGGCGCTCCTGTCGCTGGGGTTCGGCTTGTTCGACGCCTGGTGGGCGCTCGGTCGCATCGGCCCGTCGGCCGTCGTCGGCTTCGGCGGCTACGCCTCCGTGCCGACCATGATCGCCGCCCGCCTGCGCCGGCTGCCGTCCATGCTGCACGAACAGAATGCCGTGCTGGGCAAGGCCAATCGCCTGGTGCAGGGCGGCGCGGCGCGCATCGCGACCTCGTTCACCCGCACGCGCCACGTCGCCGAGGGCGACCGCCGCGCGCGTCTCGTCGGCAATCCGGTCCGCGAGACCGTGCGGGCGCTGCGCCACTCGCCCTATCGTGCGCCAGGCGAGGGCAGGGTGGTCGATCTCGTGGTCTTCGGCGGCAGCCAGGGCGCGGCCTCGTTCAGCCAGGTCGTGCCCGAGGCCGTGCTGTCCCTGCCGGCGCCGCTGCGCGCGCGCCTGCGCCTGGTGCAGCAGTGCCGGCGCGAGGACCTCGACCAGGCGCGCCAGCGCTACGCCCGGGCCGGCATCGTGGTCGAGCTGGCGCCGTTCTTCGCCGACCTGCCGCAGCGGATCGCCGCCGCGCACCTCGTAATCGGCCGCGCCGGCGCCTCGACCGTGGCCGAGCTCGCCGCCATCGGCCGGCCGTCGATCCTGGTGCCCTATCCCTATGCCGCCGACGATCACCAGACCGCCAATGCCCGCGCATTCGAGGCGGCCGGCGCCTGCATCGTGATCCCGCATGCTGCGTTCACGCCGACGACCCTGGCCGGACACCTGGCGGCCCTGGTCGAGGCGCCGCAACGGCTGGCCGCCATGGCGGCGGCCGCTCACGCCGCGGGTCGGCCCGATGCCGCGGCGCGCCTGGCCGACCTGGTCGGTGAAATGACCGGGCTTGCTCTTTCGCCGTCAGGAGTCGCTGCATGAGGGCGCTGCCGCTCGATATCGGACTGATCCATTTCGTCGGCATCGGCGGCATCGGCATGTCGGGCATCGCCGAGGTGCTGCACAATCTCGGCTACAAGGTGCAGGGCAGCGACATCGCCGAGGGCGCCAACACGCGACGGCTGGTCGAGCACGGCATCAAGGTCGCGATCGGCCATCGCGCCGACAACATCGCCAACGCTCAGGTCGTGGTCGTGTCGAGCGCGGTGAAGAGGGACAACCCCGAGGTGCTGGCGGCGCGGGCGCGCTTGCTGCCGGTGGTGCGCCGCGCCGAGATGCTGGGCGAGCTGATGCGCCTGAAGTGGTCGGTTGCGGTTGGCGGCACCCACGGCAAGACCACCACCACCTCGATGGTCGCCGCCATGCTCGACGCGGGCGGTCTCGATCCCACCGTCATAAACGGTGGCATCATCAACGCCTACGGCACCAACGCCCGGCTCGGTGCCGGCGACTGGATGGTGGTGGAGTCCGACGAATCGGACGGCTCGTTCCTGCGTCTCCCCGCCGTCATCGCCGTGGTCACAAACGTCGACCCTGAGCATCTCGATCACTACGGCACCTTCGACGCGCTGCGCGACGCCTTCGTGCGCTTCGTCGAGAACATCCCGTTCTACGGCTTTGCCGTGCTGTGCACCGACCATCCCGAGGTGCAGGCGCTGATTCCGCGCATCGCCGACCGACGCCTCATCACCTACGGCATCGGCGCCAACGCCGACATCCGCGCCATCAACCTCAGGCTGGACCGCGGCGGCGCCGACTTCGACGTCATGATCCAGAATCGCGCGACCAACGAATCGCGCACCATCGTCGACATCCGCCTGCCGATGTTCGGCCAGCACAACGTGCAGAACTCGCTCGCCGCAATCGCCGTGGCGCAGGAGATGGGTCTGCCCGACGACGCGATCCGCCGCGCGCTCGCCTCCTTCGGCGGCGTCAAGCGGCGCTTCACCAAGACCGGTGAGGCGCACGGCATCACGGTGATCGACGATTACGGCCATCATCCCGTCGAGATCGCCGTCACGTTACGCGCCGCCCGTCAGGCCTATGGCGGCTCCGGGCGGGTGATCGCGGTCATGCAGCCGCACCGCTACACGCGGCTGGCGGCACTCAAGGACGAGTTCGCCAGCTGCTTCTCCGACGCCGACGCCGTGTTGATCGCCGACGTCTATGCGGCCGGCGAGACGCCGATCGCGGGCGTCAATCGCGACATGCTGGTGGGCCTGGTGCGCCGCGCCGGCCATCGCGACGTCACGCCGCTCGGGGGCCCGGGCGACCTGCCCGGCCTGATCTGGCAGATGGCGCGGCCGGGCGATGTCGTGGTCTTTCTGGGTGCCGGCAACATCACCGCCTGGGCGCACGCGCTGCCCGGCCAGATCCAGCAGATCGCAGTCGAGCATGGCGGGCTGCGCGCCATCGCCAATGACTCCGGCCCCTTCAACAGCGGCTCGGCGGCATGATGGCGCTCGCTACCTCCCATCCTCACCTGATCGACCGGTTGCCGAGGCCGCGCGGCCGGCTTGCGGCCGATGCGCCGCTGGGTCCGCAGACCTGGTTCGGGACCGGCGGACCGGCCGAAGTGCTGTTCCGCCCAGCCGACGCCCAGGACCTCGCCTCGTTCCTGAAGGCGCTGCCGGCCGACGTGCCGGTCACCGTCCTCGGGGTCGGCTCGAACCTGCTGGTGCGTGACGGTGGCGTGAAAGGCGTGGTCGTCCGGCTGATGCGCGGCTTTACCGGCATCGCCGTCGAAGGCAACGAACTTGTGGCGGGCGCCGGCGCCCCCGATCTCAACCTGGCGCTGACGGCGCGCGACCATGGGCTGGCCGGCCTCGAATTCCTGAGCGGCATCCCCGGCACGATCGGCGGTGCGGTGATGATGAACGCCGGCGCCTATGGCGGCGAACTCGCACAGGTCCTGATCTCGGCCGAGGCGGCCGACCGCGCCGGCAAGCTGCATCGTGTCGGTGCCGCCGCGCTCAGCTTCGGCTACCGCCACTGCAGCGCGCCGGCCGACTGGATCTTCACCTCCGCCCGGCTGCGCGCCCAGCCCGGCGACCCGCTCGTCATCGCCCGCCGTATCGCCGAGATCGATGCTACGCGCACCGAATCGCAGCCGCGCAGCCGCACCGGCGGCTCGACCTTCGTCAATCCCCCCGGCCACAAGGCCTGGGAACTGATCGACCAGGCCGGCTGTCGCGGCCTGCGCATCGGCGAGGCGCAGGTCTCCGAAAAGCACTGCAACTTCCTGATCAATCTCGGTGCCGCCCGAGCTGACGATATCGAGGCGCTGGGCGAAGAGGTGCGGCGGCGGGTGCTCGCCCGCAGCGGCGTTCGCCTCGAGTGGGAAATCCGCCGCATCGGGGTGCCGGGACCTGTGGTGAGCGGAGACGAACGATGAATCGCAAGGTCGCGGTCCTGATGGGCGGCTGGTCGCCCGAGCGCGAGGTCTCGCTGGTCAGCGGCAAGGCCTGCGCCGAGGGCCTGCGCGAAGGCGGGCACGATGTCGTCGAATACGACGTCAAGCGCGACCTGCGTGCCCTGATCGACTTCCTGCGCCCGGTGGGGGGCGGCGGCCCCGACGTGGTGTTCAACGCCCTGCATGGCAAGTACGGCGAGGATGGCTGCATCCAGGGCGTGCTCGAAGTACTGGCTGTGCCCTACACCCATTCCGGCGTGCTGCCCTCGGCGATCGCCATGGACAAGCCGATGGCGCGTCACGTCTTTACCTCGCTCGGCCTGCGTGTTGCCCAGGGCAAGGTGATCGAGCGCCACGCGCTCGCATCGGGCGATCCCATGCCGCGGCCATATGTGGTAAAGCCGATCGATCAGGGCTCCAGCGTAGGCGTGCATATCGTGCGTGAAGGCGACAACCTCGCCGCCGTCGAGGTGGCGGAAGTCGCGTTCGGCGAGAAGGTTCTGGTCGAGAAGTTCGTGCCCGGCCGCGAGCTCACCGTCGCGGTGATGGGCGATCGCGCCGTGGCGGTCACCGAACTGCGCCCCCGCACGCGCTTCTACGACTACGAAGCCAAGTACACCGACGGCATCACCGAGCATCTGGTGCCCGCGCCGATCCCGGAAGAGGTCTACGAGCTTGCCAAGCAATGGGCGCTCGCCGCCCACCAGGCGCTGGGCTGCAGCGGTCTCACCCGCGCCGATCTGCGCTGGGACGATTCCAAGCCCGGCACAGCGGGACTGGTCATCCTCGAGCTCAACACCCAGCCCGGCATGACGCCGTTGTCGCTGGCGCCGGAGCAGGCCCGATGGGCGGGCATCTCGTGGCCCGCGCTCATGACCTGGATGGTCGACCACGCGCGGCACCCGACATGAGCGCGGCCCCCCCGAAAATCGGCGGCCAGCGGCGCGACTACGACCGGCGCAAGAAGCGCGGTCCCATCCGCAACAAGACCGTCCGTCCGCTGTGGCGCCAGCCGATGCTGCTCGGCCTCGTCGTCCTGTTGCTGGGCTGCGGCGGGGCGGGTGGCTGGTGGGCGTGGCACGAGGGCTGGCTGGTCGAGGCGCGCAACCGCCTCGATGCCGTCTCGCGCAGCATCGTCGGCGCCATCACGCCCTTCAAGCTGACGGACGTGACGGTCGAGGGCCGCGACTATGTCGAGAAGAGCGCCATCCTGGCCGCCCTCGACGTCAAACCGGGCGATTCCCTGCTCGGTATCGATCTGCAGGCGTCGCGGCAGAGACTCGAGGCGATCGACTGGGTGGAGAGCGCCACAGTCGAGCGGCGGCTGCCCGACACGCTCTATGTCACGATGAAGGAACGCCGCGCCGTCGCCATCTGGCAAAACGGCGCGGAATACACGCTGATCGACACCGACGGCCGCACGGTGCGCGCCAGCCGCATGCCGCCGGGCGCCGAGACGCTGCTGCTGCTGGGCGGCGCGGGAGCCCCCGAGCACGTCGGCGAGCTGCTGCTGCTGCTGGCCTACGAGCCCACGGTCGCCCGCCAGCTGCGCGCCGCCGTGTGGGTCGGCCAGCGGCGGTGGAACCTGATCCTGAACAACGGTGTCGAAATCTGGCTGCCGGAAGAGGACGCGGTCGCTGCGCTCAAGCAGCTCGCCATCCTCGATGGGCAGCACAAATTGTTGTCGCGCGAGTTCGGCGTCGTCGATCTCAGGTTGCCGGACAAGCTCTACCTCAAGAAACGCAGCGCAGTCGAGGCGGTGCCGCCGGGACCTGTGTGACTGGCCGGCGTGATGTATAGTGAGACCTGAGGTGTACGCGTAGCGACGGGGGAACATCGTGGCGAAGACAAGAAACGGCGTGATTGCAGCACTCGACATCGGCACCAGCAAAGTCGTTTGTTTCGTGGCGCGTGTCGACGGACAGGGGCTGCGCGTCGTCGGCATCGGCCACCAGCCGTCCCAGGGCATGCGCTCGGGCAACATCGTCGACATGGAAGCCGCCACGCGCGCCATTTCGTCGGCAGTGTCGACGGCGGAGGAGATGTGCGGCGAACACGTGCGCGAAGTCATCGTCGGCGTGAGCGGCGGCTCGGCAGCCTCGCACAATCAGAGCCTCGATGTCGCGATCGGTCATCACGAGATCGGTGAGCGCGACGTACGGCGCGTCCAGACGCATATCCACCTGCCGGCCGAGACCGCCGACCGCGACATCATCCATTCCGAGGCGATCGGCTATTCGGTCGACGGCACGCCGGTGCGCGACGCGCGCGGCATGTTCGGCGAGCGGCTGGGCGTCGACGTGCACCTGGTCACGGCGGCGAGCGGTGCCATGCGCAACCTGCAGGTCTGCGTGCGCCGCGCCCATCTCGAGATCGCCGAGCGCGTGGTGGCGGCCCACGCCTCGGGCCTGAGCTCGCTGGTCTCCGACGAGCGCGACCTCGGCGTCACCTTGATCGACATGGGCGGCGGCACGACCTCGATCGCCGTCTTCTACGAGGGCCATCTGGTGCATGTCGACACCATCCCCGTCGGTGGCGAGCACGTCACCCGCGACATCGCCCGCGGGCTGTCGACGCCGCTTGCCCATGCCGACCGCATGAAGACCCAGATCGGCCGGGCCGTGGCCAAGCCCAACGACGAGTACGACATCATCGACGTGCCGCTGATCGGCGAAGAAGACCGCACGCGGCCCAACCACATCCCGCGCTCGATCCTTGTCGGCATCATCCGTCCGCGGATCGAAGAGACGTTCGAGCTGGTCCGCAATCGGCTCGAAGCCAGCGGTGTGGATAAGTTGGCCGGCGGGCGCGCGGTCATCGTCGGCGGCGCTTGCCAGCTCGACGGCGTGCCTGAAGTCGCGGCGGCGATCCTCAACAAGAAAGTCCGCATCGGTGGGCCTTTGCGATTGGCGGGGCTGGCGGATTCCACCGGTGGTCCGGCCTTTTCGGCCGCGGCGGGCCTGCTCGCCTTCGCAATGCACCATCATGCCGCTGCCCAGGCACAACCGGTGACGACGGAGGCGCCGTCAGGACGAATTGGGCGCATTGGTAGTTGGATTAGGGAAAATTTTTAGGCAATATGTTGTGCGGGGATGGGCAATCCCCACAGGCTATTGATAAGAAGCAAGAAAAGCCGGTGGCGGTGAAGGGTCTCTCCAAAAACGGCCCGCGCCGTCGCTCCGAGCAGATACCCCCCTCGTTTGCGTGGAGAAGTGCCTAATGACAATCAACCTCAGTCTCCCTCAGACGGAGTCCGAGATTAAGCCGCGTATCACCGTCGTCGGCGTCGGTGGCGCGGGCGGAAACGCCGTCAACAACATGATCAGCGCCGCCCTCGAGGGCGTCGAATTCATCGTCGCCAACACCGACGCACAGGCGCTCGGCCAGTCGCTGGCCGACCGTCGCGTCCAGCTCGGCATCACCATCACGCAAGGCCTGGGCGCGGGTGCGCGGCCCGAGGTCGGCCGACAGGCGGCGGAAGAGGCGCTGCCGGAAATCCTCCAGCTGCTCGACGGCGCCAACATGGTGTTCGTCACGGCGGGCATGGGCGGCGGCACCGGCACCGGTGCGGCGCCGGTCATCGCCGCGGCGGCTCGTGAGCAGGGCATCCTCACCATCGGCGTCGTCACCAAGCCGTTCCACTTCGAGGGCCGTCGCCGCATGCAGTCGGCCGAGCAGGGCATCTTGGAGCTGGAGAAGGTGGTCGACACGCTGATCGTCATTCCCAACCAGAACCTGTTCAAGATCGCCAACGAGAAGACGACCTTCGCCGACGCCTTCAAGATGGCCGACGACGTGCTGCACATGGGCGTGCGCGGCGTCACCGACCTCATGGTCATGCCGGGCCTCATCAACCTCGACTTCGCTGACATCCGCACCGTGATGGGCGAGATGGGCAAGGCGATGATGGGTACCGGCGAGGCCGAGGGCCAGGATCGCAGCAGGGTCGCCGCCGAGAGCGCGATCTCCAACCCGCTGCTGGAAGATCATTCGATGAAGGGCGCCAAGGGCGTGCTCATCAACATCACCGGCGGCCTCGACATGACCCTGCACGAGGTCGACGAGGCGGCCAACCGCATCCGCGAGGAAGTCGACGCCGACGCCAACATCATCTTCGGCTCGACCTTCGACGCCACCATGCAGGGCCGCATGCGTGTGTCGGTGGTCGCCACCGGCATCGCCGCCATGGCTGCTCAGCAGCCGGCGCCGAACTACCTGTCGCTCGACATGAACCGGCCGATGCAGACCGGCCAGCCGGCGCTCAGCCGTCCGGCGGCACCGCCGGTCGGACGGGTCGCCATGCCGGCCGCTGCCATGGCGCCGCCGCCGGCGCCGATGGCCGCCGTGCCCGTCGCGGCTCCGATTGCCGCCGTCGCTCCGCCGCCGGCGCCGCCGATGATGGCGCCAGCGCCCACACCCGCACCGATCGCGGCCCTGGCCCCGACGGCGCCCGCGCCGGCGCCGATCGCTGCACCGGTCATGGCGACGGCGCCCGAGCCGGCGGCCGAAGCACCGATTGCCGCGCAGGTCATGATGGTGGCGCCGGTCGAGGCACCGGCCGCGCCGGCACCGGCGCCCGCGGCGCCGCCCGCTCCGATGGCCGCAACACCCGCAGCGGCTCCGATCGCTGCGTCGCAGCGGCCGCTGGTCGACGAAAATGACTGGCGCGTGAGTCGTCCCAAGGTTCCGGTGCGGACCAGCGAGCCTGTTGCGCGGCCGGTTGCCGCGCGACCGGCTGCCGAGAGCCGATCGCCGAACCTGTTCCAGCGCATCACCGGCGCTTTCGCGGCCCCCAAGCCCGCGACGCCGCCGATCGCTCCGCCGGTGGCCCCGGCCGAGCCGCCGGCTGCGCGTTCGGCGGCGGAAAATGTCGTCGCCGTCGCGCCCAAGGCGACCGCGCGTCCGGCGCCGGCGCAGGCCTCGATCAATCTCGACGTCACCGAGCGGGCCAAGCCCACGCGGGACGACGACGACCTGCAAATTCCTGCGTTTCTGCGTCGTCAAGCCAACTGATGCAGGTTCTGGCGTTATCCACGCATCTTTGAGGGGCCGCACGGCCCCTCTTTTTTTCGCCTCGGCATGATATAACGCGCCGGCACAAGAATTTGACGGATGGGTATGTCGAAAGCGGTTTCAGGTAAGGCTCACGGCGCGATCGCCGGGTTGGCGCTCGCTCTGGCGTCGCTCGGGCTTGGCGGCTGCAGCTCGTCGTCGGACGACGACAAGAACTACGTCGAGCAGCCTGTCGAGGTCCTCTACAACCGCGCGCTCGATGATCTCGGCCAGCAGGAATACAAGGCCGCCGCCAAGGGCTTCGAGGAAGTCGACCGCCAGCACCCTTACTCGGTATGGGCGACCAAGGCCGAGATCATGGCCGCCTTCGCCTACTACCAGTCGAACAAGTACGATGAGGCCATCATCGCGCTCGACCGCTTCATCCAGCTTCATCCCGGGCACAAGGACATTCCCTACGCCTACTACCTGAAGGCGATTTGCTACTACGAGCAGATCTCCGACATCGGCCGCGACCAGCGCATCACCCAGCAGGCGCTCGACGCCCTGGCCGAAGTCGTCAAGCGCTTCCCCGAATCGCCGTATGCCCGCGACTCGCGTCTCAAGGTCGAACTCGCCATCGACCATCTCGCCGGCAAGGAGATGGCGGTCGGCCGCTACTACCAAGCGAACCAGCAGTATATCGGGGCGATCAACCGCTATCGCGTCGTGATCGAGCGCTACCAGACGACCACGCACGTGCCGGAGGCGCTGCATCGCCTGGTCGAGAGCTACCTCTCGCTCGGCGTGAAAAGCGAGGCGCAGGAAGCTGCGGCGGTGCTGGGCTACAACTTCCCGGGCAGCGACTGGTATCAGGACAGCTACTACCTGATGACCGGCGAAGGCGGCCCCGCGCCGAGCGACGAGAAGCGCGGCTGGTTCTTCGGCCTCTTCTGACCGGGCCTGCATGCTCGTCTCGCTCTCGATCCGTGACTTCGTCCTGATCGAGAAGCTCGACTTGAATTTTTCGCGGAGTGCCGCCGGCGCGGCCGCGGGCGGACTGGGTGCGCTCACCGGCGAGACCGGCGCCGGCAAGTCGATCCTGATCGACGCCCTCGGCCTTGCGCTGGGGGCCCGCGCCGAATCGGGCGCGGTGCGGCGGGGCGCCGCCCAGGCATCGGTGGCGGCCTCGTTCGACCTGGCCAAGGACCATCCCGCCCGCACCATGCTGGCCGAGCAGGCGCTCGACGACGAGGACGTGCTTACCCTGCGCCGCCTGGTCGGCGTCGACGGGCGCGGCCGCGCCTTCGTCAACGACCAGGCGGTGTCGGTGGCGCTGCTGCGCCGGCTGGGCGACACGCTGGTCGAGATCCAGGGCCAGATGGAACAGCACGGCCTCTTGGATATGGCGACCCATCGCGCTTCTCTCGATGCCTTCGCCGGGTTGGAGAAGCAGGGCGAAGCGGTGCGGGCCGCCTGGCACGCCTGGCGCAGCGCCGAGCGGGCGCATGCCGACGCCGAAGAAGCGGCCGCCGCCGCGCGGCGCGACGAGGATTTCCTGCGTCACGCGGTGAAGGAGCTCGCGACGCTGTCCCCCAAGCCGGATGACGAGGAGACGTTGGCCGGCGAACGGCAGCTGCTGCGCGCCGGCAGTGCGTTGGGCGAGGCGGTGGCCCAGTCGCTGGCCGAACTAGAGCAGGGGCGCGGCGCCGTCACCGCGCTGCGCACGGCGCACCGCCTGATCGAGCGCAATGTCGACAAGGCCTTGGGCCGCCTCGACAGCGCCCTGTCGGCGCTCGAGCGGGCGCTGAGCGAGGCGACCGAGGCGCAGGCTCAGCTCGAGGCCGCGCGAGATGCGCTGGAATTCGATCCGGCGCGGCTGGAGAAGATCGAGGAGCGCCTGTTCGCGTTGCGCGCCGCCGCCCGCAAGCACGGCGTCGCCGTGCCCGAGCTCGCCGCCCTTGCCGACAAGTTCGCGGCGCAGCTGGCGGCCCTCGACGACGGCGCGGCCGGATTGAAGCGTCTGGCGGGCGAGGCGAAGGCTGCCCGCGCCGCTTTTGTCGCGGCCGCCGAGGCGCAGGCGGCGGCCCGCCGCAAGGGCGCGGCACGGCTCGACAGGGCGGTCGCGGCCGAACTCGGGCCGCTCAAGCTCGAGAAGGCGAAGTTCATCACCGACCTTGCCGCGTTGCCCGAGGCCGAGTGGTCCGAAGCCGGCACCGACCGGGTGCAGTTCACGGTCGCCACCAACCCCGGCACGCCGCCCGCACCGATCGCGCGCATCGCCTCGGGCGGCGAACTCTCCCGCTTCCTGCTGGCGCTCAAGGTCTGCCTGGCCACGATGGGCGATGCCGGGACGATCGTCTTCGACGAAGTCGATTCGGGCATCGGGGGCGCCACCGCGGCAGCCGTCGGCGAGCGGTTGAAGCGGCTGGCCAAAGACGTCCAGGTACTGGTGGTCACGCATTCGCCGCAGGTCGCGGCGGTGGCCGACCGGCACTGGCTGATCCGCAAGACGACGACCCGCAGCGCCGCCAGCACCGACGTGCTGGCGCTCGACGCCAAGGGTCGCCGCGAGGAGATCGCCCGCATGCTGTCGGGCGCCGAGGTGACGGCCGAGGCGCGCGCCGCCGCCGATCGGCTGCTGGCGGCAGGGTAGGAGGAGCCGATGTCACGTGCCGCCAAGGTCGTTGCCGCCCTGTCGGTTGATGAGATGACCGAGCGCCAGGGGCGTGCCGAGCACAAGCGCCTGAGCGAGGAGATCGCCCATCACGACAAGCTCTACCACGAACAGGATTCGCCTGAGATCTCCGACGCCGATTACGACAAGCTGCGCCAGCGCCTGAAGGCGATCGAGGCGCGCTTCCCCCAGCTCGTCGACATGTTGAGCCCGACGCAACGGGTGGCGCCGACGCCCACGACGGCCTTCGCCAAGGTCAGACACGCGCGCCCGATGCTGTCGCTGGACAATGCCTTCAGCGACGAGGAGCTGCAGGGCTTCTTCGACCGCCTGCGCCGCGGCCTGGAGCGCGAGACCGACCTCAAGCCGGATGCCGAGATCGCGCTCGCCTGCGAACCCAAGATCGACGGGCTGTCGATAAGCCTGCGCTACGAGGACGGCGTGTTCGTCGTCGGCGCCACGCGCGGCGACGGCACGACCGGCGAGGACGTCACCGCCAACCTGCGGACCGTGAAGGACATCCCGCACAAGCTGAAGGGCAAGGTGCCCAAGACGATCGACGTGCGCGGCGAGATATACATGGAGCGCAAGGCCTTCCAGCAGATGAACGAGCGCCAGGAGGGGGCCGGCGAGAAGACCTTCGCCAACCCGCGCAACGCGGCGGCAGGCTCGCTGCGCCAGCTTGACCCCGACATCACGGCGACCCGGCCGCTGCGCTTCTTCGCCTATGCCTGGGGTGAAGCGGAGCCGCGGTCATGGAAGACCCATAGCGAGTATCTCAAGCTGCTCAAGGAATGGGGCTTCAAGGTCAATCCCCTGTCCAGGCTGTGCCGCACGCCCGCCGAGGTGCGCGAGTTCTACCGCAAGATGAGCGTGGAGCGGCCGTCCCTGCCCTACGACATCGACGGCGTCGTCTACAAGGTCGACCGCATCGACTGGCAGGAACGTCTGGGCTTCGTGAGCCGCGCGCCGCGCTGGGCGATCGCCCATAAATTCCCGGCCGAGCAGGCGCGCACGCGGCTCAGGGACATCCTGATCTCGGTGGGCCGCACCGGCGCGCTCACGCCGGTCGCCGACCTGGAGCCGGTCAATGTCGGCGGCGTGATGGTCGGGCGGGCTACCCTGCACAACGCCGACGAGATCGAGCGGCTGGACGTGCGCAAGGGCGACATGGTGATCGTGCAGCGCGCCGGCGACGTCATTCCGCAAGTCCTGGGCTACGTGCCGGAGGAGCGGCCGAAGCGGACGCACAAATTCCAGTTTCCCACGCACTGCCCCTGTCCGCTCAAGACCAAGGTGCAGAGCGAGGAGGGCGGGGTGGTGCGCCGCTGCACGGGCGGGCTCGAATGCCCGTTCCAGCAGGTCGAGCGGATGCGCCATTTCGTGTCGCGCAATTGCTTCGACATCGAGGGCCTGGGCGGCACGCACATCGAGAATTTCTGGCGCGATGGGCTTCTGAAAGTGCCCGGCGACATCTTCCGCCTGCGCCAGCGGGAAGACGAGATCAAGAAGCGTGAGGGCTGGGGCGATCTCTCGGTGCGCAATCTGATCGCTGCCATCGAGGCGCGCCGCACGATCTCCCTCGATCGCTTCATCAACGCGATCGGCATCCCGCTGATCGGCGAGGCGACGGCCAAGATCCTGGCGCAGGAATATGGCGACGCCGACGGCTGGCTCGCCGAGATGCTGCAGGCGGCCAGGGAGCGCAAGAAGACGCCCGATGCGGTGAAGAAGGAGAAGGCCGCGGCCGAGGTCGGCCCGAGCTACGGGCGGCTGTGCAATGTCGAGCAGATCGGCGTGACCACGGCCGACGCGATGTGCGCCTTCTTCGGCGAGGGCCACACGGTGGCGATCATCCGCGACCTCCTGAAGGAGCTCACCGTGCAGCCGGTCGAGCGCCGGGTCGTGGCGGCGGACGCCAAGCTCAAGGACAAGATCGTGGTCTTCACTGGCGAGCTTTCGGCGATGACCCGCGACGCCGCCAAGGCGCGCGCCGAGGAGCTGGGCGCCAAGGTCACCGACTCGGTGTCGAAGAAGACCAGCCTCGTGGTGGTGGGCGAGAATGCCGGCTCCAAGGCGCGCAAGGCGGCCGAGCTCGGCATCGAGACCATGACCGAAGCGGAGTGGCTGAAGCTCGCCGGCTGATCTTCCGGGACCGTCTCATCGCCCCCGGCAAAAAGAAAACGGCCGGGCATGAGCCCGGCCGTCCTTGAAGTCTTGCTGCCTGGGATCGTCTTACTGGATGACGATCTCGACGCGGCGGTTCTGCGGCTCGCGCACGTTGTCGCCGGTCGGCACCAAGAGCTGGCTCTCGCCCTTGCCGATGACCGTGATCGCCTGGGCCGGCACGCCGTCGCGGACGAGAGCGTCCTTGACCGCGTTGGCACGACGCAGCGACAGCGCCATGTTGTAGCTCTCCGGGCCCGACGTGTCGGTATGGCCGGTCGCCACGATGCGGGCGTTACCCTTCGCCTTGAAGGCGTTGGCGGCCTGCTGGATCGTGGTCAGCGCCTGCTGCGAGAGGTTCGAGCGGTCCCAGTCGAAGAACACCATGAAGGACGGCGGCGTCACGACCGGCGGCGGCGGCGGCGGCGGCGGCGGAGACGAGCCGAACTTCAGCTGGATGCTGGCGAGCAGGGCGATGTCGTTGTTGCTCCACGTCTGGCCGGCGACCGACGGATTGGTCGTGCCGATGTAGCGGCCTTCGAGGTTGAACCGGAGGTTGGGGCTCCAGTTGTAGCCGACGCCGAGGATGCCCTGGAAGGCGAAGACCGTGCTGCCAAGGTTCTGATCGGAATCGACGAAGCCGACGCCGGCACCGGCACCGATATAGGGCACGAAGTTGCCGAAGGCGTTGAAGTCGTACAGCAGGTTGGCCATCGCCGTTACCTGGCTGATCTGCCCGGTGATGGCGCGGTTGCCGAAGTTGTTGAAATTGACGTTCTGGCGGTACAGGCCTTCGACTTCGACAC
>Ga0210397_10000554_pt1 | contig 25065 bp, 20 predicted proteins | sample IncBWH2OmetaG_FD_160126 | JGI IMG/M metagenome (GOLD analysis project Ga0210397, IMG submission 160126) | Forest soil microbial communities from Barre Woods Harvard Forest LTER site, Petersham, Massachusetts, United States - Inc-BW-H-2-O ...
CGGCTTTTTCTTAACCTTCAATGCTAACATTTGTTTTTGCAGATCGGCACCATAATATGCCTCAGTTGTCTGGCTCCATAAACTGCTGTAAGCTTCGTCCCAATCAAGACCTGAGCTCATCGTTAGCAAATGTCTGATTGTAATATTTCTTTTCTCCCCGATTTTATATTCCGGTAAAAAATCAGCTACAGGTTGATCTATTGATTTAATGTAACCCAACTTGATTGCTCTGCCAATAAGCGCACTGATAAAGCTTTTTGCAACTGAGAATGAATTGCTTCGGGTTGTATCTGTTGTTCCGTTCCAGTAATGCTCTATAAAAATGGAATCATGCTGGATGAACAGTACTGCTGTTGTTTGATATTTTATTAATGTATCAGAAAGTTCCTCTGATAATTGTGTGTGGTTGTAAGCAGCAGAATTATTCCATAATTGAACCTCCGTTGATTTATGGATTTCTCTGGAATAAAAAATATCTTCGTCGAAAATTCCCGGTAAGTTATACCAAAGTGTTTTGTAATAATAATTCTTGTTCGTAAAATTCAACAGAAGCGCTATTAACAACATTAACGCAAGAAAGCCTCCGAGAATTTTCTTTTTCATACTTCTGCTGCATTAAAAATCATACCCGAACGTAAAATAAAATTGTGGTGATAATGCCTGTCCTTCTTTGATACCCCAGGCAACATCTCCTTTCATATAATAACCAAACAAGAAAGATCGTACACCACATCCGTATCCATATAAAAACGGATTGCGGTAATTGTTTACTTCTACCGTAAACGGCGGTGCTGTGTAGATATTTCTGTTTAATGTATTGTTTGTTGAAAACGGACTTGCTCCGTACCAGGAAGCACCAATATCTGTAAATGCTACGACCTGAAAATTCCGCAAGAATGCTGAAGAAATAGTGCCGCTATATATGTATTTAATAATCGGCAATCTGAATTCAGCATTAAATAAGAAATAACTATTGCCGGATTGCTGATTGTATTTAAACCCACGTACGTTGGTTACATATTTTGCAAACATAACATCCGTATTATCAACACCTGCATTCACTGCAAGAGGGTTTGTTACACCACCGGTTCCGGTTGAGTTAAACAACCAGTTGTCCATACCGCCGAAAATAAAACTCTTGGGAGAATTACCAAAGAACCTTCCGAAAGATCCTCTTAACGCAAGGATCGCCCCCCTGTGTACTTTCTGATAATGACGAACATCAACATTGATACGATTGAAATTAGCCATATTGGAAATAGTGTTTTTATAACAGTCTAATACAACTTTGGCACGCGTGCCTTCCATCATATTCATGCCTGAGGTAGTTGTATTATCATAAACAAATTCAAACTTCGATCCTACGTATGTGCGTTTTTGATCCTGAATAAGGATGACTGTTGTATAATCTGAAAGATCTGAAAATCGTGTTGTCTGAATAAATGGTGAAGCGCTGATTCTTGCATAAGCAGACAAAGGATAGGATGCTTTACCTTCAAATTTATTTACGATGTAACGCTGGCTCACATTTCCATCTGTAGGAAAATACGTTGTACGATCAAATCTTGCAGAAAAATCCACCCGTTTTTTCAGATACATATATTCGCCATAGAGACTACTACTTTTTAAATCTGCCAAGCCAAACAACCCCATGTTCACCCGATGATTCGACATCAAATCAGACATCTTGGATTCGATCAACAAACCAAATCCTCTTAGCGGATCTACCTGTAAGGTTGACGAAACAATATTTGTTCCGAACAAATTTTTATAATCATACGGACCATACGCCGGCACTACCGCTCTTTTAGGAGGCAGATTCGGATTCTCTATTTTGGCTGCAACAACTTTTTTAGGAACCTTTAATGTTGTATCTGATTCAAAATATACTTTATCAAGATCAATTTCTTCTTCTATTTTTTTCGGTGTTACAATAATCAGGTTAGAGCTTGATTTGGGTTTCTCCGGTGGTAAAATCTTTTTCTTTGTCACCATTGACTGATCCGTCTTTACAATTATATCAACCCCTTCCTGAAAGGAAAATAATGTATCAAGAAAAACTTTCTCTTTCCCTTTTGATCGTGCTATAAATGCCAGATAACCTTTTGATGCATTAAAATCATATTCCAAAATATCTGTAAGATTATTGGTCAATGCTTTTGTAGTTCCTGTGTTCAAATCCTGAGAATATAAATTCTGAATACCGTTATTATCATTCAGATAAATAATGGTGCTTGCATTTAAAAATGCCGGTTGTGTATAATTGCAGCCTTGAGCCGGAATGCGTCTTAGTGCTTTGCTTCCGGGCTTATATATGAACAATGAATAATTAGGTGCCGATTGATATCTGGTAAGGAAAATTAATGAATCATCGTTTCTGTTAGAAGAGAAAATAACGTTGTTGCCGGGGCCGAATCTCGGCGAATGATCGTCGTACTCATCGTTTGTTACTTTCAGATATTTAGCCCGGTCAATATCATACAACCAAATATCGGCCTGTCCTTTTTCATCTGCACTGTAAGCAAGAAATTTCCCATCCTGACTGAATGAAAAACTATTGATCTGATGAAAAACTTCTATTACTCTGCGTTCTTTCTTATGCGTTTTTATATCATTCAACTGATAAATTATTTTTCCTTTTTTATAGATTACTGAAGCAAGTACATTTTCGCTTTGCCAGGCCAATTGTGGATTATGCGTTATAGGTAATTGATCATTTACGATATATCCACCATCATATAATTTTTCTTTTTCCCCAGTTTCAAGATTTTTCACAAATACACTAAACCGACCTTTGTAATTAGTGGAATAAGCCAGATAGTTTCCATCCTTGCTTAATGTTGGAGTATTCAAATCACGCCCTTTGTAATTAGCACCATTTATTGCTTTATAGGTTGTATCAAATACTATTGTACCTTCTAAGTTTGCGGCCTTTTCTTTATAGTATGTTTTCCAGCTGTCTATAAATGAATTAAAATATGTTCCCGTAGCTGCTTCGATAGAAGCCCGGTCGCTCCTATAAATTCTGGTTATCTGAAGAATGTTTGTGAACATATCCTGGCCATAACGATCCGATACAAAATGCCAGACCGATTGTCCGATCCATCTTGCTTCCTGACCTGAATACGATGATGGGTTACGCAACTTTCCTGTAGTAACAAGATCACGCATATAGTTATCCATTTCTCGGTTCCAGCCTTTCGCAATATATTCAGAAGCACCTTTCACATACCATTCCGGCAATGATAAGAAATAAGAACTTTGAAGCACTTCTTTAAAATTACCTCCATACAAAATCACATCGATCCAGGTGCGGGCAATTCCTTCCGTAAGATCATTCCGAAAGTCCATTAAGTTACCTGTAAACGCAACCTCAACCGTTGCTTTTACAAGATTGGTTGAACCGCCTACAAAAGTACCTTGCTGCAAACCAATATTACTTTGCTGCATGTCAGCAATGGAGTTGTAAATAAGAATTTTTGTTTTATGATTATTGGAATAACCCAGGGAGGATTCTAACTTTCTGAAAATGGATTCTGCATGCGTTGTAGCGATGGGTGCTAAAGCCTCTCCTTCAAAATAATAATAGACATCAAAATTTTCCGTAGAGATTAGTTTCCAATTTATTTTTTTGTACTGAATTCTGTTTTTTCCAAACTGATCTTGCGACATCTGGGCGACAGATGTAAATGAATAAAAAAGAAAAAATGATAGGGCACAAATTAATATACCGTTTATGGTACGCTGCATTTATTTAAATACTTTTTTGTCTGAAATATAAATAATTAAATCGGTTCAGAGATATAGATTCTTCGATTTCTTGTCCCAAAACCAGGAATTTCGACAATGCCTTTGATGCAAAAGGTGCCAATGAGACACCTTTCGTTCCCAACCCATTAAATATTAAAGCTAAAGGCTGTTCCGGATGCTGACCAATAATTGGCCTGTGATCTGAAACAACAGGCCTGATCCCTGCTTTTTGTTCCAGAACAACGAACGATTTCTTCAGAATCGTATGAGCACCTTCTAAGATTTCATTTAAACCGGATTCTGTAGGTTGATCATCTTCAAATTCTCTGATATAGGAAGACCCCATTCTGGCTGTTCCATTGGGTAGAGGAATGATAAAAAAATGCTTGTTCACGACATCCTGCAATGGATAATCTTCGATTCTGAGTGTCAGTATATCACCTTTCATTCCCTTCACCGGAAGCCAATTGAATAGCGGATTATATTTGTTGTAATAGCCTTCGGCAAAGATTATTTTTTTTGCCGATATTCCTTTATACCGCACACTGCTTTCTTCAAAAAGCAAGTTATTATATTCAAATGTTTCTTCAATATAAGAATCCTGTTTAATCAACTTTGATTTTAACATTTGTAAAAATTCTTTTACATCGACATACCCTGAATGCTTGGTTGACAGGCCTCCAAAAGGATTTTGTATGTAAGGATCATATAATGCATTATTTTTTTCCGGTTCTGCAAAAAAGTCAACCTCACCGGTAGATTTTACCCAGAAATCATTTTGTGTTTGAATATCGCTGAATGGTCTGTAAATTTTTTTAGGATATATTATTTTAGTTTGCAGCTCTTCTTCTGCAGCTTTATAAAATTCATGCAATAGCGGGAATAAAATAGCAGCATTCCATGTTAAAACCATTTTCTTACCTGTAATCGGATTATAAAGGCCGGCTGCTACTTTCGAAGAAGGAGTTTTCTCTGTACTGGCAATAACCACAATAGACTGTTTTTCATGCAATAAAGATTGAGCCAGACACGAACCTGCCAAGCCCTGACCAACAATTATATAATCTACCTGCTTCATTATGCTAAATTAACTTGCTTCTTTTGATTATTCATTCGTTTTAAGCCATTTTTGTTAATTCTTTCTCTTTTATGATACACATAGAAACCTTAACATTTAATCCATTACAAGAAAACACTTACGTGGTTTACGATGATGCAGGAAGCTGTATGATCATAGACCCCGGTTGTTACGAACCATATGAACAACAAGAACTAACCGAGTTCATTTCAAAAAAGAAATTGAATGTTCAATTACTTGTAAATACACACGGCCATATTGATCATGTGCTTGGAAATTATTTTGTAAAAGAAACATATAAAGTGCCTTTTGAAATATTTCATCTGGACCTGCCAACATTGCAAGCTGTTGGCTCTTATTCATCTAACTACGGATTCCCAAAATACACTCCTGCAACACCCGACCGTTTATTAAAAGAAGGCGACAAAATTACTGTTGGCAGTATGACCTTTGATATCTTATTTGTACCGGGTCATGCACCCGGACATATTGCTTTTGTAAACATAGCTGAAAAGGTATGCCTCTCAGGTGATGTATTATTCAGAAATAGTGTAGGCAGAAGTGATTTGCCAGGTGGCAATCATGATACATTAATTAAAAGTATCCGTGAAAAATTATTCTTGTTGCCGGACAATACTATTGTTTATCCTGGCCACGGACCAACTACTACCATACAATTTGAAAAGAAACACAACCCTTATTGCGCTTTATAAATTATGATTAAAAGAAATATACCGAATGCCCTTACATGTTTAAATTTAGGTTTCGGATTTTGGGGGATATTATTTTTGCTGAACGGAAAAGTTACTGAAGCCAGCATGTGCATTGGTGCAGCGTTAATCGTTGATTTTCTTGATGGCTTTGTTGCACGTTTATTAAAAGTTGCTTCACCGATTGGTAAAGAGTTAGATTCCCTTGCAGATGTTGTGAGCTTCGGTATTTTACCGGGCATTATGCTTACATATATGATAGCATCTATCACCTCCGGCATTCCTTACGCAATTATATCGGATGCACAATTATTTACAGGTTCACTTTTTAATCCATATATACTTGCCGGTACATTACCTGCTATGTTTTCAGCTGTTCGTTTAGCAAAATTCAACTTAGATACGCGTCAAAGTGATCGTTTTTTTGGTGTACCAACGCCAAGCAATGCATTGATTGTGGCATCGTTTAATTTAATTGCAATTGATCCGCAGGCTTTCTTGTTCCCAATGATTACCAATCTTGCATTCGTAGTAGGCTATTGCATTGTAATGTCGTATTTGTTGATTGCTGAAATTCCTTTAATGGCCCTGAAATTTAAAAACCTGAGTTGGTCAGAAAACAAATACCGATTCTTATTAGCCATAACAGCTATTGTGCTGTTGATTTTCTTTGGCAAAGAATCTGTTCTGATCATTATGGTTGCTTATATTCTATTCTCGCTTTTGCAAAATAAAATGGAGAAAAATAAAATATAAATCTCTGATAAACTGTATATTCATACACTAAAAACTATCGCAATACGTTACAAACAGTGAAATAATTGCAAAATGTATTGTTGAATCATTCCAAAAAATGAAATTATTGAAATCAACTTGTTTTCTACTACTCAGTATTTTTTCTGTTGTATTTATCGGAAATGCACAACAATCTTCCTTTACAGCAACAGTGACCTGGGTTGGCCGAAACGCCAGTATTCAATTGAAAAATGGAAAAATAACTTCATACCCGATTGCAAAAAATGCTTTCGTGAATGAAAACGGTATGCTGGTATTAAAAGTTGATGTAGCCGGAAAAATAACAGGCAACATTAATGAGGGTGCGGTTACGTATTATGCCGGCGATTCCAGCTCAAAAAGCGCTTTGCAAAAACTGGCTTTAAATTCAGATGAAACGATCCGTTATCTTAATCTATACAATCAAGGAGTTACTACACGCATTTACGTTCCTATTTTAAAAAAAGGTGCCGATGGAAACTGGCAACAGCTTGCCTCTGTTACGCTTCAATATGTAATTACAACAGATATTAATACACCTGCTAAATCATCAACACCTTCTTTACCTTCTATTTCAAATGCGCGGATCACCAATGTATCCGGTTCAGTATTAGCCACGGGTTCCTGGTATAAGTTTGGTGTATCTGAATCTGGTATGTATAGAATTGATGTACCGTTTTTAACAAGTATCGGTATTAATCCATCTGGAATAAATATTTCTATGATTCAACTTTACGGCAATGGAGGCGGCATGCTGCCACAGGATAACAGCGCTACAAGAGATGATGATCTGGTTGAAAATGCGATTTATGTAAATGATGACGGCAATGGAATTTTTGATAACACGGATTACATTTTGTTTTATGCTGAATCGCCCAACGTGTGGACATACGACCCTACAACAAAATACACCCATGAATTCAATGTTTACTCAACTCAAAATTTTTATTTTTTAACATTCAATCAGCAACCGGGCAAACGTGTAAGCTCTCAGTCATCACTATCCGGTGCCACACAAACAATAAATACATTTGATGAACATGTGTTTTCTGAAACGGATTCATATAACCTCATCGATTCAGGAAGAGAATGGTATGGATATGAATTCAGTCAGTTTTCGCCATCATTCAATGTACAGTTCAATGCAACTGGTATTGTAGCCGGCAGTACAGGCAAAATGGTTGCCGCAATGGTTGGTCAGGTATATACAAATCCCAGCAGTCTGTCATATTCAATAAATAATAGTGTACTGAGCCCGGCACAAAACATTCCCATCCTTGATCCTTCAGAAAATTCTCCATTGGGCAACGATCTAACTTCAACATACACATTCAATGCTTCTGCATTAGGCGGTAGTTCAACCTTAACTGTCGGGATGAATTTTAATCCCAGTAATTCCAGCGCTGTTGCGCATTTAAATTATATTGAAGTAACCATGCAAAAGTATTTGCAGTTATATGGTACACAAACAAATTTCAGATCATCACAAAGCCTTTCACAAGCAACAAGTTTGTTTTCGTTAGCAAATGCAAGCGGCAATGAAGTTATTTGGGATGTTACAGATTCGCGCAATGCAACCGCACAGGACTATACTATGAATGGTTCTAACGCTGAGTTTGGAGCTAACAGCAGCACGCTAAAAGAGTATATTGTTTTTTCAGGAAATTCATTTCAATCGCCCGATTATATAGGAGTTGTTGCCAACCAAAATCTGCATGATGCCGCTACAGTTAACATACCTGATATGATCATTATTACAAATGCAGCGTTTCGATCACAAGCTGAAAATCTGGCAACATTCAGACGGAATAATGATGGGTTAATAATATTGGTGTGCGACATTGACGATATATTCAACGAATTTTCTTCCGGTAAAGTGGACGTTTCAGCATCACGGGATTTTATCAGAATGGTGTACAACAGAGGTTCCGGTAGCAAAATGCTGAAATATGTTTTGATGTTTGGTGGTGCAACCTATGATTATAAAAACATCAAAGGCCTTGGCGGAAATTATGTCGTTACGTATGAATCCAGAGAATCACTTGATCCATTGAGATCTTATTGCTCCGATGATTACTTTGGCTTTCTTGACGCGAGCGAAGGCGATTGGGGTGAAGATCCGAATATAGATGGAAATGAGACCTTAAACATTGGCATTGGCCGGCTCCCTGTAGAATCTGCTGCGGATGCAGAAACTGTAATAGATAAAATTATGAGCGCCTCTGCTCCTTCTCTGCAAACGAATGCGAACTGGAAAAATAAAATTACGCTGGTTGCCTGCGATGGTGATGACAATCTTCATTTAAATAATGCAGAAGACCTTTACGATACGATAACAGGTCTTAACAAGCAGATTAATATCAATAAGATTTATATAGATGCATATCCTCAGGAAGCAACACCCGGAGGTAAAACTGCCAATCTGGTTACCGAAGCAATCAATCAGGATATTGATAATGGCACCCTGATATGGAATTATGTAGGACATGGAGGAACAAACGGCTTAGCTCAACAAGGAATTGTAACAACAAACTCAATAAACAGCTGGACCAATAAAACGCGGCTTCCTTTCTTTATTACAGCAACATGCGAGTTTGGCCGATTCGACAAACCCGGATTAATATGCGGTGCGCAACAGATTCTGATCAGCCCCAATGGTGGTTCATTTGGAAATTTAACTTCTACCAGAACCGTTTTTTCAAATTCAAATTCAGCAATCAATGAAGCATTTTATACGTTTGCCTTCGAAAAAAATACCGACGGTTCTTATCTCTCTTTAGGCGACATCATGATGCAGACAAAGAATAACAGTCTGAATAATAACGTTAATAACCGCAACTATACATTATATGGAGATCCTTCCATGAAAATCAGTTATCCGATTAAAAATATGATTGTTACGGCGATAAATGGTATTGCTGTAAACACAATCCCGGATACACTCAAGGCGCTCAGCAAAGTAACTATTGAAGGTCTGGTGCAAGACTGGAGCGGTGTTACATTAACAAATTATACCGGTTCATCAACAGTCACTGTTTATGATAAGCCAAGCATTATAACTACACTGGGATCTGCAGGATCTCTGGTAACCACTTTCAAACTGCAAAACAATACTATTTTTGACGGTCTTGCTTCCGTTACAAACGGCACCTATAAAGTCAGCTTTGTTGTTCCAAAAGATATTTCTTATCAGTATGATAAAGGTAAAATAAGCTTGTATTCAGAAGAAGCAAGCGGAGCTGTTGATGCCGGTGGGTATTTGACAAATGTTGTTGTAGGAGGATCAAACCCAAATGCTCCCGTAGATAATACGCCCCCGGCTGCAAAAATATATCTTAATGATGCCAGTTTCGCATCCGGTGGTATAACAAGAGAAAATCCAACCTTTTATGCGGACCTCTCTGACGCAAACGGCATAAATGTATCAACCGCAGGGATCGGGCACGAAATTACTCTGGTATTAAGCAACAGCTCTAATGTGGTTATTCTGAATCAATATTATACCGCAGCGTTGGATGACTATACAAAAGGTAAAATCCAGTATCCGCTTACCGGTTTGGCGCCCGGCAACTATACCTTACAGTTTAAAGTTTGGGATACCTACAATAATTCCACAGAAGAAACCATAGACTTTACGGTAGAAAGCACCAGTAAAATCCAATTAAGTCACGTTTTAAACTATCCAAACCCATTTTCTACAAATACTACCTTTCATTTTGACCATAACCGATTCGGAGATAATTTATTGATCCAGATTCAGATTTATACTATTTCCGGTAAAGTGATAAAAACGCTGGATGAGACCCTTTATAACAGCCCTTCACATGTTTCAAACCTAACCTGGAATGGTTTAGACGATTTTGGAGATAAAATCGGGAACGGTGTATACGTTTATAAGCTCAAAATTCGTTCACTACAGGACGGCTCAACGACACATGTTTTTCAGAAACTAGTGCTTTTGAACTAAATATAATTAAATATATACCTTATATTTGTAGTTGATAATTATTTAAAATATGCAAAAAATACTAGTTTCCGGATTGTTCTTGTTAACATGTGGCATTTTTCAGGCACAAGCACAATCTTCAAAAAATGGAGATCTTCAAACAATCAGTACAGCTGTTCCTTTTTTAGGTATTACACCTGATGCACGCGCAGGCGGTATGGGAGATGTCGGCGCGGCCACATCACCGGATGCCAATGCTACTTACTGGAACCCGGCAAAATTGGCTTTTTGCAAAGCTAATATGGGAGCCGCAATATCGTATAACCCTTGGCTGCGCAAGCTTGTAAACGATATGTCATTATCTTATTTGTCTGCGTACAAAAAAATACGTAAAGAAGATGCCGTTGGTATAAGCTTCAAATATTTCAATTTAGGACAAGTAACATTTACAGATAATCAGGGAAATGTTGTAAGGGATTTCCAACCTAATGAATTATCATTGGGTCTGACATATTCAAGAATGCTTTCTAAAAGTTTCTCATTAGGACTTGGTCTTAAGTACTTCCGTTCAGATCTGGTAGGAAGTTATAATGCTGGTGGTGCAGGTAGTATAGCTAAAGCTATCAATAGCGTATCTGCAGACGTTGGCGCATACTACAGAAAAGACATTTTGGTATCAGGAAAACAATCGAACATTGCTTTTGGTGCTGTAATCAGCGATATCGGACCAAAAGTAACGTATACAGATGTGGCTCACAAAGATTTCATTCCTACTAACTTAAGAGTAGGTAGTACATACACTATTGAAGCGGATGCGTTCAATAAATTTTCTTTATCTGTAGATGCAAATAAGCTATTGGTTCCAAGCAGATGGGACAGTACCGGCAAAAATCCTCAGGACATGGGTATCATGCAAGGTATGGTAAGTTCTTTCGGAGATTCTCAAGGTGGATTCAAAGGCGAAATGAGAGAAATTATTCTTTGTACAGGTTTAGAATATTGGTACAATGATATCTTTGCTGTACGTGGAGGTTATCACTATGAAAATCCTCAGAACGGAAACAGAAGATATGCAAACGTGGGTATCGGTATACGATACAATTCATTTGGTTTAGATATGGCATACTTAATTCCGATTCAGCAATCAAATCCATTAGCAGAAACGCTTCGTTTTACTCTTCACTTTAGTTTCGAATCGAAAAAAGTTATTGACGATTCCGTTCAAAATTAATGATACAACAAATAGTAGACAGGACTATTGCTCCTGAAATAAACCCAATCAACCGTTTTCATCTGCCAAAGGTGGAAACGGTTTCGTTTTCTAACGGAAATACGCTGCATACATTTGCATTAGGTAGTCAGCCTGTAGTTCGTATTGAATGGATATTTAATACCGGCAGCCGCGCCGATTTTAAAACAGGTGCTTCATTCTTTACTTCAAAAATGCTTGCCGAGGGAACAGCATCTTTAAGCGCTCCGCAAATTCAGGAGTTTCTCGCTCAATACGGAGCGTTTCTGGAAGTTAATCCGGGAAACGAACGTATTAACATTACGTTATTTTGTCTTGAAAAACATTTAGCCGTACTTGTTCCTTTTATTAAAAGCTTATTAACGGAAAGCGTTTTCCCGGAAGAGCAGCTGACAAAAATGAAACAGATACAGCAACAGGGTATTCTCGTTAACCTTGAAAAGACAGCGTATCTGGCTGGTGTTGCATTCAGAGAAGCACTGTTCAACAATAATCATTCGTACGGCAAGCATCTGAACGTGGATATTATCAATGCTATCGAGCACAATGATTTGATTACATTCTTTAAACAGGAGCTACTAAATAAATCCTGCGATATTATTTTAACAGGCGGTTTCAGCAAAGACTCTATAACTATTCTGGAAAAGAATTTCGGCAAGAATAATATTGAATCGTCGAATAAAAAGATACCGTTACCAGCCCTTCAAAAACCAGCCAGAGAAATTATCATTGAAAAAGAAGGCAGCGTGCAATCTTCCATTCGTTATGGACGCATGCTTTTTAATCATACCCATGCAGATTATTTTGATGCTTATATTCTGAATGAAATTTTAGGCGGTTACTTTGGTTCCCGCCTGATGCAAAACATCCGGGAAGAGAAAGGCTATACCTACGGCATTCATTCAAGTATAGTACCCTTGCAGGAAGGCGGCTACTTTGTTATTGGTACAGATGTGAAACGTGAGTTCACCAAAAATACCATTGACGAAATTGAAAAAGAACTTCAGCTACTGATTGATGTTCCCGTTTCTGCAAACGAATTGGAAACAGTGAAAAATTTTATGCTGGGTAGTTTTGTTGGTGATATACAAACACCATTTTCTATTGCTGATAAATACAAAACAATTTTCTTTCACGGACTTGGATACGATTATTACGATCGCTTCTTTGCACGCATACAATCGATAACGGCTGCCGATATTCAAGCGATAGCAAAAAAATATTTTGCTCCTGCTGAAATGTCGTATGTTGTAGCCGGTGGATTTTAACCGTATGATGAAAGCTGTTAAAGAATTTTTACGGAATCTAAAGATTACTTCCATTGTCTATAATTTATTTCACTATAGACAATTGAAACATAATGCAAAAGGATATAAAGCTTTCGGCATCCATAAACCTCTTTTCTGGACAATCAGCAGTAAGGATTTTGCTCATGTTCCATTCAACCTACCTTGGCTGGATCAGGAGAATGCAAAAGATGCTTTAGAAAAAAATGCTGAATTAACATCTTTTTCCAAGGAAACACAGGAGCAACTAAAGCAATGGCCCGATAATGGATATCTGATTTTGAAAAATTGTTTTGAGCCGGAAGAAATAGATGCAATCAATGCTGAAATTGATTCTCTGTTGGAACAAAAGAAAGTTCGTTTCAGATACAACAACAGAAAGATCATGTTTTCAATGTATGCTTCACGGCTTATACAGCGTGCGGCAACGGATAAACGCATTACTGATGTAATGAAATTTATTTTGCAGATGCCGGTTGTTGCATTTCAGAATATCAATTTTTTTAAAGGCAGCGAACAAAAAGCACACTCCGATAGTATACACATGACAACCTTCCCTCCCGGTTATTTAATTGCAGCCTGGATTGCGCTGGAAGATATTGACAGCACCAATGGTCCGTTGTTCTATTTACCCGGAAGTCATAAGCTACCGTATTTGCTGAATGATAAATACGAACATGGTGGAGGTAAGCTTATATTAGGCAGTGAAGCATACGAAAAATACGAAGTACATTTAGCAGAAGAGATTAAACGCACTGCTTTTGCAGAGAAAGAATTTCATGCAAAGAAAGGTGATGTATTGATCTGGCATGCAAACTTACTGCACGGCGGCAAAGCTATTACAGACGAACAACGCACACGCAAAAGTATGGTAGTGCATTTTTATGGTGAAGATGTGATCAAGTATCATGAAATTACACAGCGGCCGTCGTTGATTAAGAAAGCGTAAGGCTTAATGCCAGCAGATGTATTATAATTCATCGAAATAACAATTTGCAATTTGATTGTTGCAATCCGTTAGTATATAATTATTTTTTTAAACATATCTTCCATCTGGTATACACCCACGGCTAATGATATGTTATATATAATTATGAAGGATGAATTATAAGGATGATTCGCCGCGGTGAACTGGCAAATAGAATGTCTATTCTGTTATCGTCAGCTTTCCTAGTCTGTAGTAATCATCTTTTTCAAAACCCCAGATTAATAAAGCATCCGGTGCGCATTGAGTTGTCAGTAACGGACAAATCATGACAGCAGGATCTATTGTATTCAGCAATGGCTTTTTAGTAATACTGCCAAAAGCATCAATTGAAACAAGTACCGGTATACCACTCTTTTTATCACTATACAATATTTTTCTGATCTTATCATTTGTCTGCGCATGTGTATCCCAATCAATAAAAATAACAAAAAGCTTGTCTTTAACCGGATCATATAAACAACAATACCCACAAGTACCGTAATAACAATGCTGACTTTTATTCAACACCACCTGATATAAAATTTCGCCTGATGCATTATAACTTACAATACTTACTTCATTTTTAAAAGCACCTGTAATGTCTTGAGAAATGTCCGCATTTTCATATTGTAAAATAACACCACCATCATTTTTAGTAATACAATTGATTATCGGGAAAGCACATCCTATACCCAATAACGCTTCTTTTTTTCTTAGATTCGTAAAGCCTGTTTCTACATCAAGCAGCATACTAAAAGAACCTGTCAGTTGTAAGTCTTTGCTGCCTTCATTTATACAAAATCCATACAAGCTTATTTTATCCGGTTGATTCAGACAAATGACAGATGCATATATCAGTGTGTTTCCTCCTGTATCAGGTATGAATTCTTTCAGCTGATCTGATGAAGGATTATAATAAAAGACAAAAGTTGTCTGACGGTCGATTTTGGAAAAGTAATTCTGCAGCAGAAAAAATATACGATGTGTATTATCCATATATATTTCTAAAGAAAAAGCATCGAACAACATACGACTGTTTTGTGTGCTACTGTATAGTTTTTTATTGTGAATAATTGACAGATTTTTATCAAATACCTGCAATAAATAATAAGGTTTCGCAGTCTGAGGTTCTATTGAGGAACTGCTTACAAGCAGGCTGGACTGATCAGGAGAAAGCGTTAGTTTATTATTTACAAATCTGGATTTAACTTCTCCAATCTTACTATCCTTTCCTGTTAAATTTCCATCCAGGTTCAGTTCATGCAAATAAATTGCTGATATATTTTTTTTTGTATTACAAATCTCTAGCAGCAATACTAATTTATTATTAAAAAAAACAATGTCATGTATAAGAGTTGTAACAGAATCACTGCTTTCAGGAAATGCCATTAATTGCAGGTCTTTAGAAAACACGACATTGTTTGCTGAGTCCATACGGGTAAGGCTGAATTTTTTGTCGGCCCGTAATGACGGGTCATATGGTTCACTTTTATTGTACCAAAATGTGTGTTTTGTTTGGGAATCTGTTCCTAAAAAATTTGCTTCCCGATCGTAGGCTGAATTATATGTATAAGAAATATTCAGTATCTGTTTAGATGAATTACCCCAAACCAATTTATTGTCCTGCGCCTGCAATATGATTATACTGAAAAGGCATACGAGTGTGGCAAATAAAGATTTTTTCATGATGTATATGCATTCGATTGATCCGGTAAAAAAAATAATACATTCTGTTTCAAATTTGAATACTGTCCGAACAGGATTTGCTGCGGTAAACCAGGGTCAGACATCATTCTGCGATCACCAATTTGCCTGCTCTGTACGTGTGCGCTGTTTCGCGCCCCCAGATTTCAACAGCGTTTACTGCACACTGTACTGCTAAAGACGGGCATAGTAAAACAGGAGTGGCTTTATTGTTATCAAAGAGGACTTTCTTTTTCAGATAACCGGTAGAATCTATGGAAACAATTACCGGTACAGCGTCAAGCTCTTTATTTACTGATTCTGTTTTCGAGTGATTGATATATGCCTTTTCTCTCAGATCGTTAAACACAACAGATAATTTTTTGCTTAACGGATCATACAAAGCAACATATCCACTGCTGCCATAACGCACTCGTTGTTTTTTATATACAACAACATGATATTCGGCCTCTGCATTTTCATTATAGCTCACAATAGAAACCTCCTGATTGGAACCGGGATCTTTATTATCTCTGTAATTTATGTGCTGATAGAGTCATATCTTTTTACCGATACCTTTTGTTTTATAGCTTCAGCAAACTGGTCGAGTTTTTCTTGTGGCACACCATTTTACCAAATATTGGAGTATCGAATTGCCCGCGTGTAATGGCGTTAACACAGATACTTTGGAGAGCTAATTCAATAGCGGTAACCTTTGCTAATGATTTTAAAGCTGCTTTACTGGCACTATATACAGACCTGTTTTGCGTTCCTTGTGTTGCACTCAATGCCAAAATAAAGATTACAGATGAGTCGTCTTTTAAAAGTAGCAAGAATTTTTGTACAGTAAAAAACGCACCTTAAAATTTACGTTCAGTGTTTCATCAAATTTTTCTTCGCTTACTGATTCAATCGGAAATAGATGAAAATACCTGCATTGACAACAAGTGTGTCAATACTCCCAAACTTCTCTTCTACTTTTTTACTAATTCGTCTAAATTAGAAATGCTGGCTTGAGTGGCAGAGTTTATGTAGGGAGCAGTGGAATCATATAACGCCGCATTTCAAACCTATTTTATAAAACGGTGAATTGCTTTATCAGCGTTATCTTGAAATGTAGTATTTTTCAAAGCAGTAAAAAAAGTGCTCTGGTCAACCATGTCACCTGATAACTTTCCCTCTTTACTTGCATAAAAAACACCACTTTTATATCGCTCATCCGAAATGCCATCTACAAAACGTTTTGCACCTACCTCCAGCTTATGCACCATTCCGCCCATCAATGGAAATACAACAGGCATCATAAAATTCTTCAACATAAATTTCATTGCCGGAGGTAGATTATCTGGTGCCAGAGTTCCCTTTGTGTTCCCGGGACTCACAACAATAAATTTGATGTCAGGATATTTTCTTGCCATAGATAACATCCACATGGTTGCTACATATTTAACGTATCCGTATGCTTGCGTTACATCAAATTTATTACCAAAATATGATCCATCAAGAACAGCGGCAAATTCATCTACAGAGGAAGTATTCATTGCAACCGGTTTCATTCCGAGCATCTTTACTCCAGGCACAGCTTCCGCACTGGGATATAGTACTGCTTTTTTTAACTTATCATGTTTAAGTAATTCATCCACTAAAATCACATGACCTAAAATATTCGTAGCAGCTAAGTCATTCATTCCGGAAGGCGAAAGGTTGCCAGCCGTTTTCCCAACCATTCCACCTGCGTTTAAAATTATCGCATCAATGGGTTCCTTTATTTTTTCTACTGCTCTTCTTACGGAATCTGCATCAGCAACATCCCCAATAATAATTTCAAAAATATTTTTTCCAGTTTGCTCCTCCAGGTCTTTTTTTGCTGCCTCGGCTTTCGCTTGATTTCGGCAGAAAAGAATTACCTTTTGGGTTTCTTTTTTCAATGCCAACTGTCTTGCAGTCTCTTTCCCAAGCCCAATATTTGCTCCGGTTATTAATATACTTTCGTTCATTGTTTCTATTTTTTTAATTATTACTGTTGTAATAATAATTGTTTAAAAGGTGTTATCGACATCAGTAAGTCTATGATATTTGCTCAATCGTACTTATTTTTCTTTTTTATTCATTCACTTTTAATTATGGTTACCCATGTAGTGAGTTATTTTCCATTCACCTTTATCTCTATGTACCACAAACAATTCTTTATTATTTACCAGCACGTTTTCTCCATTGGCAAGTACAACATTGTTCCCTTTTGAGTGTGTCCTTACATATGCATATTCGCCGTTTATAACAACTTCGTCTATGACGTACGTAATGTCTATAGTCATCTTTTTAAATACGTTTTCAAACAATCCTTTTATCTGTTCTGATCCTTTTACTGTTGGAGCGTTGTTTGGCATGACTACGGCATCTGCGGTAAACAAGGGTAATACTTTTGAAATATCCGCTGCTTTGAGGGACTCTGGTAAAGACAAAATTAATTTTTCGATTGCTGATTTGTCTTTTTCACTTTTAGCTTCATGTCCTTGTGCACATACTAAGTTAGTTGCTGCCATAAACAAGGCGATTACTGTAATTTTCAGTGTTTTCATTTTCTTTTTTTTAGAGTTGTTAATGATATCTGTAATTAGATCTGCCACAAAAATAATTGCTTAAATTGTGATATCGGTATCAAAAAGTCCATTAGATTTGCTCAATCGTATATATTTAACTTATGGATGCATTAAGTGGTGTTTTAGAGAGTGCCAAATTGAAAACAGTTATTTATCCAAAATTTCAATTCACTTCATCTTGGGGTATAGAAATGGAACAAGATTCACGCTCGCAGTTTTGGAGGCTTTTAAAAGGTACTTGTTATTTGAGAGTACCAGGGAAGAAGGTTATAAAAATGAATGTGGGCGATTTTGTTTGTATTCCTCATGGTTCTAAACATCTCATTTCAGGCAAATCGAATACTACTTGTGTGCCGGCTTCGCAATTCGGCAAAGCTTTTCACAGTGGGAAGCCTTTATTTCAAGGGAAAGATGAAGAGACCATATTAATGGGTGGGCATTTTGAGTTTACTCCATCTGTACAACATCCTTTTATCAAGTCGCTGCCTAAAGTGATACATTTAAATAATACTACTAAAGAATTAAACTTGTGGCTGGAGCAGGCCGCAGTGTTAATGAACGAAGAGATAAGTGCTGAAAAAATAGGAAGTAAATTAATTTTAGGGCGCTTGGTTGATATTCTTTTTGTATTAATTATTCGTGCTTATTTAGAACAAGCAGATTTAAAAGAAGGTTTTCTTATGGCATTAAAGGATAATAGAATTAGTAATTCTTTAAAAATTATACATGAATCTCCTGAAAAAAACTGGACATTACATCAATTAGCTGCAACTTCAGGAATGTCCCGTTCTCTGTATTGCAGAGAATTTAAAAGGTTAGTAGGCGAAACACCTTTAAGTTATTTAACCAACTGGCGCATTTTAAAATCGAAAGAAATTTTATCGGAAAGCAAAGAAAATATCAGTGAGATAGCCAGTAAGGTTGGTTATCAGTCGGAGGCAGCATTTAACAGACTTTTTAAATCAAAAGTAGGCGAAACCCCTGCAAGCTACCGAAGGAAGATTCTTTCTTGAAGGGATGAAATTTTTACGTTAGAGATTGATCGGAAAAGCCAGCGCAGGTGATAAGCTATTTAAAAAGAAGCCTGAGCTGGATGGTAACATAAATCGCATGAATGCAGAGTTTCTGATTGATGAAACAGGTAAACTCAACATTGTGCATTATGCCACATTCTTAGGAGATGAAGTGAAGACAGAGAAAATACTCAGGTAAAATCCCAAACAACAAAACACAAATTCCAAACGAGAAAACCTTGTTTGGAATTTGTGTTTTGTTAGTTGTTTTATTTAATACCTATGCTACTTCCTGTCCTTTATCACGCATGGCCATAAACTCTTTGTATCTTCTGAACATAGCCATTCCCAGCCCTAGTATAACCAGGAGTGTACCGATCCACAATAAATTAATGCCTGGTTTTTCAATGGCCTTGATAATGATATAATCTTTCTGGCAGGTGTTCACTGAGAAAACAAATTCGTGCGTTTCCGGATTGATTTTATCTAAAGTAATTTTAACACCAAGCTCTTCATTCATTTCAGGAATAGAACCTGATGCACTTTGTTCAGCCAGGATCACCAAATTCGGATGCATAGGATACGATGCACCATCCGGACCAAGCAACAGCATGTGTGCCACTACAGAGAAATCATTTGCGCCTAATTTAACACCCGGCAGCGTATTGATTACATCAACATGTTTGAAGATACAAACATAGTCATTGATATAAATAGTATCGCCCTGATGGATCGTATGCGTTTCTGTAGGCGACCACTCTCTTTCATCTTCTGATACCGGTATTGCGGACAGATGCGAATACAAGTCTCTACCAACAAAATGTTTGATGTCCGGCGAAACCACATTACCCATACGTGGATTCTGCTGAATACGCGGATATAAGGTGAATGTATCTCCAACAGCCTTTACATACGCCACTTCATAGAATGTATTTTCCGGATTGGTTGTTAATGTATCGCCTTTTTTGAATACAACTACACCTTTCTCTTTTAAATCTTTTCTCAGGATTACTTTATATGGATCTTGTGTTGGCAACACCCAGTCTTTGTTGACATAGCCTCCATAGCCTTTCGCTTCGATACGCTGGCCCTTGTATATCAACTGCAGATCTTTCATCTTCTCCGGTGAATTGCGGAATAATAATAAATTATCTCTGTTCACTTCATCCGAAAAATCTTTTCTATAAACCAAGCCTGAGTTATTCAACGAAACAATTTTTGAATAACCCGATGAGAATAAAATTCCGATCAGCATCATGGCTACACCGATGTGTGCAAGCGCGCCACCTGTAATGCGGTAATTATTGCGCACCACTTTTACAAAGATCATGATATTGCTGAAGATGGAAAATAAACTTGCAGCTACCAACAAGATATACGCACCTTTTACATACGGATTCATTTCTTCTCCTGAATACGCATCTAATAAACCAAATAAAAGTATTAATGCTGTACAGCATAATGACGCGATAACCGGCAGATACAATGCATCCCACAATTGTTTCTTATCCATTTTCTTCCACCAGAAGAATTGCCCCATGCCTGAAAGTATCGCAATAACTATTGCAAAACCCATTTGCCAATAGCTATAATGAATCTCGGGTTTAGCAGGTGGTGCCAGCGACAGCTTCAGACCTAACGCTTTTGCAATTGTATTATATACCGGAATAGATGTGGTTGCCAAAACCTGAAAGGCTGCAAGACTTAATATGGCAACACCAATAAAGATCCAGAACTCCCGGGAATATACAGAAGGCTCAGCATCTTCAATCGGAATCTTTTTCCATGTTCTTACAATGAGCCAGCCAGAGAGCAATGTAAATGTTAAAAGATAGTTTAATAATTGCCCGGATAAACCTAAATCGGTAAAGGAGTGAACAGAAGCATTTCCTAAAATTCCGCTGCGCGTTAAAAACGTCGCATATAAAATTAATAAGAATGAAAGCGTAACCATGATCACCGCCATGCGCAAGGCTGTGCCGCTATTCTTGTAGGAGATCATTAAATGAATGGATGCAATTAATATCAACCATGGAACATACACCGCATTCTCTACCGGATCCCAGTTCCAATAGCCACCGAAGTTTAGTGTTTCGTATGCCCAATATGCGCCCATCATAATACCTGTGCCTAACACAACTGCAGCAAGCAAAGACCATGGTAATGCTGGTCTGATCCATTCTTTTGTCCAGCCTTTCCATAAACCTGCCATGCAGTAGGCAAAAGGAACAATCGTTAATGCAAAACCTAAGAAGAGTGTTGGCGGGTGAATTACCATCCAGTAATTTTGTAACAAAGGATTTAAACCATTTCCATCTTCGGCAACAAAATCAGGTCTTGATGTATACACCGGAAGATCCGGCATGGATTCTTTCATTAAGATAAAAGGTGAAGAACCGATTTTTACCGGAAACGCGCCAAATCTTGTATGAAGATACGGTATTACAACACCCAAAATCATTGATACCAGGAATGCTTGTACCAACATGAAGACAGCCATAACAGGCGCTTCCCATTTGTTGTTTACTTTAATGAGGATAGCCCCTAAGATAGCATGCCAGAAAATCCAAAGTAAAAAACTTCCCTCCTGTCCTTCCCAGAAACAAGAGATCATATAATATACCGGAAGATGATTAGACGAGTGGCTCCAGGCATAATGATATTCGTAGCGGTGGTTATAAATAATAGCAAATAAGGTTGCTACAATACCAAATACAGACAACGCATGTACGGTAAAAGCGATGCGGGAAAATCTAAGCCAGGATTGTGTACCTAATTGATTTTCCTTAGAAGCTTCCCAGTAACCGTAAGAAGCAAGTAATGCGGCAAAGAAAGAGAGGATAACAAACAGATGGCCGTAATCGCCAATGAACAAATTCATATTTTAAATTTTTACTTCTTTGTCTTCATATTTTGAAGGACATTTCATTAATATTTTTTCAGCAACAAACATATCATTTTTTGTATGGCCAATGATTACAATCTGTTCTGCTTTTTCAAAATCCTGTGGCTTGGGCTGAAAATACAATACCTTTTCTGTACGGTTCTTTGTATCTGTCAATAAGAATTCGAAATAATTGGGATCAACACCCGGGTTGTAGCTCATGCCTTCGTATTCACCCATGGCATTTTTCTTAAGTTTGCCAACCACGTGTACTACATCGTCGTCACCTTCTCCCGCCATCTTAGCGGCTTGTGCAAAGTCTACATATTGACTTGCATCGCCGGTTGTAGAAAGTATAATACCAACTGCAACAGCAATGATCACCAATAGAATAATGTAACTTCTTTTCATTGTACTGAAATTAGTTTGCGTTGTTGTGTTCTTTTTCCAGCTTACCGATCTTTTTATCTAAACCGATCAGATAAACAAACAAGCCAATCAGAATGATTGCAACAACAGCAATGACTACATATATTTTCCCGTCGGCACGAAATGTATCGGCCATTTCAACGGTTTCTTTTTCTTGTGCAATTGCAGAGATACTTGTAAAGACAAGCAAACTAAGCATCCAATAAATCTTTTGAAGCATGTTGTGTAGAATCAATAATTAAACCATCTTTTTTGTCCGCCCATAAACGCAAGCGTATACGTAGTGTTGTGATCCACGTACCTAAAAGCATAAAACCAATAACTGCTGAATAAAAGATCATATTCATTTCTCTGTTACGATCATATCCACTGAAGCCAGGATTACCGCCATTGCCGGGATGCAGCGAATCTGTCAAACGTGGCATAATATAGATCAACGCCATAAAGGCGGGGAACGCGAATAAATTGTACACTGCCGTAATGCGTGCTTTCTTATCTTCGTCTGCAATGGCATCGCGCAGGATCATATATGCGATGTAGATCAGCATAGCAATTGCTGCTGCATTCAGTTTCGGATCTTTTGTCCAGAATGTACCCCAGGTAAATTTAGCCCAGATCATACCGGTAAGTAAACCAAGAACACCGAAGAACATTCCTGTGCGTGTAAACTCTATAACAATGCGATCGTGTTTCAGATTTCCGGTGTTCAGATATACAATGGAATAAATGGAGGCTACCAATAAAAATAAGGTCATGGCAAACCACATGGGTACGTGAAAGTATAGATTGCGAATGGTTTCATTCAGGATTGGCAAACGGGGAACATTGCCCAGAAAGCCCATGGTTGCTGCATAGATCAACAAAGCAAAGGTAAGCAATTTCCACCAGGCAAACGGAGAGGAATTAGAAAGCATACTCGTTTTATATTGTATAAAACCCTACAAGGGTTTCTATATTAGACATCCAATTTACGTTTAGCAAAACCCTTGAAAGAGCATTCACTAAAGATTTATCCGGTTCATTAGTTCTTCCAAAGGTACGGAAATAATAGATAGGAAACTGCGATCGTAATTACTTTAACCGCCAGCAAAACTGCTAAATCTTCATACGCGACACTTCTATCCAGACCATCTATTGCCCCTTTTGAAACTTTGATCAAAACCAATAATACCGGAATAACAACCGGAAAACTCAATACCGCCATTAAAGTCATACTATGCTGAGTCTGAGCAGCAATGGCTGCTATAAAAGTAAGTGCCGCAGCGAGACAACCCGACCCGATAATGGCTATTACTATAAACATCGTCATGTCCTGTACCACATTTCCCATAATAAATGAAAATAAGGCTAGCCCCAGCAAAGACATAAGTATCAGAAGTACAATATTATAAATGAGCTTTGAAAGAATGATGGCGCCAGGCGATGCCATAAAATAGTAGTAATACTGGCGGCTGGCACGTTCAAGCAAAAAACTTCTGGAAGCAGCATTTACAGACGCGAGCAACACGATGATCCAGAACAAGGCATTCCAGGTCATAGGTGATAAATCGCCTCCCCTGCCGAAAAAAGCAAAATAACAGATGAAAATAGCCCCTGCCAGATATACCAATACAGCATTAAACATATAGCGCAAGCGAAATTCCAGCAGGAATTCTTTTTTAACTAAGGCTACCGTTTCGTTCAGTAAAGACATGATTCAAAATTAGGCTTTTTTAATGTCTGAACCACTGATTTAACTGATTAATATGATAAAAATGATAATTGTCTTAGGGTCGCAACCCAAGAATTAAGATCTGATTGATATATTATTTAAACCGTTAAAACGGTTCGGTGTTCTTGGTCGCATATTATTATTTGGCCCACAGTTGAAACCATGGGCCCAAATTATGTATGGTTAAATATTCGACCATTGTTCTATTTATTGCATAATCTCGCAACCGGGAACCGGAAACTAGCAACTCTTGTTCTATTTTTTATTATTTTTGTAGCCTCTATGTTAGATAAGATTAAAGAATTAACCCAAACGATTGAAGCATTTTCAATCGAGTCCAAAGAACAACTGGAAGAGTTCCGCCTTGAATACTTAAGTAAAAAAGGTAAGATCACAAGTATGTTTGATGGCTTTGATTTTAAAACTGTTGCGCCTGAAGTTAAAAAATCGATGGGGCAGGAAATGAACAAATTAAAAGTTCTTGCTCAAACAAAATTCGATGAATTACAAGACAAGCTCAGTGCAGGTGGTGACGATAAAAGTGCTTATCAGAAAATTGATACATCTCTTCCGGTTATTCCAAATGAATTAGGCGGCCGTCACCCGATCAGCGTGGTGCGCGAACAAATATATAAAGTATTTGAACGTATGGGCTTCAATTTATCTGATGGACCGGAGATTGAAGATGACTTCCATAACTTTACCGCACTGAACTTTCCGGAAAATCACCCGGCACGTGAAATGCAGGATACATTCTTTATTGAACGTAATCCGGATATTGTGTTGCGTACACATACATCCAGCGTGCAGGTACGTGTGATGGAAAATCAAAAGCCTCCGATCCGTACTATTTCTCCGGGACGTGTTTACCGCAACGAAGCAATCTCTGCGCGTGCGCATTGCATGTTCCACCAGATTGAAGGTTTATATATTGATAAGAATGTAAGCTTTGCTGATCTGAAAAATACCTTGTATCATTTTTCAA
>Ga0210397_10000555_pt1 | contig 25050 bp, 22 predicted proteins | sample IncBWH2OmetaG_FD_160126 | JGI IMG/M metagenome (GOLD analysis project Ga0210397, IMG submission 160126) | Forest soil microbial communities from Barre Woods Harvard Forest LTER site, Petersham, Massachusetts, United States - Inc-BW-H-2-O ...
TGTGCCAGGAGGCCTGTCCGGTCGATGCGATCGTCGAGGGACCGAATTTCGAATTTGCGACCGAGACGCGCGAGGAACTCTACTATGACAAGGCGAAGCTTCTCGCCAATGGCGACCGCTGGGAGCGCGAGCTTGCCCAGTCGATCGCGCAAGACGCGCCGTACCGGTGAGGTGAGGGGATGATCCTTCCGGCCCTGTTCTTTTATCTGTTCGCGGGCGTCTGCGTCGCCTCCGCCGTGATGGTGGTTGTCTCGCGCAATCCCGTGCATTCGGTGCTGTTTTTGATCCTCGCCTTTGTGAACGCCTCCGGCCTGTTCGTGCTGATGGGGGCCGAATTCCTGGCGATGATCCTGATCGTCGTCTATGTCGGCGCGGTCGCGGTGCTGTTCCTGTTCGTGATCATGATGCTCGACGTCGATTTCTCGGAACTGCGCGAGGGCTTCATCCAGTATCTGCCGGTCGGCATCGTGATCGGCGGCATCTTCATGTTCGAACTGCTGCTGGTCGGCGGCGGTTGGGTGATCAACGCCAATGTCGCCAAGTCGATCACGTCGGCGATCCCGTCCAATGTCAGCAACACCGAAGCCTTGGGCCTCGTGCTCTATACGAAATATATCCACTATTTCCAGATCGCTGGCATGGTGCTGCTGGTCGCGATGATCGGCGCCATCGTCTTGACGCTGCGCCACAAGGCTAGCGTCAAGCGGCAGGACATCAACGTGCAGAATGCACGCACGCCTGAACTCGCGATGGCCGTGCGCAAGGTGGCCTCAGGTCAGGGCCTGCAGGATGCGGACGCGGCGGAGTGGGTGCAATGACGATCGGTCTTGGGCACTATCTCGCGGTCGGAGCGATCCTGTTCACGCTCGGAATTCTCGGCATTTTCCTCAACCGCAAGAACATCATCGTCATTCTGATGTCGATCGAGCTGATCCTGCTCGCCGTCAATATCAACCTGGTGGCGTTTTCGACGTTCATCGGCGATATCGTTGGCCAGGTGTTTGCGCTTCTGGTGCTGACGGTGGCGGCCGCGGAAGCCGCAATCGGGCTCGCGGTTCTGGTGGTCTACTTCCGCAACCGCGGCTCGATCGCGGTTGAAGACGTCAATCTGATGAAGGGCTGACCCTCCACATGATCCAGGCAATTGTTTTCCTGCCGTTGATCGGCGCCATCATTGCGGGGGCCATCTCGATCGTTGGCGCGCATGCGCGCAATCCCAGCGGCGATGAGGTCGAACACCACGATGACGCGCACGGCGCCGATGCGCATGCGGCTGACGCCCACGATGAACACGCCGATCATGGTCACGACGACCATCACGCGGCCGAGCCGCCGGCGGCTGGTTCACGCGCTGCCGAACTGATCACGACCGGGCTATTGTTGCTCGCTGCCGCTCTGTCGTGGTGGACATTGGGTGAAGTCGGTTTCGGACATCACGATATCCGGGTCGAGCTGTTCCCGTGGATCAACTCGGGCGATTTGCAGGTGTCCTGGGCGCTGCGCGTCGACACGCTGACCGCCGTGATGCTGGTCGTGGTCAACACGGTGTCCTCGCTCGTCCACCTCTATTCGATCGGTTACATGGACGAGGACCCGTACCGCCCGCGGTTCTTCGGCTATCTCTCGCTGTTTACCTTCGCGATGCTGATGCTCGTGACGTCGGATAACCTGGTGCAGATGTTCTTCGGCTGGGAAGGCGTCGGTCTGGCGAGCTATCTCCTGATCGGTTTCTGGTATCAAAAGCCGTCGGCGAACGCAGCCGCGATCAAGGCCTTCGTGGTCAACCGGGTCGGTGATTTCGGCTTCGCGCTCGGTATTTTCGCCGTGTTCATGCTGGTCGGATCGACTGACTTCGAGACCATCTTTGGCGCCGCGCCCGGGCTGACCGGCAAGACCATCAATTTCTTTGGCTGGCATCCGGACGCGCTGACCCTGACCTGTCTGCTGCTGTTCATGGGCGCGATGGGCAAGTCCGCGCAGTTCCTGCTGCACACCTGGTTGCCGGACGCCATGGAAGGTCCGACACCGGTTTCCGCGCTGATCCATGCCGCGACCATGGTGACCGCTGGCGTGTTCATGGTGGCACGATTGTCGCCGCTGTTCGAGTTGGCGCCGACGGCGCAAGCCTTCGTGATGTTCATTGGCGCCACCACCGCGTTCTTCGCGGCGACCATCGGTCTGGTCCAGAACGACATCAAGCGCATCGTCGCTTATTCGACCTGCTCGCAGCTCGGCTACATGTTCGTGGCGATGGGAGCGGGGGCCTATTCGGTCGGTATGTTCCACCTGTTCACCCACGCGTTCTTCAAGGCGCTGCTGTTCTTGGGTTCAGGCTCGGTGATCTACGCGATGCACCACGAGCAGGACATTCGCAACATGGGCGGCTTGTGGCGGAAGATTCCCTACACCTGCGCGGTGATGTTCATCGGCACCCTGGCGTTGACGGGCTTCCCGTTGTTTGCCGGTTACTTCTCCAAGGATGCGATCATCGAATCCGCCTATGCCTCGCATAATCCGTTTGCGACTTACGCTTATCTGGCGACGGTCGTCGCGGCGGGCCTCACCTCGTTCTATTCCTGGCGCCTGATGTTCAAGACCTTCTTCGGCGAGCCGCACGATCAAGAGCACTACGAAGCCGCCCATGAAGCGCCGCTGACGATGCTGATTCCGATCGGCTTGCTGGCGATCGGCTCGATCGCAGCCGGCTTCCCCTTCAAGGAGATATTCACCGGCCCGCATGGTGTCGAAGAGTTCTTCCGCGAGTCGGTGAAGATGAATCCGCACATCCTCGAAGACATGGAGCACATGCCGGCCCTGTTGGGGTATCTGCCGACGGTGATGATGTTGTTGGGTCTGGTGGTTTCCTACATCTTCTATATCAGCCGGCCGTATCTGCCGGTTGACCTCGCCAAGCAGCAGCCGCTGCTCTATCAGTTCCTGCTCAACAAGTGGTATTTCGACGAGTTGTACGACTTGATCTTCGTCCGTCCGGCAAAATGGATCGGCCACTTCCTCTGGAAGGTCGGCGACGGCAAGATCATCGACGGTTTGGGTCCGGACGGCGTCTCCGCGCGGGTGCTCGACATCACCCGGAATGCGGTCAAGCTTCAGACCGGCTATCTCTACCATTATGCTTTCGCCATGCTGATCGGCGTCGCCGGCTTCATCACCTGGTTCATGTTCGGTGTGGGAGGCTGATCGATGACGACCTGGCCCATTCTTTCGGTCGTTACCTTCCTGCCTGCGATCGGCGCCCTGATGATCTATCTCGTCAGGGGTGACGACGAAGCGGCGCAGCGCAATTCGAAATGGATCGCGCTCTGGACCACGCTGGTGACGTTTGCGGTGTCGCTGATCCTGGTCGTCCGTTTCGACCCGGCGCAAGCCGACTTCCAGTTCGTCGAAAAAGCGCCGTGGCTCGCCAACGCGATCACCTACCACATGGGCGTCGACGGGATTTCGCTGCCCTTCGTGATCCTGACCACCGCCTTGATGCCGTTCTGCATCGTGGCGAGCTGGAAATCGGTCAAGATGCGCCTTCGCGAATACATGATGGCGTTCCTGATCCTCGAAACGCTGATGGTCGGCACCTTCTCCGCGCTCGACCTCGTGCTGTTCTACCTGTTCTTCGAAGGCGGCCTGATCCCGATGTTCCTGATCATCGGGATCTGGGGCGGACCGCGCCGGGTCTACGCTTCCTTCAAGTTCTTCCTCTACACGTTCCTCGGCTCCGTCTTGATGCTGCTCGCGATCATGGCGCTGTACTGGAACGCCGGCACCACCGACATCCCGACCCTGATGCACACGGCGGTGCCGCGCAGCTTGCAGATGTGGGCGTGGTTCGCATTCTTTGCGTCTTTTGCGGTGAAAATGCCGATGTGGCCGGTCCACACCTGGCTGCCGGACGCGCACGTCGAGGCGCCTACCGCCGGCTCGGTGATCCTGGCCGCCATTCTCCTGAAGATGGGCGGCTACGGATTCCTGCGTTTTTCACTGCCGATGTTCCCGCTGGCCTCGCATGAATTCGCGCCGTTTATTTTCTCGCTCTCGGTGATCGCGATCATCTACACCTCGCTGGTTGCATTGATGCAGGAAGACATCAAGAAGCTGATCGCCTATTCCTCGGTGGCTCATATGGGCTTCGTGACCATGGGAATCTTCGCCGGCACCACGCAAGGCGTGGCCGGCGGTGTGTTCCAGATGATCTCGCATGGCATCGTATCCGGCGCGCTGTTCCTTTGCGTCGGCGTCGTCTACGACCGCCTGCACACCCGGGAAATCGCCGCCTATGGCGGGCTCGTCAACCGCATGCCGCTTTATGCGCTGGTGTTCATGGTCTTCACCATGGCCAATGTCGGCCTGCCCGGCACCTCAGGGTTCATTGGCGAATTCATGACCCTGATCGGCACCTTCAAAGTTTCGCTTCCGACGGCATTTTTCGCGACGACCGGCGTGATCCTGTCGGCGGCCTATGCGCTGTGGCTCTATCGCAAGGTCGTGTTCGGCGCGCTGGTCAAGCCGTCGCTTTCCAGCATCAAGGACCTCACATTCCGCGAAGGCCTGCTGCTGGTGCCACTGGTTGCCCTCACCATCCTGTTCGGGTTCTACCCGAAGCCGGTGCTCGATATGTCGGCGACTTCGGTGCAGCAACTCGTCAACAACTACAATACCGCAGTGACGGCCGTGAAAGCCGCGTCGCTAGCACACTAAGACTGGACAGAGTGCCATGAGCTTCGAGAGCGCTGGTTATCAATTGCTGCCCATACTGCCGGAACTCGTTCTGGCGGTCGGCGCCATGGCGCTGCTGATGGTCGGAGCCTATCAGGGTGTCCGCGCCACCGGCCTGATCGTCGGTCTGGCACTTGTTCTTCTCGTGATCGTGGGCGTGCTGGAGCTGACGCTGCCCGCCGGAAAGCTCGTGACTTTCAACGGCAGCTTCATCGTTGACGACTTCGCGCGCTTCCTCAAGATTCTGGCGCTGATCGGATCGGGCGCGACGCTTATTCTCGCCACCGAATTTCTGGCCGATCCGTCCCGGCGTATCTTTGAATATGCCATCCTCGTGCTGCTTTCGACGCTCGGCATGATGATTTTGATCTCGGCCGGCGATCTGATCATGCTCTATCTCGGCCTTGAGCTGATGAGCCTTGCGCTCTACGTGGTGGCCGCCAGCAACCGCGACGACATCAAATCGACCGAAGCGGGCCTGAAGTATTTCGTGCTGGGAGCGCTCTCCTCGGGGATGCTGCTCTACGGCGCGTCCCTGATTTACGGCTTCACCGGCACCGTCAGCTTTGCCGGCATTGCAGCTGCCGCCAAGACCGGCAGCATCGGTATCGTATTTGGCATCGTGTTCCTGCTCGCCGGGCTTTGCTTCAAGGTTTCGGCAGTGCCGTTCCATATGTGGACGCCCGACGTCTATGAGGGCGCGCCGACGCCGGTCACGGCGTTCTTCGCCTCAGCCCCGAAGGTCGCAGCCATGGCGGTTTTCACCCGCGTGACGTTGACGGCGTTCCCCGGGATCATGCCGCAATGGCAGCAGATCGTGGTGTTCGTTTCGATCGCCTCGATGGCGCTGGGATCGTTCGCGGCGATCGGCCAGAAGAACATCAAGCGCCTGATGGCCTATTCCTCGATCGGCCACATGGGCTTTGCCCTGGTCGGTCTGGCCGCCGGCACGGCCGAAGGCGCGCAAGGCGTTTTGGTCTATGTCGCGATCTATGTCGCGATGACGCTCGGCACTTTCTCGGTGATCCTGGCGATGAAGCGCAACGGCCAGCACGTTGAAAGGATCAGCGATTTTGCCGGCCTTTCCCGCACCAATCCGCTGCTCGCGTTCTTCTTTGCCATGTTGCTATTTTCGTTGGCGGGCGTTCCCCCGCTCGCCGGTTTCTTCGGCAAGTTCTATGTGTTCGTCGCTGCGATCAAGGCCGGTCTGTTCACGCTGTCGGTGATCGGCGTGCTGACCAGTGTGATCGGCGCCTATTACTACCTCTCGATTGTCAAGGTGATGTATTTCGACGAGCCGCTGACCCAGCTCGATCCGGTGCGCGTCGAGTTGCGCGCCGTGTTGGCGGTTGCAGGTCTCTTCAATATCTTTTTCTTTGTTTATCCCGGACCGCTGGTGAGCATGGCGACGGTCGCGGCCAAATCACTTTTTTAGATGGCATTCGCGCTCGGTCCACGAGCCGCATCGGCCGGCTACCGGCTCGAAAGCTTCGATCAGGTTGGCTCGACGAATTCGGAAGCCGTGGAACGGGCGCGGGCCGGTGAGCGCGGACCCATGTGGTTTGTCACGACAGAACAGACCGCCGGCCGGGGACGACGGCAGCGGCCGTGGATCGCCCCGAGGGGTAACTTGGCCAGTAGCATCCTCGAAACCGTTGACGTCGCGCCGGCTACGGCGGCGACGCTTGGCTTCGCTGCTGGCCTGGCGCTGGAGGCGGCGCTTCGCGCGGTGGCGGGTTCGGCTTCGATCGGGTTTTCCCTGAAGTGGCCCAACGACGTCCTGGCGGGGCAGGCAAAGCTTTCCGGCATCTTGCTCGAGGCGGAGACTGTGCCGGGCGGGAACCTCGCCGTCGTGGTCGGCATGGGCACCAACGTCGTTGCCGCGCCCGAGGGGACGCCAACGCCCGCCACGTCGCTTGCCGTCCTCGGCGTTAAGACCAGCGCAGAACAGCTTTTTGCGGGCCTTTCCGACAGCTGGGCCGAATGCCGCGGCATCTGGGATGGGGGCAAAGGGTTCGGCGAAATCCGGCGGCGCTGGCTGGCGCTTGCGGCGGGACTCGGACAGCCTGTTTCGGTCCATACTGGGCAGGCTACAGTGTCGGGCATCTTCGACACCATCGATGACACAGGCTGCATGATTTTGAGAACTTTGACCGGCGACAGGGTTCCGATTTCTGCGGGCGATGTGCATTTCGGCGCCGCGGCGACCGCGAGGGCCGGCTAATGGCGCAACCCGACGAATTCAGCTTTGCGCCGCGCCGGGGCGTCGGCGAGATCGGCATGAACCTGTCGATCTACGGTTTCGGCAGTCGCCGGCAGCGGGCGTGGCTCGCGGTCGATCTCGGTGTCTCCTTCGGCGACGAGGAACATCTTCCGGGCATCGACACCATCATGCCCGACATCAGCTTTCTGGTTAAGGAGCGGAAGAATCTGGTCGGCCTTGTGCTGACGCACGCCCATGAAGATCATTTCGGCGCCATTATCGACCTTTGGCCCCGGCTGAAGTGTCCGATCTATGCGACGAAATTCTCAGCCGCTTTGTTCGAGGCCAAATGCGCGGCCGAGCGCAATCCGCCGAAGATCCCGGTTACGGTCGTGTCGTCGGGAAGCCGGATCGAACTCGGCCCCTTTGGCGTTGAGTTCATCCCCGTGGCGCACTCGATTCCGGAATCGCATGCGTTGGCGATTCACACCGCGGTGGGGACGGCGCTGCATACCGGCGACTGGAAGCTCGACCCGACGCCGGTCACGGGGCCGCCGACCGACGAGCGCCGCTTGCGCGAGCTTGGCGACGCCGGCGTGTTGGCCCTGATCGGGGATTCCACCAACGCCGTGCGGGATGGCCGTTCGCCATCGGAGACCGAAGTTGCAAGAACCATCACCGAGCTGGTGAAGGCAGCCAGGGGCCGGGTCGCGGTGACGACGTTCGCGTCGAACGTGGCGCGGTTGCGTGCGGTTGCGGATGCCGCGCGATTGTCGGGCCGCGAGGTGGTCGTGGTCGGGCGCGCGATGGAGCGCGTCGTGCAGGTCGCCCGCGAAACCGGTTATCTCGACGGCGTGCAGAATTTCCGCGGCGCCGAGCTCTACGGGCATTTCCCGCCCGACAAGGTATTGGCGCTGTGTACCGGGAGCCAGGGCGAGCCGCGCGCGGCGCTTGCGCGCATCGCCAATGACGACCATCCGCAGGTGACGCTCAACAAAGGCGATTGCGTGATTTTTTCCTCGCGCACGATTCCCGGCAACGAGAAGGCGGTGGGATCGATCATCAACGGCCTGATCGGGCAGGGGATCGAGGTCATTACCGATCGAACCCATCTCGTTCATGTGTCCGGTCACCCGCGCCGCGACGAATTGCGCGACATGATCGGCTGGGTTCGCCCGCAACTGCTGATTCCAGTTCACGGCGAGGCTCTGCATCTGTTCGAGCATGCCAAGCTGGCGCGGGCCGTAGGTGTCCCGAAGGTGCTGATCTGCCGTAACGGCGATCTCGTCAAGTTGGGACCCGGCGAGGCCGGCATCATCGAGGAGCTGCCGTCGGGGCGGCTCTACAAGGACGGCAACATTCTGGAGGATTCCAAATCCCGTGCCGTCGTCGAGCGGCGGCGGCTCGGGTTTGCCGGCTGCGCCTTTGTGGCGCTGGCGGTGGATGAGAAGGGCGAACTCGCCGACGATCCCGAGATCGAGCTGATCGGAATCCCCGAAAAGAACATGGCCGGAGAGCCTATCGACGATATCGTGTTCGATATCGTGGTCTCGACGGTCGAGGGCTTGCCGCGTGCGCGGCGCCGCGACCCGGACGCGCTGGCGGAATCGTTGCGCCGGGCTGTGCGGGCCTCCGTGAACGAGCACTGGGGAAAGAAGCCGCTGTGCTTTGTTCACGTCTTGACGGTCTGATCTAGCGAAATCGTCAGCAAACCAGAGACCAAGGCTTTTGCGGACGCTGCGTCTCCAAGCTATAAGCAAAGAAGGAGACGCGCGATGTTGGGTCGGCTTAATCACGTGGCAATTGCGGTCAAGGACGCCGAGAAGGCCGCTAAAATCTATGGCGCGGCGTTCGGCGCCGACGTGTCGGCCGCGGTGCCGTTGCCCGAGCACGGCGTCATCACCGTCTTTGTCACACTGCCCAACACCAAGATCGAATTCATTCAGCCGCTCGGGGAGGCTTCCCCGATCGCCAAATTCCTCGAGCGCAATGCCGACGGCGGCATTCACCACATCTGCTACGACGTGCCTGATATCATTGCCGCGCGCGACCGGCTGATCGGGGAGGGCGCGCGGGTGCTGGGCGATGGCGTTCCCAAGATCGGCGCGCACGGCAAGCCCGTGCTCTTCCTGCATCCGAAGGACTTTTCGGGTGCGCTTGTCGAAATCGAACAGGCCTAAACCCATGGCTTATACCATCGCAACCGGCTTCGCGATCTACTTCGTCCTGTGGTGGCTCATGCTGTTTGTGACGCTGCCATTCGGCGTGCGCAGCCTGCATGAAGATGGCGGCGGCAGTCCCGGCACGGATCCCGGCGCACCGGTTACGACCCGGATGGGCCGCAAGCTGATCTGGACCACGCTGCTATCGGCCTTGGTTTATGCGGTGGGCGTGGCCGCCTATTACGAAGGTCTTTTGAACGTCGAGCGGTTGTCGAAGATGATGGGCATGCCGTTCTGACGATTAATTCTGGCATGCCTTCGAGGCTTTTGGGGGAGACGATGTGGTTTCAGCGGATCATTGTGGGACTTTTAGTGCTCACCATCGCCGGTCTTGTGGCGGCTCTGTATTTGAATTTCAAGACCAACGCCCAGCTTCAGACGCTGAAAACGTTTGTCGAAGGCTACGTGTTCGCCGAAGCGGTCGCGGCCTGTGAAAAGACGTCGAGCACCACGCCTTTCAAATGGAATGGCGGCACCACCACGCGCGTGATTGGTCTGAACTCGGTAAAGCTCGACAAGTACAACCTGGTCGCGAGCTATACGTTATTTGCCGATGGCGTCTTTTGCGATTTCGATCCGATCAAGAAGAAGGCCAATATCGGATCGAATTTTCTCGAGCGCGAGTGAAGATCGACCGCCAGGACCCGGTCGTTTCTCCCGCACGGCGCGAGTGATCGTCGTTCGATATTTTCCGGCCAGCGAAATAAAAAAAGGAGCAGGACTTTCAAAGTCCTGCTCCAAAAATTGTGTCGACCCTATTTTCCCGTATCAGTGATTGCTCTTGATTGACGGGGCGACGCTGCTTGTGCGCGCCAGGGCTCCTCCCGAGACTTGGACCACCAGACGACCTCACGATCAATCTGAGGGCCGAATTCGTAGACCAAAATTCGTGACATGTCACCCACTTCGGCAACGATTGTTCAAAATTGAAGCAAGTTGTGAAATGAATGGAACTTCGGCATTTGAAACCCAAATGGAGGTATTTTGGTAGTCTATCGAGCTGCCGGGCTTGGGGGTGCCGCTTCGGACTGGAAGAGGTGTCAAGTCAATGCAGGTGCGCCGTCATCTCATTTGCCGGCGGCATGATGCCGAGCAAACCGACTACGAAGAGAATCGCAATGCCCAAGGCGATTTCGGCCAGCGCACTGCGCACGAGCTGTTTGACGGAGCGGGGATCGGAGGAAAGCCGCGGCAGGAGGCGCTCCCGGTTGATCGCGGCCAGAAACACCATGGCCCCGAATAGCGCGATCTTCAGTAACAGCAGGCGGCCATAGGCGGTATCGATCAAGCTATGCGTGCCGCCCAACAGGAACGCCGCGTTGATGGTCCCGCTAACGAGCAAGACGCCGACCGCGAGAATGCCGAGCGTTGAGAAGCGGCCAGCGGCCGCCGCTGCGGCTACCACCCAGTTTTCCCCATGGGATCGCCGTAGATGGACCAACAAAAGAGCGAGAGGGACAAGCGCGCCGAGCCAAAGTCCGGCGGCATTCAAATGCAGGATGTCTGCTGCAAGATGAATATTCCGTTCGGAACCCAGACCCTCCGCTCCATGTCCGGCAAAGGCGAGCGCTCCGAGATAAGCACCGGCCAACAGGCTGGCTGCAACCAGCAGCCAAGCCGCAGCTGGTCCCTCATACGGCTTGCGCCGCAGCAGCAGGCACGTCGCGAGAAGACAGGCCAATAGCAACCGTATCTGCCAGGCGAAACCGAATTGGGTCTGCGTCAGGACGATCCATGCGGTCCCGTCTGCGACGACGTCGGCCATATCCTTGCCGGCGATCCGCTCGGACAACAAACACAGCCATGCCAAAGCCGTGACGACCGACAAAGTGAAACTGGCCCATAACAGCCTGCCCGCGGCTTCGCGAAAGGACGAACCGGCATCGGAAAACCTCGGATCACTTCGCAGGACCGGCGAGGCGACCAGCAGATCGAAGAATATGATGCCCGCGACCATCACCGACGAGGCGAGGTGAATGTCCCGCACAATGATCAGCGGATTGATCAAACGAGGCTCCCTATGGCGCGCGACAAGCGGCCGAGTGGCCGGCAGCTCGGCATGAGCGTGGGACCTGTCGGCAAGCGGCTCGTATCACGGCCCGACCGTAAAGCTGAAGTTGCCTTCCGTGGTGTGCGTATCCTTCGACAGAACCTGCCAGCGGACTTTGTATGTTCCAGACGGCAACGGCTTCACGCCGACGCGCATGGTGCCGGCGTTGATCCTGGGCTTGCCTTGGTCGACGCGGGCGCCGTTGGCATCGCTCACTTCGATGGAGCTGAACGCTGCTTCCAGATTTTGATTGAAGAAAAGCACGACTTCAGTGGGCGCCGCAGCCACCTTGCTTCCGACGCGCGGTTCGGCGTGGTCGAGAAAGGCATGGGCGTGGGCGAAACCAGCCGTCGTCAGGGCGAGGAGAGCTGTTGTTGCGAGAGTCAAAATGCGCATGGTGTCACCTCAGAAGGTAAGCTTACGGGGACTGGACGTTCCGCCGAATAGCGGCTGCCCGATCGTCGATGGGAACATGTCGTCCAGGTAGAGATGCAATTGGCCGAGCACGCCAACGCCCGTGCCGCTGGCGCGATTGACGGGAATCATGGCCTCAAGTCCGACTTGGAAATAGCTTCCGACCCAGATGACGCCGGGATTGACGGTGCCGGTGGTGGTGTAGGGATTGCCGAAATTGTTGGCGACCGGCGTGCTCAGGCTCAGCTCGACGATCGGAATCAGGTGATTGATGAAATCGGGGAGACCGAGATCGATAATCTCCGATTTCAGATAAGGCATGCTGTATTGCAGCGAGCCGCCGTAGACGATTTGCTGGGGAACAAAAGCATTCTGCGTGAAGTCGAAAGAGGTGGTCGGAATCTGATAACCGACCTGTCCGGTCACGGCGAAGGCCCGGAACCAGGAAAAGCTTGACGGCAGGTCGCCAAAACCCTTCCCGAAGTAAAGCGTCGGTGTCACCAGACTGTAATTGGTTGCCAGACCCGAGCCCGTGGAACCGGTGCGTCCCCAATCGACGATGAGGCCTGAAAGGATCGCCAGCTCATGCTCGCGATCCTTGAGGATCTGATACTGGAACGCGGTCTCGAGATTGTTAAAGCCCTGCGTCAGCGTGCCGTCGGCCTGACGAATGGATGTCCAGTTCTGGCCGATCGATACGCCGAAATTTTCGGTGATCCGCTTGGAGATTTCGCCCGAGATATCGAGTTCGCTTGCAGGCGGAAAATCGCCGGTTTTGGACCAGGCGACGGTTGGCAAGGATAACTCGTCGGCGACGCAGGGGTCGTCGGTCGCGAGTGTTGCGGGAAGAAAACGCGCACCGACAAAGCAGTGGGCGAGCGCATGCGAGGTGCAGGCCACTGCAACAATACCTGCGAGCGCAATGCTGTGCAGCAAACGCCGAGACATCAGGATTCCTCCGGTCAGAATACGTGAAAGCAACTGGGGCAACCCCTTGGGGCCGCGTAGCATCACGCGCTGAGGGGAGGACCTCTTGGACTGCCAACTGAATATTGAGATGACGAAGACAGCCGCAACGGACGCCCTGACTGGCGCAGCTTGCGGAATTCCCGGTCGGTAAGCGTGCCGGTGACCGGTTGCGGAACGTTGAGAAGATGAAATGCCCCGGAGAAACACTGTAGACAGTGGTCGTCGGCGGAATGTTTTTGCTGGTCGGTGGGCGCAACAGGACCGCCGTCCGCGTTATGCAGACACAGCTCGGTGTCCAGGACAGAGGCTTGAGCAGGTTGGCTTCCCGCGATCGTCAGCAACAGCGGCTGCATGACGAGCGCATAGATCGCAAACATACCGAGCAGCCGTCGCCAGAACGGGCGCGGTGTTGGGTGTGCTCGATTTGATCCTTGCGACATGTTTACAGCGTATCCAGCCAGAGTCCGGGGCGGGCTAGATTCCGATCTGGCTCTAGATTTGAGTCGATCGGCAGCGTCGCACCCAATATCAGGGGAGTAGCAGTAAGCAGTCAAGAGGTGGCAGCCCGGTTGCGGTTACCCGCAACGAGTAGAGCAAAAGGAGATCGGCAGGCGTATGGGCGCAGGCGCCGACGAACTCGACTTGCGGTTCATTTGGTGATTAATTGGCCCAAACGGGTTTTGGGATGCGACAGTTTAGAAGATACTTCCCGATCTTCATGATTGCGTTGATGGTGCAGATTCTCGCACCGATCGGCGCGAGCTGGGCCTTTGCGTCTGCCGTTTCCGACCCGCTTGCTGCGGCCGAAATCTGTCACCAGAGCGACCCATCTTCCAATGGAAGCGACCAGGGCGGCCAGCATCAGGGGCATGATGCGAGCTGCGTGCTTTGCTGCGGTTTCAACGCCAGCGCCGCGGCCGCCGGCGCACCCGAACCGGCGGGCCTTGCCGCGCCGTACCGCTCCACGAGCAGCATCGTCTGGCGGAATGATGCGCCGCAATCGGCGGAATCCCGCACCGGCTCGAACGCTCAAGCGCGCGCCCCACCTTCCATTTCCTGACTGTGTCCAGTTGAGCGGCGTTGCAGTCCGTCTGCAGCGTCAGACGCATCGCTAAAGCCGGCCGTGTGAGCCGGCGTCAGGGATATCCATATGTTCCGCGCGGTTGCCATTTCCGGCGCCAGTGCGATTGCGATCGAATTGGCGCTGCTTGCGCCGTTCGATCTGGCATTTGCTCAGACCGATTCGCTGCCTCCGGTCACGGTCGAGGCGCCGAAGGTTGCTGCGACGCGCGTCGTCAGGAAGCCCGGCCAGCGTAGCGCTGCGTTCACGCGCCGGACGCCGAAGCCGGTTGCCGTTGCGCCGCCAGCGAGGCCGGTCGTCGTCATCAACACCGATAGCGGTGGCGTGAACGCGTCCTACGGAACGCCGCCTGTCGTGGCGCGATTCCAGCTGCCGCAGGAATCCTACAGCATCACCGCAAAGCAGATCGATGAGACGATCAACCTCAAGGATCCGGAGGACGCGGTCAAATACATGCCGAGCCTGTTTGTGCGCAAACGCAACGACGGCGACAACCAGGCGGTGCTCGCAACGCGCGACTGGGGCCTCAGCTCCAGCGCGCGCACGCTGATCTATTACGACGACCTGCTCGTCTCGGCGCTGATCGGCAACAACAACTCCGGGGCCTCGCCGCATTGGAACCTGATCTCGCCCGAAGCGATCCAGCGGGTTGATTTTCTCGATGGTCCGTTCTCGGCCGCCTATCCCGGCAACTCCATTGGCGGCGTGCTCCTGATCACCTCGAAAATGCCGGACAAACCCTTTGCGGTTGCCAAGGAAACGGTTTCGGTGATGCCGTGGGATCAATACGGCACCAAGGATACCTATGTGACGAGCCAGACCAGCGCGGCGGCGGGCAACCGCAATGGTGCGCTGTCATGGTTGATCAGCGCGAACTACCTCGACAGCTATCAGCAGCCGTTGACCTATACAACGAACGCCACATCTCCGGCCAACACGGCCGGGACCTTCTTCGCGCTCAACAAGCAAGGACTTCCGGCCGATGTGGTCGGCACCGGCACGCTGGCCCACTCGCAGCAGACCTCAGGCAATGTCCGGCTGGCCTATGATCTGAATGCGATGGTTCAGGCGACGTATTCGTTCGGCGTCTGGAACAACCATCAGGTTTCCAATCCGCAGACTTATCTGACGTCGACGGTCACAGGGCAGCCGACATTTGGAGGCGTGTCCGGTTTCGCCAGCAACAGATACGTCTGGGACCAGACGCATATGAGCAATGCGGTGTCGCTCAAGAGCGACAGCAGGGGCGCGTTCGATTTCGATCTGTCGGCATCGACCTACAACTACCTTCAGGACATCATGCTCAATCCGTTCACAGTGGCGCAGAGTGGCGTCGGCTATTCGGCGAACGGCAAGATCACGCGCAACGACGGCACCAACTGGCAGAACGCCGATGCGAAGGGCATCTGGCGACCGTTTGGTTATGACGGGCCGCAGGAAGTCTCCTTCGGGATCCACGGCGATCGCTACGAGTTCGATAATCCCGTCTTTGCATCGGCCAACACATTCCAGACGTCATCGACCGGGACCGGTCAATTTTATTCCGACGGCCTGGGCGAGACCCGTACCGGTGCGATCTGGGTGCAGGACGCCTGGAAAATTCAGCCCAATCTGAAACTCACCTTGGGCGGACGGTTCGAGGCGTGGGAGGCGGTCAACGGCTTCAATCTCAACACCGTCGCAAACGCGACGACGGGTGTGATCACGTCGACGACAACCATCAATCAGCCGGGTTTGCAGTCGACCAATTTCTCGCCGAAGGCCTCGCTCTCTTACGACCCGAACAAGGACTGGAATATCACCGCCAACTTCGGTCAGGCCTATCGCTATCCCACTGTCACCGAGCTCTATCAGAACGTCACGGTCGCCGGTGTTGCCACCTTCGCCAATCCGAATCTGACGCCCGAGCAAGACCTCAATGGCGAACTCAACATCGAGCACCATTGGAATGACGGAAAGGTCCGGCTCACGCTGTTTGACGAGTTGGTTCACAACGCGATCATTTCGCAGACCAACCTTGCCACCAATCCGGTGAATGGTGCGCAGGTGCCCACCACCACGATCGGAAACGTCGATCTGGTCCGCTTCCGTGGCGTCGAATTGGCGGCCGACAAGAACAACGTTGCAATCACCGGTCTGCAAGTCTTCGGCAGCGTGACCTATGTGGATTCCCGGATCCTGTCCGATCCGACCTATGTCGGCAGCAATCCCCTGACGGGTATTCGCGACACGGCCGTTGGCATGCGCGTGCCCAACGTGCCGGATTGGCGGGCGAAGTTGGGATTAACCTATCGGCCCGACGACCTTTGGGCCTATACGGTGGCCATGCGTTACAGCGGCAAGCAGTTCTCGACGCTGGATAACACCGACATTATTCCCCACGTCTTTGGCGCGTTCGACTACTTCACGGTCGTCGACATGAAGATTCACTACAACGCGACAAAGAATTTCTCGTTCGATTTCGGAATCGATAACCTGCTCAACCAACAATACTTCCTGTTCCATCCGTTCCCGGGCAGAACGTACGTGGTGGCGTCGAAATACACATTTTAGGGCAGGGACTGTCCGAGCCAAAACCAAGGAGACCCCATGAGAAAATTGATCGCAATTTCCTTTAGCGTAGCGCTGGCGGCCTGTGTCGCCGGCTCATCGGCGCGTGCCGAAGAGGTCAAGGCCGGCGATCTCGTGATCTCGCAGGCCTGGAGCCGCGCCACGCCGAATGGCGCCAAGATCGGCGCCGGTTATTTCACGATCGAGAACAAGGGCGCGGCGGCCGACAAACTAATCCGTGTTACCGGCGACGTTTCCGACAAGATCGAAATGCACGAGATGTCGATGAACAACGGCGTCATGAAAATGCGCCCCGTCGACGGCGGGCTCACCATCGACCCCGGCAAGACGGTCAAGCTCGCGCCTAACGGCTATCACCTGATGATCATGGATCTGAAAGGCCCGTTGAAGCAGGGCGGCAAGGTGCCCGTCACGGTTGAGTTCGAGAAGGCAGGGAAGGTCGCGGTCACGCTTGACGTGCAAGGCATCGGCGCCCAGGGACCAAGTGATGGCGATGGCATGAAGATGCCTCCCGGAATGAAGATGTGAGGCGGCGATGACAAAGAAATCATCAGGTCTGGCGGTGGCAGCCGTATTGTTGACGACGTGGTCTGCCGATGCCCACGTCACCCTTGACAGTCGTCCGGCTACCATTGGTACGTGGTACAAGGCGGTATTTGCAGTGCCGCACGGTTGCGCCGGTTCGGCAACGACCAAAGTCCGCGTTCAGATTCCTGACGGCGTGATCGATGTGAAGCCGATGCCGAAGCCCGGCTGGAATGTCGAGGTCCTCAAGGGAAAGTATGCCGCGCCATATGACTTCCACGGCGGGAAGGTTTCGGAAGGCGCGAAAGAGGTGGTCTGGAGCGGTGGCAAACTCCTGGACGATAATTACGACGAATTCGTCATCAGCACCTATCTCACGGCAACTCTCAAGCCGGACACGGTGCTTTATTTTCCGACGGTGCAGGAATGCGAGCAGGGGGTCAGCCGCTGGATCGATATTCCCGCAGACGCGGAACACGCACATGATACGAAGTCGCCGGCGCCTGGCGTCAAGTTGATCGCCAAGCCCTGATCGGTCTGGACATGCGCCTCGTTGCGGGCCTCGCAACCCTGTTGTCGGTTCTTGGCTTCGCCACTGGCGCTTTCGGGCATGCGTCACTGATTTCGACGGAGCCCGGCGACGGCAGCATGATGTCGCAGGCCCCGAAGACGGTGCGGCTGCGGTTCAATGAGCCCATCACGCCGGCCTCGATCAGGCTGATCGACGGTGCGGGCAACGCGCGTGACGATGTGTCGGTCAGCGCGCACGACGATACGATTGAAATCAGTCTGCCGAATGATCTGCCGCGCGGCACGCACGTCGTCAGCTATCGCGTGTTCTCCGCGGACGGGCACCCAGTCGGCGGATCGCTGGTGTTCTCACTCGGCATGCCCGCCAACGCGGTCAGGTCGCCAACCGATCGGATGCCCGCGCTTGACGCGCTGATCTGGCTCGCACGCCTCGGCATATACGTCGGGTTGTTTGCGGGCGTCGGCGGAGCGTTTTTTGGCGCGTGGATTTCACGCACTAGCCCCGCCCGCCAGCTGATCGCAGCTTCGTTGCTGATAGGCTTCACGGGTGCCGTGGCCGCCTGGGGGCTTCAGGGTCTCGATCTGTTGGACCTCGCCCCGCCAGACATTCTGGCTTTCGCGCCGTGGCAAGCGACTGCACGCACCAGCCTGGCGCCGTCCTTGCTGATCGCCATCGTCGCGATGGCTTTGGCGATGATATCGTTACTGGATATCCCGGGCACGACCAAGCGGGTGCTAGCCGCCGCCGCGATCCTGGGCGTCGGGATTTCATTGGCCGCCAGCGGACACGCCAGTACGGCACAGCCGCAATGGCTGACCCGGCCGATGGTCTTTCTGCATGGCGCAGGCGTTACCTTCTGGATTGGGGCACTCGTGCCGTTGGCCGTGATGGCGAGACGGCGGGAGGCCTCACTGCTCGTTATTCTGAATCGCTTTTCGCGCGTCGCAGTGCCCGTCGTAGCCGCCATCGCGTTGACCGGGCTGGCGTTGGCGTTCGTGCAATTGGTGGGTGTTCGCGCGCTGATCGCGACCAGCTATGGGCTGATCCTGTCGGTCAAACTCGTGCTGGTTGTAGCCCTGCTAGGTCTTGCGGCGCTGAATCGTTTTCGCCTGACGCCGCGGCTTGCCCTCAATCCCTTCGACACCCGTGCTCTGGTCCGATCGATCGTCCTGGAATGTGTCGTGGCGGCGGGAATTTTGGCGGTGGTTGCCGGTTGGCGCTTGACGCCGCCTCCGCGCGCGCTGGCGACGGCCGCCGTCAAGCCGCTCGCGATTCACATTCATACCGATGCCGCCATGTTTCAGGTTCTGATTTCTCCCGGCAAGGTGGGCAAGGACAGCTTCGTCCTGCAACTGATGGAGGGCGACGCGAGCCCGCTCGTCGCCAAGGAAGCGACATTGATCTTGAGCCTGCCGGAACGCGGCATCGAGCCCTTGCAACGCACGGCGACACTTGGCGCCGATGGCTATTGGCAGGTAGCCGATGTTCCGATTCCGTATCCGGGCCGGTGGCACATGCGCATCGAGGCTCTGGTCACCGACTTCCGAAAAGTCACGCTGGAAGACGATTTTGACGTGGCTTCGCCATAGATGATTGCGATTGTTTCGTTTTCTCGATCGGGTCGGGGCGCAACCACCTGAGTTCGGGCCAGACTTCGGTAAAATCGCTGATAGTCAGGATGCTTAGCGGGTTTTTCTAACGCTTTCGCTTGTGTTTTGGCGCCCGATCCGGTTTCACTGCCGGACGCCGTTTATTCCCGTCGATTCTCTTCTGGTGTAGCCATGCGACTGTCGCGTTTCTTTCTTCCCATCCTCAAGGAGAATCCGAAAGAGGCGGAGATCGTATCGCACCGCTTGATGCTGCGCGCCGGCATGATCCGGCAGGAAGCGGCCGGCATTTACGCCTGGTTGCCGCTGGGCCTGCGGGTGTTGAAGAAGATCGAACAGATCGTGCGCGAAGAGCAGAATCGCGCCGGCGCGCTTGAACTGTTGATGCCGACCTTGCAGCTCGCCGATCTCTGGCGCGAGAGCGGCCGCTACGATGCCTACGGCCCCGAGATGCTACGCATCGCCGACCGCCACAAGCGCGAGTTGCTGGATGGGCCGACCAACGAGGAAATGATCACCGAGATTTTCCGCGCCTACATCAAGTCGTACCGGAACCTGCCGCTCAACCTCTATCACATTCAGTGGAAGTTCCGTGACGAGCAGCGGCCGCGTTTTGGTGTGATGCGCGGGCGCGAATTCCTGATGAAGGATGCCTATTCGTTCGATCTCGATGAGGCTGGCGCGCGGCGCGCCTATAACCGCATGTTCGTGGCTTACTTGCGCACCTTCGCGCGGATGGGTTTGAAGGCGATCCCGATGCGCGCCGAGACCGGCCCGATCGGTGGCGATCTCAGCCACGAGTTCATCGTGCTGGCGGAGACCGGCGAGTCCGGCGTCTATTGCGACCGTGACGTGCTCGATCTTCCGGTGCCCGACGAGAACGTTGACTATGACGGCGATCTGACGCCGATCATCCAGCAATGGACGTCGGTCTATGCGGCGACCGAGGACGTCCACGATGCCGCGCGCTTCGAGCGCGAAGTGTCGGCGGAGAAGAGGGTACATACGCGCGGCATCGAAGTCGGCCAGATCTTCTATTTCGGCACCAAATATTCCGAGCCGATGAAGGCGTTCGTAGCGGGCCCTGATGGTGCCGAAGTTGCCATTCACGGTGGCTCCTACGGTGTCGGCGTTTCACGGCTGCTCGGTGCCATCATCGAGGCCTGCCACGACGAGGCCGGCATCAAATGGCCGGAAGCCGTGGCGCCGTTCAAGGCGGTGATCTTGAACTTGAAGCAGGGCTCGGAGGATACGGACGGCGCTTGCGAAGCGCTTTACCGCGAGTTGACCGCCAAAGGTGTTGAAGTCCTCTACGACGATACCGATCAGCGTGCAGGCGCGAAATTTGCCGCGGCCGATCTGATCGGCGTTCCCTGGCAAATCCTCGTCGGCCCGAAGGGTCTCGCCGAAGGGAAGCTCGAACTGAAGCGCCGCAGCGATGGAACGCGCGAGAATTTGAGTTCGGCGGAAGTATTGGCGCGGTTGGTGTAGTCTATTTGAGCTTATCCACCGCAGGCGCGGCGGGATATCGGCCGTCGTGGCCACAATTAGCCCGAATCGTGTGAAAATCGGACATGGACCAAGCCATGAGCGAGCCCGTTCAAACCCCACCCTTTGCGCCATTCGAGTGGCTGCTCTCTGGACGCTATTTGCGGGCGCGTCGCAAGGAAGGATTCATCTCCGTCATCGCGGGATTTTCCTTCCTCGGCATCATGCTCGGCGTGGCTACGCTGATCATCGTGATGGCCGTGATGAACGGCTTTCGCAAAGAGCTGCTCGACAAGATCCTCGGCCTCAATGGTCATCTTCTGGTGCAGCCGCTGGAATCGCCGCTGACGGACTGGAAGGACGTCGCCGACCGCATCAACCAGGTTCAGGGCATCCGGCTCGCCGCACCGGTCGTGGACGGGCAGGCGCTGGCATCCTCGCCGTACAATGCGTCGGGCGTCTTCGTTCGCGGCATTCGCGCCGACGACCTCAACAACCTCACCTCGATTGCCAAGAACATCAAGCAGGGCACGCTGGAGGGATTTGACGAGGGGCAGGGCGTCGCTATCGGCCGCCGGCTCGCCGATACGCTGTCGCTGCATGCCGGCGACAGCGTGACGCTGGTGGCGCCGCGCGGAGCCGTGACCCCGATGGGCACGACCCCGCGCATCAAGCCCTACAAGATCACCGCCGTGTTCGAGATCGGCATGTCGGAATATGACGCGAGCTTCGTGTTCATGCCGCTTGCCGAGGCGCAGGCCTATTTCAACCGCAACAACGATGTGACGGCGATCGAGGTGTTCACGACGAACCCCGACAGGATCGATGCCTTTCGCAAAAGTGTGACGGAAGCAGCGGGACGTCCGGTCTTCCTGGTCGACTGGCGGCAGCGCAATTCGACCTTCTTCAACGCGCTTCAGGTCGAGCGCAACGTGATGTTTCTGATCCTGACCATGATCGTTCTGGTGGCGGCCCTCAACATCGTGTCGGGCCTGATCATGCTGGTGAAGGACAAGGGCAGCGACATCGCGATCCTGCGCACCATGGGTGCCTCGCAGGGTTCGATCATGCGGATATTTCTGATCACGGGAGCCTCGATTGGCGTGATCGGGACCCTCATGGGATTTCTGCTGGGCATGCTGATCTGCCTGAATATCGAATCGATCCGGCTGTTTTTGTCCTGGGTCACCAACACCGAAATTTTCGATCCCACGATCTATTTTCTCTCCAAGTTGCCGGCCGAGATCGATTTTGGTGAAACCAGCGCAGTCGTGATCATGGCGCTGACATTGTCTTTCCTGGCCACGCTCTATCCATCCTGGCGTGCTGCCCGCCTCGATCCTGTCGAAGCGCTGCGGTACGAGTGAGGAAACGATGAGCGAAGGGACGGAGGAGGTACCGGTTGTTTATCTCCACGAGATCAAGCGCCAATATGTGCAGGGCGAAACGCCGCTGATCATCCTCAACGGCGCCAAACTCGCGCTGTGGGCCGGGCAGTCTGTGGCTCTGGTCGCGCCGTCGGGCGCCGGCAAATCGACGCTGCTGCATATCGCCGGCCTGCTCGAAAGCCCTGACGACGGCGAGGTCTATGTCGGAGGCACGCCGACGTCGGGTCTGTCGGACGTCGACCGGACCCAGATCCGCCGTACCGAAATCGGCTTCGTCTACCAGTCGCATCGGCTGCTGCCGGAGTTTTCGGCGCTGGAAAACGTCATGCTGCCGCAAATGATCCGGGGCTTGAAGCGATCGGAAACCATCAAGCGCGCGACCGAGATTCTGGCCTATCTCGGGCTCGGCGATCGGATCAAGCATCGGCCGGCGGAACTGTCGGGCGGCGAACAGCAGCGGGTGGCGATCGCGCGTGCGGTTGCCAATGCGCCGCGGGCGCTTCTCGCCGACGAGCCCACCGGCAACCTCGATCCGAATACGGCCGACCACGTGTTCCAGGCCTTGATGCAATTGGTGAAGGCGACGCGAGTCGCCATGCTGATTGCGACGCACAACATGGAATTGGCCGGCCGGATGGATCGGCGCGTGTCGCTCGTCGATGGCGAGGTAGTCGAACTCGACTAGCCGGGGCCGGTTTCGTGGAAAATTCTACTTCCCGAAAATATGAAGCCTGTGCGACAGAAATGTATCCGATCCGGGCTGGAAAGCTGCGCGTGGTCGCGGCATAACGTCGTCATGAAGAAATCGGACCTCACCTGTCCAACCTGCCACGCCGGCTATCGCCGTATCGAATTGACGTCCCGCCCTGGCGTGAAGGGGGAATATCGTTGCCTGCTCTGCAGCGAGGTTCTCGAGACATTCGACGGTTCCACCGATGTTGCGATCCGGCTCACGGTGCAGCCGGAGCAAACGTTCGTAACGGATTCCGGATCGTCTTAAGTCCGGCCGTTCTCCAGGACAATTTCGAAGAAATCTCGCCGCGTTATTCGCGCGCCACGGGCGCACTTTCGCAGGCTTTGCAAATCGTTTTGGAACTCGCCGATTCACCGGTTCGATGGAACCTGTCATGGCGAAATTTATATGTCCAATTGTTTCAACAATCCCTTTGGTTCCAATGGTTTCTTAAATTTTTTTAATGCGGTTTTTCTCTGCGAATGTTGCGTGACGGCTACAGCATTCCCGAACCAGACTGCTAGAAGTTTCGCGGGGCATTTGGGCTAACTGACACAGCTTCGAAAGCAGGAATTCAGATATGAACAGACTTACCATCCTCGCAGTGGCAACGCTCGCGGTTGGCGCCGCTGCACCGGCCGTCGCTGCGGATCTTCCCGCTCGAGCACCTGCAACCTATACGAAGGCGCCGGCGATCGTTCAGGCCGCCTATGACTGGAGCGGCTTCTACATCGGTATCAACGGCGGCGGCGCGACCGGCAACGTCGACTGGAATGCCGACGGCTTTGGCGACGAAGGCAGCCATCACCCGTCGGGCGGCACGGTCGGTGGACAGATCGGCTACCGCTGGCAGATGTCGTCCTGGGTGTTCGGCCTGGAAGCGCAGGGCAACTGGGCTGACTTCAAGGGCAGCAACACCAGCCTGGTATTCGCGAACACCACCAACCAGACCAAGATTGATGCCTTCGGCCTGTTCACGGGCCAGATCGGCTACGCTTGGGATCGCACGCTGCTTTACGTGAAGGGCGGTGCCGCGGTCACCGATAACAAGTACACCTCGATTACGACGGGCCTCGGGGTTGATACGGCCAACGAAACCCGCTGGGGTGCGGCGGTCGGCGCCGGCATCGAATACGCCTTCGCTCCGAGCTGGTCGGTTGGCTTCGAATACGATCACCTTTTCATGGGCAACAACGACGTGGTCTCCAATGCCGGCTTCATCGCCGACCACATCAAGGAAGACGTCGACCTCTTTACCGCGCGCGTGAACTACAAGTTCGGCGGCCCGATGGGCGGGCGTTACTGAGTTAGGCTCCCGTAACCTTCCAAACCCCGGCCGGTTGGCCGGGGTTTTTGTTTGTGGGGAGACGCGAATCGTTTGGTTGGGTTCAAACCGGCTCTCGAACTGCGGGTCGGTAGTGGGCCGTTTGCTTGTGGCGGCCTAGTTAGGAATCGGCCCGTTCCGGGCGCATATTTCTGGGATGAGCAAAGACCGAATGCTACCCGTCGAGTCCTTCATTATGGAGCGCCTCGAAGGAGGCGGATGGCGCGTGATCGAGCGCCGTGCCGATCTTACCGACATCCCTATTGCCGACTTTGTATCCAGACGGGACGCGGAAGAATGGATGAGGTGCCGTGACGCGCGCTTTATGCGGCAAAGGCGAGCCCCATTAACCAAGCGATTTATTTCAGGGGCATCTTCAAACCAACCCGCTTGCCTAGGAACAGAAAGAGAACTATGTTCTCTATACGTTCTTAAAACAGGAGGCGGTGATGTTGCGGGTTTTTGTCGAGGAAGCAGCGGCTTTGGCGTCGATCGGGCTGTTTGTCGGGATGATCGCGATATGGGCCCAGGTGATCCCCAATCTGTGATTCCTAATCTGTGATCCCCAATCTGGAAGGTTGAGACCGGCCTTTCGGGAACGGCCGGCACCCAAAGTTGGTCTCTTGTGGCCCCCTTGGGGAAAAGCCTGATAGCGGTGGGTGAGGGGGCAGGCTGCGTGGACTCAAGCTGCTGGAGCCTTCACCATGGCGGGTAGCGAGTCGCGAAAAGCGGCTCGGACCCCTCCATAACCGCTGAGTTGCCGAACGACATGTCAAAGCCCGTGGTCCCGTCCAATCCCGGATTTGTCCATCTCCACGTCCATTCGGCCTATTCGCTGCTGAAGGGTTCGATCAAGATTGCTCGCCTCGGCGAACTCGCCAAGGCCGACCGTCAGCCGGCGCTGGCGTTGACCGACACCGACAACATGTTCGGGGCGCTCGAGTTCTCCGACAAGATGGCCGGCTATGGCATCCAGCCGATCGTCGGGTGCGAACTTGCGGTCGATTTCGGCGATCAGGATCCCAACGCCCGCAACGCCATGGCGTCAGCGCCGTCGCGAATCGTTCTACTGGCCGCGCGCGAGCGCGGCTACCGCAGCCTGATGCATCTCAATTCCCGCGCGTTTCTGGAAACGCCGATACACCAGACCCCGCACATCAAGTTCGAGTGGCTGGAGGGCCAGGCCGAAGACCTGATCGTGCTGACCGGCGGCCC
>Ga0210397_10000557_pt1 | contig 25048 bp, 23 predicted proteins | sample IncBWH2OmetaG_FD_160126 | JGI IMG/M metagenome (GOLD analysis project Ga0210397, IMG submission 160126) | Forest soil microbial communities from Barre Woods Harvard Forest LTER site, Petersham, Massachusetts, United States - Inc-BW-H-2-O ...
GCCGACGGCCTTGTCGCCCGCCATAATCGTGGCGCCGGCCTCCGGCGACGGGCCGTCGAGCGCGATGCGCACGATCCTGCTGCGCGCGGTGCCGCGATGCTGCATCCGCGACACCACTTCCTGGCCGACATAGCAGCCCTTGTCGAAATCGACGCCGTGGAGGCGGTCCATGTTGGTCTCGTGCGGAAACGCATCGCCATAGATGAAGTCGAGCCCGCCACGCGGCACGCCGCAGGCGATGCGGTGCGCCTCATAGGCGCTGGCGTCGACGAGGTCGGCGCCGATCAACCCGGCGATTTCAGGCGCACGTTCCTCGGCCGCGAGAATCCGCAAGCCCAGCGACGGATGCCTTGGATCGGCGAAGGCAAGATCGCCTGGCGCGGCCGGAACGCCGCCCCATGCGGCGATGGCGCCGAGACCGTCCGAGAGATTCTCCACAAGAACCTTGGCGCGCAATTTGTAGAAGCGGAGTTTTTCGGTGAGCATTTGCGCAAGCGGGCGCGGACAATCGAACAGATAGCCCTCGCCATGGCCGCCGGGGGCTTCGGTGATCAGGAAGTCGACGACGATCTTGCCCTGCGGCGTCAGCAGCGCGCCGAATCGCCCGAGCCCCGGCGTCAGCCGCGCGAGGTCGGTCGTGACAAGGCCGCCGAGAAAGTTGCCTGCGTCTTCGCCGAACACCTTGACGACGCCGCGGTCGGGAAGGAACGCGGCTTTCATGCGATATTCTCGTTTTTCATCTTACGGCCAAACGTAAGCCGCGAGGCCCCAAACGACAAGAGCGCCGCGAGTGATCCGACGCCAACATTCGCCTCCCGTTTGCGAGGCACTCTTGCGAATGTAGGCGTCAAAGGACCCAGAGCGAATCTATTGATGCTGATGGCGTTCGCCTCACAACCTTGCGGCAGGCAGGGGAACGAACGCCAAATCCGCTCCACCAGCTGCGGCGCGAGGCTACTGCCTTGCCCGTGTCAGGGAGTATTCGCCGTTGCGGACGCGGGATGGAATGCCTTCCAGATATTCCGCCACCGCGTCCTCGCCGTAGGTGCTGACCAGTTCGGCAAGCGCGGCGAACAGGCTCGCCTGGGCGAGGCAGTCACCATCGACGCCATCATGGCGCGCTTCCGCCCAAGCCTCGTTGAGATAGCTGAGCGCTGCCCTCTTCTGGTCGTGATCGGGCAGCGGGGTGCGAGCAAGGCGAAACGGCACAGGTTGGCTCTTGACGTTGAGATCGACGCGGATTGCGGCCCCCCAATCCCCCCGGGATTCGCCGGCGCTTGGTCTTCCGAACTCCGCAAAGCAGCGGGATTTGTGAGGTACGAACCTCAGAAGACGAGACGCTGGCAGGCCGCGTTAACGAGCGAGATGTAGCACGCGTTTCGCCGCGCGCTAAACCACTTCTTGAAGAACGGTTAACGGCCGGGTGCGGAGTGAATCGATTCTCATAAGTCGTTCTGGACCAACGAATAATTCCTCGAGCGAACGATTGCATGGCTGAAATTCCCTGGGATCCCGCGATCGCTTCGCGCGCCCAGATCCGACGTCTTCCAAATTTGCTGAAAGCCGTTCGCGTCGTATCTTAGAGCCCGTAGTTCCACGGTATTTGGCGGCGAGTGGATCCCGTGCCGCATCAGTTCGCGTAGCGTGCGGTCAGGTCCTTGGAGATCTTTGAGCCTTCGTCGATGTAGCGCCGGATTGCGACCAGCGCAGCCGGCGTGCAGGTGCGGTAGGTCTGCTGGAAACCGTTATAGCCGCGATTGAAGCCCGCGATCATGCGGGTGCGACGGTCGCCCGAGGGCGTCTCGGCGTCGATCAGCGCTTGCATCTCGTTGCGCCATTTGCCGCCTTCATTGGTGCCGCAAATGCCGCGCAAATAGTGCAGGGTTCCGAGGATTTCGGCCAGCCGCTGCAGGTCGCCATCGAACGGCGCGGCCGCATCCTGCGCCCGCGCGGGGATCTGGAAGCAGACCGAGAGCAGCAGGAACAGGGCGGCAGCGACGCGCTTGGAAATGGATGGGTTCACGACCGTCGTGATATGGCGCCCCGCGGCGTTGGAAGCAAGACGATTGAAGACGTTAACCCCTCGGGCTTCAGACCAGCCGCAGCGCTGCGGCGATGATCTCCTCCAGTCCGCCGGTCAGCTTGAGGCCACCGAGCGCGTCCGGTGCGAGCCATTTGAAGTCGTCGTGTTCCTCGTTCAGGCGCGGTTCCCGGTCCAGCCACCGCGCCGCAAACGACATGATGAGATAGTGCCCGGTAGCCGCGGCCTGCGGCAGCACCTCGCGCCAGCCGGCCAGGCCGACGATCTCGATTCTCAAGCCGGTTTCCTCGTCGACCTCGCGGTGCAGGGCCGTGGTCAGGGACTCGCCATATTCGACCCGGCCGCCGGGCAATGAGTAAAATCCCTTGGCCGGGGAACGCGCCCGCCTTACCAGCAAAACCCTGCCGTCGCGATAGATCGCGGCGCTGACGGCGAGCTGGGGACGCGAAGGCTGGGCGGGGTATGCCGGGTCCGATGGCGCGGGCATCAATGCGTCATGATGTAGTCGATATCGCCCTCGGAGCCGCCATTGATGACGCCGCCGGCGGCCATGACCAGCGGCTTGACCCAGGCGGTGGCCTGTTCGGCGAGTCTCGCCCGGGTCTTGTCCTGGCTCGCCTCGCGCATGGCTTGGCTCACGGCGGTCAGGATCGACGTCATAGTGCCGGCGAGCTGGTCGAATTCGGCCCGGATCGCGGGATCGGCCGTCTCATAGGCCGAGATCGCCAGGTCCCGGGCCTTGAAATTCGACAGGTGGAAGTGTTCGGCATAGGACAATGGCCGCCACTCGAGGAAATCGCCCGAGCATTCCGGCATGTCCGGGATCATTTCCAGAAGCATGATCGCTTCATTGAAATGGTTGAGGTAATCAGTGGCAAGCCCGGTGCGCGGGTTGATATTAGCGGCGCGCAGCTCAGCCGCCCGGTCCTCGTCGAGGCCCATCGGCATCATGCGGTCGCCATGCGCGGGCGCGGGTGGTGTTGGGGCCGTTGACGTCATCACTGGCAGTCTTGGCACTTGGGGTTAAAACGCCCTGAATGAAGGGCTGATTACGGCGACATAATGTGCGGACGGTTCGTAATTACCTCACCTCCCGATGCCTTGCGGCTAATTTTTGGTTATTTGGAGCAACCAAATTTCCCGCCCAGGCATAATATTTCTCCAACACAACCTGTGCCTGTCGTCATCATCGAGAACGGCGCGCGGCACTTTCGCCTGATGCGCTGGGGCCTGGTGCCGGCCTGGGTCAAGGATCCCCGGACGTTTTCGCTCCTGATCAACGCCCGTTCGGAAACCGTCAAGGACAAGCCGGCCTTCAAGAATGCGTTGAAGCGCCGGCGCTGCCTGATCCCGGCCGATGGCTATTACGAGTGGCAGGCGGCCGGCGGCCGCAAACATCCCTTTTTCATTTATCGCCGCGACGGACACGTCTTCGCCCTCGCAGGATTGGCCGAGACTTGGATTGGTCCGAACGGCGAGGAAGTCGACACGGTCGCGATCGTGACCGCGCCTGCGAGCGAAGACCTCGCCGCGCTGCATGATCGCGTGCCGGTGTCGATCGCGGTGTCCGATTTCGCGCGCTGGCTCGACTGCGGCGCGTTCGATGTGGAGGAGATCATGCCGCTGCTCGCGCCGCCCGAGGCGGGCGAGTTCACCTGGCACGAGGTCTCGAGCAGGGTCAACAGCGCCGTCAATGACGATGCGCAGTTGCTGCTGCCGATCTCCGAGGAGCAGCGCGCTGTGGAGGAGCCGAGGCCTGTGAAGAAGCCCGCGCCGCGCAAGGCGTCATCATCAGCGCGCGATGATGACGGGCAGGGGAGTTTGTTTTGATTTGAGGAGATCAGGCTGAATCGGAGCTGCATCGGAAGTGGCCCTCCCCCTCCAAGGGAGGGTGAAGCTCGTCACTTGAAAATCCTCAGCGCGGCATATTGCAGCAGCATGATGGTCTTGGCGTCGACGACGCGGCCGTCGCCGATCATCGCGAGCGCCTCATCGAAAGCAAGCTCCAGCACCTCGATGTCCTCGCCCTCGGACGCGAGGCCGCCGCCGGCGCCGATCCGCATCTCCGGCTCGTACTCGCCGACGAAGAAGTGCAGCTTCTCGGTCACCGCGCCGGGGCTCATGAAGGCCTCGAAGATCTTGCGGACGTCGTGCAGCCGATAGCCGCTCTCCTCTTCGGCCTCGGCGCGAATGCGGACCTCCGGCTGCTCGTCGTCGAGCAGGCCCGCGATCGCCTCGATCATCAGGTCGTGATAATCGTTGACATAGGCCGGATAGCGGAATTGGCGGATCAGTACGACGGTGCGCTGCTTCAGATTGTAGGGAAGCAGCGCCGCCGCGTTGCCGCGGTCGAACGTCTCGCGTGTCTGCGTCTGCCAGGAGCCGTCGGACCGCCGCCATTCGAACGTCGTGCTCGTCAGCCTGGCGTAATTGTCAGAAAGCACGCGCTCGTTCTTGACGCGGACGCGGTCGGAAACCGTCATCTGGAAATTCCTTGTGAATGCTGACGACAGCGCTTCACAATCATATCGGATCACTCCGTAATCCAATATGACCGGGAAGCGCCGTAGATTCTCGTGTTGGCGCATGTCCTTCGGCGAACCGGATCCCGCTTTGCCGGGACATGCGCGAGGCCGCCGGTCTCATTGCGTCGGATCGCGGCCATCGAGCCACTTGCCGTAGACAATGGTGTCCTGCTCGGCAAAGTCGAGGGTCTTGTAGAAGGCCTGCACCTTTGCATTCGTGCGCCGCACCAGAAGCTGCAGCTTCGGGATGCCCCGCGCGCGCAGCCAGTCTTCCGCGGCCATCATGATCGCGCGGCCAAAGCCCCTGCTGTGGTGGTCCGGATCGACGCTGACGTAATAGACCCAACCGCGATGACCGTCATGGCCGACCATCACCGAGCCCACGATCTCGCCTGCGACGCGGCCGACCAGCACGGTGGCATTCTGATCGCGCCGCGCCAGCGCGATGTCGGTGGCCGGATCGTTCCACGGCCGCGTCAGGCCGCAGCGCTCCCACAGCGCAATGACCTTGGCGACGTCCGCGTCCACGATCGGCGCGAACGAGAGATGACTTGCGCTGTCCATGTGGAGCGGCCTTCCCGTCTACAGAGCATGATCAAGAATATCTAAAGCGCGATGGCGCAAGCCGTCGCGCTTTGGAATCGAACGGCGCAACGTATCGCGGCTTTCTGACAAGTTTCTGTCACGGGACGAGGTTTTCGGTCAACGAGTTCCGTCACGCTGATTTCGCGACCGGCGCGCTGGTCGCTTCGGCCGGCGCTGCCGTCGGATCAGGCGCTTGTTTCGGATATTGCGAGGCCCAGATCTCGAATGCGAAATCGGTGTAGGGATCGTCCGCGATCTGATCGATGATAAAGTGCGTCGAGAACGGATCGAGCCCGAGCTTGTCGGCCAGCGCTTCGAGCTGGGTCTGGGCAGCGGCCTCCATGGGATTGCGCGGCGGCGGCGCTGCGCCGCGCCCGATTGCGGCGGCGGCTTTTGCGTCGTAACTCGCGAGCGCATCATTCAGCGACCTGGCCTCGACGCCGGTTCGCAGCGCGAATCTGCGCACCACCTTGATCTGGTCGTCGTCGAAATATATCCGCACCAGGGCCTGGCCGCAGCAATCCAGGATGAAGGAGAAATCCATTCCGGTCTTGATCGCGAGCGTGATCGGGTCGGCATAGGCAAGCTGCAGGTTGGTCTTCACCCCCTCGTCGACCAGGCGTTCGGCGATCGGCACGCTGATCCCGTCGATCTTCGTCAGCTGCTGGACACTGTCACTTTCGGTGTTGCCGTCGAGCTTGAGCGGGATCGCCGCGGTCCGCCGCATGAATTTGAGCACCGTGTCGGTCGGGAACGCGCCGACGAAGAAGGCCAGTGCCCCGGTGCTCAAGGTGATCGCCGTGTCGCTGAGCACCCCGGCAAAGGCCGAGATCGCGAAACCGAAGGGCAGGGAGACCAGCAGGCGCAGCGTGGCGCGGTTGATGTCGGAGGTCACGACATCGTTCTGCCGGGCGCGAAGGATCAGGTCGAAGGTGACCCAGACATAGGCGCCGGCCAGCGAGAAGATCGCAATTTTTGCGGTGCCTTCACTCGCGCTCGCCCAGTCATGTGAGAACACCCAGGTCACGCTCCAATAGGTCGCGCCGATCACCGTCGCCGCGAACAACAACACCGGAAACACGAACAGACGGCGGCCGTAGCGCAGGTCATATTCCTCCGCGAAGCCTTCGCTGTCCTTGAACCCGCTCTCGGGGTAGAACATCTGCCGGTACCGGCCAATCGCCTCGTCGGAAAATCGCGACACGATCTGCTCCTTCCGTGCCGGCCACCCGAACAGCAGGAAGTGCCCGGTCGGGATCAGCGGCAATGTTGCGACGATACCGGTGGCGATCAGGACCGTGTTCTGCATGTTGCTCATGGCGACTGCTCCCTCGACGCGCGCGATGCCGCGGTCCGCTTCGTTGATCGGCTGCGCGGCAATGATCCGCCGACCGCCGGTGGTCGACGCTATCGGATCAATCTAAGGGTGCATCATTCGGCAGACGAAAGCACTGCGCAAGCGGTTTTGTGCCGCTCGAGCGGGCCAGTCGCGGATTGCCGGCTCAGAGTACCTTGCCGGGGTTCATGATGTGAAGCGGATCAAGCAGCGCCTTGAACTGCTGCATCAGGTCGAATGCGACCTTGTCCTTGACCTCGGGCAGTTTGTCGCGCTTGAGCACGCCAATGCCGTGCTCGGCCGAGATCGACCCGCCCATTTTCAGCACGATCTCGAACACGACGGCATTGACCTCGTGCCAGCGGCCCAGAAAATCGGCTGACTCGGCGCCCACTGGCTGGCTGACATTGTAGTGGATGTTGCCGTCGCCGAGATGGCCGAACGGCACGGGGCGTGCGCCCGGGATCAGCTTGACCACGGCGGCATTGGCGTCAGCGATGAAATCCGGCACGGCGGCTGTTGGCACCGAGATATCGTGCTTGATCGAGCCGCCTTCGGGCTTCTGCGCCGCGGACATCTCGTCGCGCAGCTTCCAGAAGGCCTGGCGCTGGCTCAAATTCGCCGCGATCACCGCGTCGTCGACGATGCCGTCTTCCAGCGCCGTCGCCAGGATCGCCTCCAGCGTGCCCCGGGCATCGTCGCGCGGCGACGACAGCTCCATCAGCACATACCAGGGATATTTATTCGCCAGGGGATCGCGGATGTCGATGCCATGGCGGATCGAGAAATCGACCGCAATGTCCGACAACAGCTCGAAACTGGTCAGCGTGCCGGCGGCTTCGTTCTGGGACAGCGACAACAGTTTCAGCGCCTGCGCCGGCGAGGCGAGGCCGATGAAGGCGGTTTCGATCGCGCGCGGCTTCGGAAACAGTTTTAAGGTCGCAGCCGTGATGATGCCGAGCGTGCCCTCGGCGCCGATGAACAAATTGCGCAGGTCGTAGCCGGTATTGTCCTTCTTCAATTTCGACAGCGCGTTCAGCACGCGCCCGTCCGCCAGCACCACTTCGAGCCCCAGCGCCATCTCGCGCGCCACGCCATAGGCGAGCGCCGCGGTGCCGCCGGCATTGGTCGAGAGATTGCCGCCGATGGTGCAACTGCCTTCGGCACCGAGCGACAGCGGGAACAGCCGGTCGACCTCGGCGGCCTGCTGCTGCGCCACCTGCAGGATCACACCGGCCTCGCAGGTCATGGTGTTGGAGGCGGGATCGATCTCGCGGATCCTGTCCATCCGTTTCAGGGAGACCACCACTTCGCCATTGTGCGGGGTCTGGCCGCCGACCAGGCCGGTGTTGCCGCCCTGCGGCACCAGCGCGATTCGATGCACGCTCGCCAGCTTGCAGATCTCGGAGACCTCCGCGGTCGACCCCGGCCGCAGCACCAGCGGCGAGCGTCCCTTGAACAGGTCGCGCTCCTCGGTGACATAGGGCGTGATCTCGACCTGATCCGTGACGGCATATTTGTCGCCGACGATGCCGCGGAATTTTTCGATCAGTTCGGGGGATAGCGGCGGCACGGCCGTGGGCACGATGTTCATTGCGTTTCTTGTTCCTCGAGCTTGCTCAATCCCTTTCGACCGCGGCGCGGCGCAGCCGGTCATTGATCGCTTCACCCAGCCCGTCATCGGGAATGAGCATCACGGCGATGGTTTTGGCGCGCCTTAAGTCGAGCTCGCGAAGATAGCCGAAAAGATTGCTGGCGGCTTCATTGACGTCGCCGCGTGGCGAGAGATTGAGGTATGCGGCGACAGCATCGGCGCCCGGGATCGCGTCCGGGCCGAAGGCGAGCAGGGCCTCGCCGGCCTCGCAGCTGACCGCATTGAGACGCACCTTTGTGCGCGGCGCATAATGCGAGGCCAGCATGCCCGGCGCGAGCGGCTGGCTGGTATCCGCTTCGGTTTCGGCGGGTGGCTGCGCCAGAGCGCGGCCAAGCACGGCTTCGATCTCGCCGCGCGGCAGGCCGCCCGGACGCAGCAGCAGCGGCTGCCCAAAACATCCGACGACGGTGGATTCGACGCCGACCGGGACCGGCCCGCCATCGATGATCAGGTCGATCCGCCCGGCAAGGTCGCTTTGCACATGCTGGGCCGTGGTCGGTGAGACATGGCCCGACAGGTTGGCCGAGGGAGCGACGACCGGCCCGGCGAACGCATGGAGGATCGCCTGCGCCACCGGGTCGGCGGGAACCCGCAGCGCGACGGTTTCGAGCCCGGCGGTGGCGAGCTCGGCGACCCGGCAGCCCGGCGCCTTAGGCAGGACCAGGGTCAGCGGCCCCGGCCAGAACGCGTTCGCCAGCCTGATCGCATCGGCATTGAAGCGCCCGATCGCCTGCGCCGCATCGAGGTTTTCGACATGGGCGATCAGCGGATTGAACGCGGGCCGGCCCTTGGCCTGGTAGATCCGCGCGACCGCGGCCGGATTGGTGGCGTCGGCGCCGAGGCCGTAGACGGTCTCGGTCGGGAACGCGACCAGCCCGCCCCCCGCAAGGCAGCGCGCGGCGGCGTCCACGCCCGGGGCCCCTGTGGCCAGAATTGTCGTGGTCAGGGCTGTTTGCACCTGGTTCAAAATCCTTGAAATCGGGTTCTTGCAGTGAACAAAACCGAAGGCTATAAGCCGCCGTCTTAGTCGGAGTGTGGCTCAGCCCGGTAGAGCACTGCGTTCGGGACGCAGGGGTCGCAGGTTCGAATCCTGCCACTCCGACCATCCTTTCAAGGACTTATACTTTCAACGTTTTTTGGGCGCAATGAAATGCGCAATGAAATAGGCCTGCTGATGCAAGGTCCTCGGGGCACACGCTCGCACGGGGTTCCCAGTTACCTGTTCTAGTTGTGGCGAAGGTTTAGCCGACGACCACAATCATCCGGCTAGACAGCCTTGCCCGCGCTGCGGGTCGACGCGAGAAACAGTTCAAATGACCGCACACATGACCATCGCCACGACGGTGACAGCGTCTGCACACGTCACAGTTGCTGAGGTGCAGGCGGTGACCGCGACATCAAGTTTGGTGATGCAGGCGGTAATTGTTCCCAGCAACAAGACCACGGCTGATTGGAGCGATCACCTTGCCATGGTTCGAAATCATCAAACTGCTGCAGGCGAACCCAAACGCGGCGTTTCAAATTCCTCCGCGGAAATGGGAGGAGATCATCGCCGGGGCGTATAAGAAAGCCCGGGTTTGAAGAAGTCACCCTTACCCCGTGCAGTGGCCACCGTGGGCGCGATATCATTGCTGTTAAGCGAGGACTTGGCCGCATCTGCGTCATTGATCAGGTTAAGGCCTACAATCCAAACCACCGAGTAATGGCCGACGAGGTGAGGGCACTCATGGGAGTTCTGCACGGAGATTCAGCTTCGAAGGGCTTTCTCACAACAACTTCGGATTTCGCGCCTCGTCTGCGTCAGGATCCGTTGATTACTCCGTTTATGTCGGCGCGGCTGGAGCTGATCAATGGCTCTATGCTTCTGGGACGGTTGCAGAATCTTGCTGGCCTCACTTCCAGCTCCACTTAGATCCCCCAGGCTTGTCAGCGCCTACCCCCGAATGCTTCCGCGGCCTCTCCCTGGAAATCGGGGTGGTGGTGGCCGTAGTTCGCTTCCAGCTGTTCCACAGTCATTCCCAGCCATCCGGCCGCCTCGCATCAGCCAGGTCGCTGCAGTGTGGCGCAATGAGTGGCGGACCACGTCGTCACCTAGCCCCGCATCCTCGAGAATGCCCTCCCAGGCATATCTTGCCGGCAAGCGGCAGGCCATCATGTATCCGGTTGACGACGAACCGGATCTGCTCGCCATCCTTCATGATGCCGGCAGCGCGTAGCTCCGCCGATCGCGCCTGGTCGATTTTGCGCCAACGGACCAGGTGAGGGCGGAGCCGGGCGGCGATCTTGGCTGGAGGGCGACGCTTCTTGGTTGACCGTTCCAGGGCGCCTTTGCCCTGATAGACCATTGCGTCGAGGTTCATCCAGGGATGCGTCGTCGTCGGCAGCCACTGTGTGCGCCGGATCGTTTCTTCGCGGCGAGCGCTGTAGATACCAACAAGGCAAAAGCGGGCAGCGGGACAACGGCGACGGATGATCCATCGTTCACGGCGCAACAACGTGCCATCTTCCTTGCGCTTCCAGGTCTCTCGCTCATTGTCCCACACGTAGCCAATGGCTGCACCGAGCAGACGAGCGGCCTCATTGCGCGTCAGCCAACGGTGCCGTCCTTCGGCTTTGGGAGGTAGGGTGATCTTCGGAACGACGCTGAGCGTGTGCTCCGCGTGGTAGGCGTTCACGGCAGCCCGTAAGTCCTCAAGTCTGCGTCGCGCGGTTTGATCGGACACCGTGCCGTTGCGGGGCTTGATGCTGGCTTTACGATTGTTTTCATTCGAGGTGCCGGTAGACCAGTCAACGAAATCGCGGCAGAGCTGTGCCTTAAGCTCGCTTACCGTCCTATTACCGAAAAAGCTGTTCAGGTCGAGTAGGCGAATGAGCAGCAGTTCGTGCTGCGCGCACGCGCGCTCGTCGTTCTTGTCCTTGGGCCGCTTCAAAATCTCATAAGCTGTGAGGACATCGGCTATGGCGAGGTTGCTGGGGTCCGTGGCGCCGACCGTCGTTGTGTGTCTTTCGCCGATGTAGGTTTCGAGCGCCTTCGCAGCGCCATCAATGTTGTCGCGGCCGCAACCTGTGCGGATTTGCCGGCCATGGTCGAGGATGATCCAGGTTTCGTCGTCCTCTCTGAACCAGAGTCGTGGCGGCTTGGCTTTGCGGCCCGGCATGATGGCTTGACCAATTTGCGGATAGCACGTGGCGTGGTCAGATCCTTGCCTACAACCTTGGCGATTTCAAGAGTCCCAGCGGCCGCGGCTTTGCGCAATGACGACAGCGTCAACGGGCCCTGCGGAAAAAACACGGCAGCAGCTTCAACCAAGGTCATTGCTTCGTCATCGCTCCATTGGGCTGGATCGGGCCGAGCTTTCGCCCGGGCGAGCTTGTCAATTTTGCGCCTTGGCATACTCGGTTTGCACCAGTCGACGATGGGCTCCGCCAGAGCGCTCTCGTCTGGTCCAGCCGCTCTGTGCAATATCAAGGAAACCGCAGCTCTTCGGCAAGAGCGCCGTCTTGCGAGTGCGACAATCGGCTAGCCAGGCGTACATTTCGGAAGCTTTGCGCGGTTCACCTCACGGGCTCACGCTCCGGTCGGCTGCAAAGGGGCAGTCAACGTGTTAACTGATGTTGAGTGCGGCGGATCAGGCTTCAGACAGCGTCGCCGTCATGAAGGTCCTCGGCACTTCTCGGAGAGTGGGGCGACTCCGTTACGAGGACGAGCCGGCCCTGACGAGCTATTGATTTTCATTTTCCATTCGAACCTGCAACCAGGCCATTACGAGCGGAAGGATATCGCTCGGCTTTGTTGATTTTGCTGGGTTTTTGTTCGATTTCGATCGCGTTCTTTGTGTTTTTGATCAGGTCCATTCTGGTGCAAAACTGGTGCGGTGCTTGCGCTGCGGTTGCGCTAACAGAGGTTAAGATCGCTGCTCGCACTACAGATTGGAAACGTGCTTTCCGACCAGTTTCGCAAGTTGGACCAGTTTTTGGCCCTTTAGCTAGGCCGATATATCATCGCCTCCAGGCGTCGCCGCTGATCCGGCGCGATGCGGCGTGGCGCCTTGAAAGAACCCTTCGAGTTCTTGGCTCATCACCCTCGGCCTCTCGTAGACAATGTGTGTTCAGCGTTCGGGTATTCCACCACCCCCGTGATTCTAACATTCGCAAAAGTGCGGCCAGGAAGGGATGCGAATGACCCCTCGCCCCGCATATGCGGAAAGGCACGTTGGTGTGCGCCCTACCGCGGTCCGCACAATGTCTTCACGACCCAAAAGTCTTTCTGCGGGCCGCCCGTGCACATCACGCCATGGGGTCCCGGATTGAGAAGGGCGAATGCCCCCACCGCTGCCAGGCCCAACACGATGATACTGACCAGCGCCGCCAAAATGATGATCCGTCCGCGCTTGCGGCCGATTAGGTCTCCGGTCAGCAGAGTTGCGAGGTGCAGCGCGATCGTAAGGCCAAGCGCGCTCAGGCCAAAGTTGAGTGCCGACTGCGAGGAAAACAATATGGCGCCACCGACGGTCAGAGCCTCGAACACGTAGATGAGTATCAGCCAGTGGCTAGATATGGCCTGGAACAGGCTCCCGGGCATGGAGACCGAAAGCAGCGCCTGCGCCGCGCGGCCGGCGCGGGTGACCCACACCATCCGGGAGAACGGGGAGTGGTAACTCTTCTCCGCTTCTTCAAGGATCTTGCCCGTAATGGTCAGCGCTCGCGCACTTGTCTTCAGCGTTTTCTCGGTGTCGGGCTTGCGGTTGATCTCATAATATTCCTTCAGATACTCGATCGTCCCGGCGTCGCCCAGCAGGGCCTTCAGGATCCGGCCGATCTGCGTTTGGCGCGCCGTGCTTCCGGGCGGCCCAAGGTGAGCCAGCAGTCCTTCAACGGCCTGGCCGAGCGTCGATTTGTTTTGCTGTGCCAGCGCCTGCGCGAAGTGCTCGATCAACTGGTCAAATTGCCCAGGCTGCATCTCCTCGCGGACGATGATGAGCTGCGCCTCCTGAAGCAACGCCTCTTTCACCTCCTTGTCGCAGTCCGCACAGAACAGTGCGGACAGCACGCGTTCGCAGCCGTCGAGCCGGCCCCACATGATATCGTTGCGCCGCCACTTCTCGTCGAGGAAGGCGCCGAAATGAAACAGCGCCGTCCCTGCCAGCTTCTGCCTGCTGTCGCCGGCGCGCTCGTCGATCAGGCTGGTGGCGTCCTCGGGACTGACCCGCAGCACCTCGACGGTCGCCGGTTCGCCGGTGCCCGTGTCGTAATAGAGCGGGAAGCTCATCTGATCATACTCGTCGAACCGCAGATAATATTCGGCGATGAGCTTGCGCACCGTCCTCCCGTCATCGGTATTGAGCGCGGCGCAGTCATCCAGAGCGACGTCATCGAGACGGATGACCACCTTCCTCGCGCCCTCAGCGCGCTCTTCAAGATCCAGCCTGGGGTTGCCGAGCAAAGCGCGGCCTAACGCCAGGGGTTTGGGGCTTATGACTTCGGCATATTCGTCCTTCAACAACTTGACATCGGCCTCAAGCAGATCCTGAATCTTCGTCCTTGAAGCCGTCGCGGCGCTGACATACAGAAATTTTGCCCGCTCGAAAACATTCTCCTGGAGTGTGCGAAGCGGACTCGGAGGCCGAAGCTCGGGAAGCCGCACCGGTTCGCCGGCTGGCGTCTTCAGTTCCTTGAGTACGGTATCGGACTTCTCGCCAAGGAGAAGACGAAGCACCTGGTCGAGCTCGTCGGCGGCAGCCTTTCTCGCGGCCTCATGTTCAGGGTCCGCGGGCAGCCACGTGATGTCGCGAAGCTCGCCCATCGCCTCGCCAAATCCGCCGGCGAGGCGACGCAATGCGCCGGCGACCGCATCGGAAGTCAACTTCGCTGGCGGCAGGTTGCGGCGCCCGCATCGCTCCTTCAGGCGTTTCTCGATATCAGAGAGAAGTTGTTGCTCCGGCGGCAGCTTGAGCTTTACGGCGAGATCGAGCAACTGATGCACTTTTCGCAGGATGAACCCGACGCGTCTCAGCCGGTATTTCACGTCGTAATAATACAGGAACGCGTTGGCGGTTTTCTTCCGGCTCTTGCCCGATGGATCCCGATTCTCGTCGTACTTGTCCTCGCGCCATGCGCGAACCATGGCCCGCAACGCATATAGCCGGTCCGACTGGCGATCGATGCCCCACCAATCGGCCAGACGGTCGGCAATGTCGTCGGTGACGGTCATGATCCGCAGCCGCCAGTAGGGCAGGAATGCCGCACCGTAATACTTGATCATGTCTCGCATGCCGCGCGATTGCCACTCCGGCACCTTGCCCTCTTGGAGGATGATACGGGCGAACGGATCGTCATCGCGTTCTTCGATGTCGGCGTCGACGTCGGCCTCAACCTGGCGCACGAGCTGTTCAATCCGCTCGATGCGCCGGTTGCGGGTCAGCACTGTTTGGAGATTCTCGCGGATCGTCTCGTCCTGCGGAATGGAGAAGATCGCGGCGAAAGCGTTTTGGATCGCATCGGGCTTCTGGTCGAAGTTCTGACGTTCGTCTTCCGGATGAGACGGCGCCGGCTCGACATAGATAAGCTTGCGCTCCATCGGCAGCTCGCCGAGGCGCCATGACAGGGCTTCGCAGACGTAGCTGAATGGCTTGTTGTCGAGATAGCCGCCGTCGCCGAATGCGCGCTTGCGCCAGTTCTGCGTCGTCATGTCGGAGGTCGATAGCCCCGTGAAGAACCGTTTCCAATTCTCGACCTCGACGCCGGCCTCGCTCGGATGTGCGTCGCACAGTCGCTCGGCATCGTTCACGCACATCGGCTCGAAGGCGAACGGGAACGAGGACGTGCAGCGCGCGGCGAATGCGAGAAGGGGACTGTTGGCGTCCGCGAGGTCGTTGCGCGGCGTGCTGCCGGCCGGCGCATACTGGAAATGATAAACCTGCTTGTAGCGCTTCTCATAGACGACCTTGTCGAACAGGCGCAGCGGCACCACGGCGCCGCGGATGTCGGTCGTCGTGACGTACAGGTCGATCTCGTCGACCAGCGCCGATTTGCCGTCCTTCATCGGCGGAATCGCAGGCTCCATGCCCCGCAGCGCGTCAAGGAGCTTGACATACATCCGGTCGCTGTTGAGCAGTGATTGCGGAGGCGTATCGGTCTCGGCGAATTTGATGTCCTTGTAGGAGGCCTTGTCGTTGAGCAGGGCATCGATGTCGCCCTCGGTAATCCAGAGCTCCTTCAACGGTGCGAATTCCTGGCCGTTGGCGAGCGCCTTGGCGAGAAACAGCCCGTTGATGCCGCCGGCTGAGGTGCCGGAAATGGTATCGACCACGAACCTGGTGCGCTGATCGTCGCTTGGCTGCGCGCCGTCGCCGAACGGATCGGGTTGTTGTTCGCCTCGCGCGCGAGCGCGCGCATATGCGAGATAGCGCTCGCGCAGTTGCTGATCGCGCAACAGGTAAGATGCCTTGCGGTACACGTCGCGGGTATGGCCGGTCCTTGTGCCGCCGCCGGCCCGTGGCGTCGCCAGCGCCATCTCGTACAACTCGTTGGTCACGCCGTTGATGTAGATGGCCAGCGAGACACCACCATACATGACGACGCCGAAACGCACCTCCTGGGCGTACCGGTTGTCCGGCACCTGCGCGGCTTCAGCTTTTGCAGCGGATTCCCCCATCGCCCCCTCCAGCTCAGGATGTTCGAACAAGACATCTCGGCGCGCAGCATATTGACCCGAAGCTGGTGTCGGGTGCAACATCAATTGAAGACAACTTATGATGTTTGTCAGCGGGCTGCCGCACCGGCCTTCGCGATCGTCGCGGACATTGCGGCGTCCCCGCGGCTCACCTTCGTGGATTTTCCGCCGGGCAATCCATGCGCCATCATATCGAGATCACGTCGACTTATCCTTCGCCCGTTTCTCCGTTCTTCACCTCGCTCTCACGCACGGAGGTTGAACATGGTTGATGACCTGAGGGGCCGTCTAGATGCCGTCTTGGCGCGCAAAGACGTGCTGGATAAAGCTGCCGCAGCAAAGACCAAGCAGACGCAGCGCGCGCAAGACAATAAATGTGAAGCCGAAGCCAAGCGACAGAAGGAAATATATCGTGCATGGTCTGTTCAAAATGATCATCTAAAGATCGCCGTCATGGAAATGAACAGCACTTTGGCGGAGCAAGATCTGGAATTTAAACTGGTCAGGGAGCGCGACCTCAAGCGCGTCGGTGCAAAAATCGATCTTTGTCTGTTCGAAAATGGCGAGCAAAAGCTTTGTGCCAGCATCACGGTATCCGACAATGCGGTGAAGATTGCTACGAAGCGACGGATCTTCGGAACGAGGACATTGAGCACGTTTAATGTCGGCGAAACCTCGTTCAACTATTGCGAAATCATGGTGGGCCTGCTGGAGCAGCTGTACCCTTAGGGTCGTCGGTGTCGAGCCGGAGAGCGAGAACGACGCATCGTTGCGCTGCCCGGCCCGAGCGACTGCATTGCGGATGCCATCAAGGTCCAGCAATTGGGCAACCTGACCTTTCCACTGATCCGCCGCTTCGTCGATAAGGTCGAGCCGGGTGACGAGGCCGAGATCGCTCGCGCCGTGCTTATTGCCGCGGAGGAGATGAAAATGATCGTCGAGCCCTGCGGCGCGGTGGGCTTCGCTGCCGCCGTCAGGGCTGGACAAAGTCGTCCCGGGCAACACGCGGCGATTCTCGGCGGCGGCAACATGCCAATGGAACGCCTTGAGAAGATGCGCGCGCTTGCGGGGCAGCAGCCGTAGCTCGCTGAGCGAGCGAAGGCTGGCGGGCCTTTTTGGACACCTATCGAACTTTGTGCGTCGTACCGCCACGCGAAGTTCGAGAAATTTTTGAACAAATTAGGAAGGGCGGCGTGCTTTTTTCAGGTCTTCGGTTAGCTTCGGTCCACCGGCCTTCTCGACACGGTGAAGCAAGGCATCAAAAGCCTTAGGATTGCTGGCATAGGCGTAATTCATGATTGAATTTCGCGCCCGACCACGTTGCCTGCCATACGGCGCATCGCAGGCGTTCTGACATACATAAGGGCGAGGAATTGGGCGAAGTCGGCGCGTGGTTGACCTGTTGGTGTCGTCCCCTGCAGTAGACCGTCATAAACTGGCGCAGCCTTGCCCTCGACATCTGCCAAGTAATCTTCGATGGTTGTGTCCATTGACCCATCGTCACGCTCGACAGAATAAAAATTGGTCTCGACTGCCGTTTGCTCGGGGATCGCCGAGCGCATGTCGCCCGTTGTTTTGTCGTAGGTCCAGACTTGGCCCTTAGGCTCAGCGCCGGCAAAATGCTGAAGATGAAGAACCGGATTGAAGTGATGGCGCTTTTTCACGAGATCCGCTCTTTCATGGCGCTAGCGCCTTCGCACGTGCATCGACAATGCGCAGAAGGTGATTTGCCAGCAAAATGGTTTCCATCGCTTCGGCCGGGTCGTCGAGATTCACGTCGCGATGCGAATGCGGATTTTTATATGAGCCGATCGCGCCGGCGAAAAGCTCCATGCGCGCAACCTGCTCGCCAGGATCAGCGTTGCTGTCTGCGAGCGGTCCGTTCTGTTTGAACGCTTCGCGCATCAGCTTGACACCGAGTAAAGCCGGGTCAAGCTTCGGACAGGCGGCGCGGACAGCGACCTCGACCGCCTTCATGGCTTGCAAGACAGCGACATCGAATTCGCCGCGCATGAAGGCGTGCCAAACAGCGTCGGCAAGTTTCGGGTGCAGGATCTCGCGCGGCAGCAAGCGCGCGGTCTGAAAGTCGGCGAATTGTGCTTCGGATTCCATCGCCTGAGCGCGCCGGCTTAAGCGCCTGTAGCCGTTGGTGCCATTCATGCCTTCAGCCGGCAGGATAAGCCCTTGCGCAAGCAGCCAGGCCCAGGCTTCGGCGACGGCAAGTTCGATCTCGACTTTGCGGTTGACCGGATAGCCGCGCATACCGCGGCTGACATCGCCCCACAACTCGTTTTGCATACCGTCGGGATGGAACATATGGGTTCCGCCGCGCAGTCGAAGCAGGAACAGGATCTTGGCTGCCAGCTCTTCGACTGACAGTCCGAGCAATACGTCGGCGTCGGGGATGGTTTGGGGAAGCTGGATCATGCGCCGCCTTTCCACAACGCCAAGATCGCGCGGCCGATGTCAGTCAGTCGGTAAAGCGTGTCCGACACGTTCAGGGATTCCTCGGTCACGTATCCAAACTTGGTCAGGCGGGCGAGGCCGGCGCGGGGCTTGTTTCCGGAAATGGTTTGGTCGCGCTGCGCCAGTTGCTCGAGCAGGGCAATCTCTTCGTCGGTGAATTTCGTGTGGACGAGCTCATACTCATACCGGAATATGCCCGGCACCTGGGCTTGGGCGAACCGAACCCACATGCGATAGGTCGGACCTGTCTGTGGCGGATGTTCTTCAACCCCAACAACGACGCCGCGCTCATCAGCCACGATTGGCATGCCGTCGCGTTGACGCGTTTCACGCCGGAAGCGAACGACATCGCCAGGCTGGAAGCGCCGCATCGCCACGCCGGCCTCGCCGTTTTCCTCAGTGAAGATGATGCCGGCAGTTTCAAGGGCGCGTTGAGCCGCGTCGAGCTTCTCCGGGTCGCCGGCATATTTTCGGGTTTCGAAATTGGAGAGCGTGTTGCGATGAACGCCGGACTCTTCGGAAAGCCGATCAAGATTCCAGTTCAGAGCTCCACGGGCAGCGCGCATTTGTTCAGGTTGCATAGACTTGTTAAACTTTCACTTGTGACAAAACCACATGTGAAAATATCACAATATCGGCGACCCGGTCAACGATCAGGTTTTGAGGTGCGCCAATGTATGATAATGTCTTTTATCAACATTCAGGCGGCCGCTAAGTCGATGAGAATCGGGCGCAATTTTCCTGCTCGGAATCCGGCCGCGACCGGCTAACCTCGGTCCGATGATTTGTGGTATAATGTAACCATGATTGACTTGAGCTCCGAAACCGAAGAGCTAGCCCGCCGCCTGGCCGCTGCTCAGCATCTTCGTGTCGACACCGCAGTTCGGCAGGCGCTCGAAGCGTGCGCCGAGACCATCGCCGGCCACGGCTTTCTCTCGAGCAAGTTTGCCAGCGACGCGATCTGCGCGGCCATTGGTGATATACCCGCGCCCTTGGTTAGTATATTGGACGACAACCGATGATCGACCTCGACAACGAGACCGAAGACCTGGCCCGACGCCTCGCGTCCGCGCAGCATCTTTCCTCCGCCCAGGCCGCGATTCGGCAGGCGCTCGAAGCGCGCGCCGATGCCATCGGCCTTGCGCCGGCGCGGCCGCGCCGCCGCATGTCCGTGGCCGACATCCTCGCCGCCGGCAGCGAGGTCGCGTCCATGCCCTTGCTCGACAAGCGCACGCCGCGCCAAATCACTGACGACATCAACGCGCTTGGATGATCGTCGTCGATAGTTCCGCTCTGATCGCCATCTTCGAGGCTGAACCCGACGCTGCCAGTTTTGCGGCGGCGATCATGCAAGCGGATCGTCTTTTGATATCGGCCGTCAACGTACATGAGACGGGCATGGTTCTGCGCGTACGCCATGGCGACGCCGCGACAGCGCGTTTGTGGCGCTTCCTCAAAGACAATGATTTTGAAATCGTCCCGTTCGACGAGAACCAAGCGCGCGAAGCAGACGCCGCCGTCAAGCGATTTGGCAAAGGGATCGACCCGAAAGCGCGTCTCAACCTCGCTGATTGCGCCGCTTACGCGCTCGCCAAGTCTATGAATGTGCCGTTGCTGTTCAAGGGCGACGACTTCACGCGCACGGACGTGCAGATCTGTCGAACCGTTACGGTTCAAGGCTGAAGACGCGACCCGCGCGGCAGGAAGTGGTCAGGTGGTGGCTTTATCCTCTTTGTCCGCGTCGCGCATTCAGCGGAAATTTTATCTGCTAACGCGAGTGGTACAATAATCTTGACCTCTGCGAACCGCTTCGGCAGACTCTCTCCAATGAACAATCCGGAATTTAAATCCTTATTCGATCAGGCCGTCGGTCTGCACTGCAGTGGACAAACGCAGAAAGCTCTTTCAGCGATTGAGCATCTGATGGCCAATGCGACTTCTGATGGACAGCGGGTGGCGTGCCTGAGTGAGAAAGCTAATCTGTTGTTTCATCTGGGCCTGAGCGATGACGCTCACCGAATTGTCAAGGAAGTGACTTCGGCAAAGAAGCGCCCGCAGCGAACGACTGCTATATGACGTCACCCGTCGCGAGCCTCGCTGCATTTCTTCAATCTTGTAGTTCGCGGGTCTTCTCGCCGCTCTTGTCGATCATCGTCCGTGATCGTTCACGCCAAGCGGATGCTCGGCCCTGGTCACTAGACTTTGTGGCGCAAGGCCCAGGATCGATGCTTGAGGGAAATCGGTTGGCATCAAACGGCCGAGCGCTCCTACATGGACGAAGGCGTGATGCTGCTGACGCTGGCCAAGAATGCGCAACGGCTCTTCGAAAAACGGCCGCCGGCAGACAAACGTCGCATGCTGAATTTCGTACTTTCGAACTCGACCTGGGGCCATGGCGAGCTTCAAGCGACTTTCCGCCAACCCTTTAATTTGATTGCAGAAACAACCGCGACCGATCCCGACAATGACGGCGGTGGAGGACCAAATTTGGGTCCGCGTTCTGGCTGGTGGGCCCGGCAGGACTCGAACCTGCAACCAGACCGTTATGAGCGGCCCTGCCTGCTCGATGCTCCCGGAGAACATTGACGTTTTTCGTGGCGTTGCCTGACGATCTTCCACGTTCGTTCACGGTGTATCGGTGGTCAATCGGTGGTTGGAGTCGGCTGGCGAATTGTTCTCTAAGCGATTGAAGCCGTCAGTAAGGATTAGGCGCTCCAGACCAAATAACTCGCAACACAGCAAATGCCGAATGGGCCATGGCGGCTGCAAGATCGGATTTCCGGTAGGCCATGAGCTCCCTGACGGCATCGATCCGCGCCTGAACGGCCGGATGTGTCTTTGACTTGTCCCACTTATCCTTGGCCAACATGGTTACAGCGAACAGTCCGAAATAGATTCCAAGCTGACGCTTCTGTCGTACCAGGTCGGCGGATTGATTTGTCGATTGGGCATACTGATCGACCTACTCCAGGAGAAAAGTCGCCGCGAAAGCATCGCACGATAACTCCTCGTCATGCTTCGCCATCTCATCGTCGCTGTAAGGATCGGCACCCGTTCCTTCCCGCTGGTGCCGGATATGCCGTAATTCGTGCAGGAGGGCCCAAGCGACGGCGATCGTCGCAAGTTCACTCGCGGCTCGGCCTTGGGGATCGGTATTGGCATCGGGATATTGCCCCGGCTCTGCGACACCGACGGGTAAAGCCTCCAAATCTGCCTCCGTGCTCGCAAGGCAGCTTTCGTACGACAAGATGAGTTCTCTAAACCGGGTGAGATCAAGTGCCTGCAAAGACGGGGCTTCGGCAACCGTTCGGGAGCCCTCCCATGCGGTGTATCCGGCAATCCAGAATGCCCGCAGGACACGATGATTGAACCGGACATACCTGTAGGCACCGGCATCCATGATGATGCGATCACCTTCATGTATATCCGGCGTCAACTGGAATATGAGGTCGAGCTCCTTCCACATCTCGGCGAGTTCGCTCTCGCGCTCTGGCGCGCTTCCGATAAAAAGATTTCTCACAGCGGTTTGCACTGAGGAATCGTCTCGTACTTCGTTTTCAGACATTAGCTTTGGTAGCCTCTCAAACTTGTCGGGTGCATCGCGCATCATCTGCCCGATTTTCTCGCATTTCGTAAGTCGTATTCGGTTTAGCCGGAAAACGCCCCGTTGTAGCTCGCCTCAATTTTAGCGACCTCGTCATCGGTCAGAGCGGCGAACTCCTTTTCGCGAGCGCGCTTCGATAGCGCACCCTTGTTCTGCTTCAGGAAACGGAACAGAAGATCGAGCGTGCCGTCGGGCATATCGACGATATCGTTCACCTGTCGTTTGAAGGTGTCATAGCCCTGCAGGTATTTGGCTTCCGCAGGCAGATCGACATCGATCGTTCGCGCAACGCATTCATACAGAAACTCGGCATGCGGCGTCGCGTCGAAAAAACGGTAGTAATCGGCTGTTTCGTTCAGGACACGAACATTGCCCTTGTCTGTTGACTCCCACTTTATCAACGGCAGGAGCCGTTCGGAATAAGTCTCAAGCGTGCGGCGGTAATCGTCGATGCGGTCGAGAATGGCCGCCGACACCGGAAACACCATGCCGGGTGGATTGAAGCCGCGCTCCGCCAGGACATGGTGGATAAGGTAACGGTGCAGGCGTCCGTTTCCATCCGCGAACGGGTGAATGTAGACAAACCCGAAAGCCAGGATTGTGGCGGCAAGAACTGCGTCAAGGTGCGGCGCAGCGTTTCGATCGAATTCAACCAGTCCGTCGATCAAGGACGGCAGGTCTTCATGCCTGGCGCTGATGTGGTCCGGCAACGGCATACCCGAATCGCGGTCGCGGTCGCCGACAAAGCCGCCCTCATTGCGCAGGCCCAGGGGTACAAAGCGATCGTCGCCGATGACGACGCGTTGCAGGCGAAGAAGTTCGTCGAGATCGATCGGCCGCCGTCCGGCTTCGCCGATGGCGCGGCCCCAGTTCTGGATACGATCCTGCGGTGGATGCTCGCCTTCGATTTCGAAGCTTGAGCGCGAATCTTTCAGCAACAGGAAAGCCGCCGTGCGGGCCAGCACGTCGGCCGGCACCTCGGCGACGACCGCGCGCGCGTGTTCAGGTAAGTTACGTTTCGCGAAATTGCGCAAGGCCGCGGTCTGGAAGATCATCGGGCAAAAGGATGATGTGCCGGGCAGGTTGTTTTTGACGCGGTGCCGGGTGGAGTTTTTGCCCGCTGCCGTCCATTGCAAGTCAGAATCGACAACGTCCGCGTAAACGCCTTTCTCGCCCGAAGGCAGATCGAGCGTCTTGCCGAGCAGCCACTCGTACAGAAACCAGACGCGGCGTGCGTATGCGCCGGTCGGCGTCGCCTTGACCATTTCCTCGATTGGCCCGGGACCTGTCGCCAGAAACAGGGATTTGAGGACGAGCAGGTCTAGTCCCTCGTATTTAAGGGCGAAGGTCAGATGTCCGTCCAGACTGGCCACCGGTGCATGGCGCGGCGTGTATACATGCCAGCCGTCCTGCTCATATTCCTTGTGGCGCGGCCCGATGGCAGACAGCGCGCGCGGCAATGGGACCTTCAGCCCATGGGCATCGATCAGGGCCGCGTATCCGACGGGCGTCGCCCGTTCCGGAAGCCTGGACCCTTGAAAAATCGTTACCGGCTCTGAAAAGCGGTACTCTGTGGCGTTTTCCATGAAAATTCGATCCGGCCTCTGAATTTTTGTTCCAAAGCCATCGTGTCATGAAAAACAATAACTTTCCATGAAAAAACATATCTACGGCCGGTTTTCGTGAAATTTAGTACCAAATAGGAAGATCGTCGAAACCTCCAAAGGTTTCAAACCCTTGATTTTAGGTTCCCTAAAATGCAACTTGTACGTCTTCCGCTGGCGATGACCTGGCGACCCCGGGCGCGATGAGGCTTGGTACGATTGTTCCGACAGTGTCTCCTCGAAGGCGTCCGGATCGAGTTCAAGCTCTCTGGATATGCTCGTATCCATGTAGAACGGGAGAGATTGTTGATTTCGCGGATGATGTCGCCCTGACTGCGAAACCAGGCGGCGAGATCGGCTTCGATCGGGACGAGGACCGGCTGCGCAGCCTCAAGCGGGCAACCAACAAGCGGCAGCCCCCCGGTACCGATACCCGCACGACTCTTGGCGCACATGCGGCGCTGGACGCGTCGCGGCGTCGTGCCTTCGCACTTCGTCGAATGGAACGGCCAGCCGGTCAAATCCGTGAAGACCGGGTTCGCGACCGCCGTGCGGCTGTCAGGGCTGTCGCTGAAGGAGGGGAAGATCTCGCCGCATACGCTGCGCCACACGGCGGCGACGTGGCTTATGCAGCGGCGTGCCGATCCGTGACAGGCGTCAGGTTTTCTCGGCATGTCGGTCAAGGTGCTGCTCGACACCTACGGCCATCATCATCCGGATTACATGCGCGAGGCCGCAACCGCGATTACGTCGAAGGATCGCAAGCAGAACGTATCGGTGGTCGAAACGGTGGTTGACCTCGAAAAGCACCTGGCGCGCAAGCCGTAAACTATTGAGCTCATTGGTGGGCCCGGCAGGACTCGAAGCTGCAACCAGACCGTTATGAGCGGCCCCGCCCGCTCGATACTCTCGGAAAACATTGACGTTTTTCGTGACGTCGCCTGACGAGCTTCCGCGTTCGTTCACGGTGCATCGGTGGTCAACTGGTGGTTGGGTCCGGCTTCGCGACAATGAAAACGCAAGGCGCATTAGGGCGCGGACTCATAACGCGCGGCCAGCCATAGCGGGATAGTTGCGAGTTGGACGAAGGCAAGGTAGTTTCCCGCAAGCCTGTCGTAACGCGTCGCCACACGACAACGGACCTACTGCGAGCACCTGCATGATTGGTTCGACAGTCTGGAGCAATCTGGTCTCGACTGGCGCGCGGAACCTTTGCGATGACCATGCTGGTGCGATTACAGCGACAGGCATCAACCACGCCTGACCTCAATCCGCTGAAGATCGTCCAGGTCCTGCTCGGGCACAGTTCGATCCAGAGCACGGCGATCTACCTGCGGCTGCGTCGAGCTGAATGCCCGGGAACTGGCCGACAGCATCGACTATCTCTACGGTGAGTTGATCCCCGATGGCGCCAGCAAATCACCGGACTCGAGCGTGACGACGGCGGCATCGAGTGGACGTTGGGAACGAGTCGGGGGTTGAGCCGGTAGCGCCGCAAGCCCCATCCCACCGGGCAACTGCACCGAATATGCACGGATCCTGGCAGCCGTTCACAGTGCTG
>Ga0210397_10000558_pt1 | contig 25029 bp, 19 predicted proteins | sample IncBWH2OmetaG_FD_160126 | JGI IMG/M metagenome (GOLD analysis project Ga0210397, IMG submission 160126) | Forest soil microbial communities from Barre Woods Harvard Forest LTER site, Petersham, Massachusetts, United States - Inc-BW-H-2-O ...
GATGCGTGCCCAGTAATAGTCTGTGTAGCAGGCGGCGTCGCCGAAGCAGGCGACAGTCTGGCCGTTGCCTATGCCGAGATCGTTGAGACCCCGCGCTGCTGGGTAGATCTCTTTGCTGTAGGCTCCACGAGGATAGCCGGTAGTGCTGAGGGTGCGGCGGCGGAAGCCGAGATCGGCTGCTGCGTCGGCTACGGCGAGACAGGCAAGTAAGAGAGCGAGTGCAGAGGCGATGGCGGTTGTCTGTGTGAATGTCTGCGGAGGGGTTCGTGTCGGTGTCTGTGCTGAGGGCACGGTTGCCGGGGAGCTACCAAGAATTGCGAATAGCGGTAGCAGGAAGAGCAGGAAGGCTCCAGTGAGATAGCGATCCTGAAGGTCGATAGGGAAGTAAATGGCGATCATGAGGAGTCCCCAGAGAGCGACGGGTAGAAAGGGAAGCAAGTCGCGGCGTTGTCTAGGGAAAAAACAGCCGGTGAGCAAAAGCACTGCAAGAATGACGAGAGCTTCAAGATGTCCGACGAGGAAGCGGACAAAGACAACTACGTTGCGAAGGAAGCGAAGGATGTGTCCCTTGAGCCAGAAGTGAGGTTGAAGAGTATCGGTCCAATATGCGGGGTCGAACCAGAGAGGATACGTGCCGATAGGATGCTGGGCGTAGGAGTAGACAGGCGGAGCGTCGACGATGAGTTGCTCGTGATGCTTGAAGTTGGCGGTGGCGTGTCCCAGGTGGCCACTGTGCCACTCGTGCCAGCGGCCCGTGTCGTCAATGAAGAAGGTGTAGTTGAGGCGAGCAGATTCACCAGTGGTGAAACGGCCGCGCTGTTTGGAGATGGCGAGAATGTAAGGTCCGGCGATGGCGGCGAAGAGAATGCCGGCGAGAATTGCCCCGGAGAGAATACGAGTGCGCTGAGTTGATTTACGGGTTAGGCCGAAGACGAAGATCGCGGTGAGAAGAAATGCGGAAGGGAGGAACGCGAAGGACTTGGTGAGATAGGCGAGTCCGAGAGTGCTTCCGAGGAGAGGATAGAAGAGGAAGCGCTGTGTTGCCTGGAGACGAAGAAGAAAACTTGCGGCGAGGAGGAAGAGGAAGAGAAGAAGTGCGTCGGCACGGACTGCTCCCAATCCTAGTTCACGCTGGAATCCGAAGAATAGGAGAGCGAGCGCGATGAGCGTGAGCGCCGGGGATGAAAGTGCTGTCGTGGTATTTGCGGTGTAGCGTTCGCGTAGGCGTACAAGCGAGCGGACGAAATAGATGCAGGCGAAGATACAGGCGACGAAGATCCAGAAGTTGACCCAGTAGAAGGTCTGGAGTTCGTTTACGCGCGATGGATGAGCGATGGACTGGCCGATGGCGAGGGCGCCTGCATACATCGGGTTCCAATAGCCGTTGGTGACGAGGGCGAAGTCGTGGGCGCGGAGTGCGTCGGCGATATCCATGAAGGCGACTGCGTCGCCGTCGATTTTGTAACTGTCGTATTTCGCGTAGCCGATGCCGCAGAGAATCAGAAGCAGAGGGTAGAGGAGTGCAAATTTCCGGAGGCGCGCAGGATTCATAGTCAGGGTACGTTGCGGATAGTATCGTATGCCGCAACGCGGAAAACAAAAGAAAAGACCGTGCGTGAGTTGGCACAGCTTATTCTTTTGATCCGCTGGAGTATTGAGTGAACCTCATAGACTGCCGCGCGTCTCAATAGGTCTTGATAAAGCTCTGTGGAGTGCCGTCGGCCGGATTCACGAAGTGTACGTCGTCGGGTGGGCGGCGCGGAGTGTCGAGAGCGAGCACGGTGAAGGGGTGCTCGATGATGCTTGGGAGGGCGTGGACGATGCGTTTTCGGAAGAAGATCAGCTGACCGGGGGTGACCTCGCGAGACTGATCTTCTCCGATGACGATCTCGGCACGGCCAGTGAGGACGTAGAGGTACTCATCGCAGCTGGTGTGAAAGTGTGCGGGAACGGGACGATAGACGCGAAAGATACGGCAGCTCGCGGGTTGCTCGTCGGTGAGACGGAGATCGGCGAGCATAGTCACGGCCGTTTCGGGGAGTGTTTTGGCGAGTTCGGCGACGTTGAAGAAGCGGCTTTCGGAAGACATATAGGTTAGATGAATTCTCCAGTCGAGGTCGACCTTCAATCGAATGATCCCACATCTCACAATTCGACATGTGGGCACGTGCCATCAGTCGGCCTGTAAGAATTGTCAGTTGGTTTTGGCAGGCGATCCTAATATCTCTAACTCTTACGACTGCGAATTGAATCTGCATTCTGCGTATGAGGCCGAGTCGCTTTGGTCTGAATCTAGAGATTCGATGGAAACCACGAAGTTGAGCAGGAAAGATGATGGTTCACGGGCTCCGGGCCGCGCAAAAAGTGTGGAGTGACGACCCATGAACTTCTGGAATGAAGATTCGGCGATGTTTCGACGGGCGCTGCTTGAGAGCGAGCGCCGGCGGATTTACGGAGTTGCAGCATTTCTTCTGATATTTGCGGCAGCGGTTGTTATACGCGGGATGTTGTTTGGCGCGAAACACATAAACCCGTGGGGCGGCGTGTTTTTGCTGACGATGGCCGGGTATGAGTTGTGGGTGTTATACAAGCTGAAGCTGGCGCTGGAGACAGGTACCAATCTGCCGCGGGCGCATTGGGTATGGAGCATTCTCCTGGAGATGGCAGTTCCGTCGCTGGGAATGGTGTATTTCTCGACGACGCAGCTCGGGGATTTCCGGCCTGTGGCATCGTCGTGGCCGTTGGCATTTTTTCCGCTGATTCTGCTCTCGGTGCTGCGACTGAATCCATGGGTGTCGCGGATGGCTGGGATAGTGGCGATGGCCGGATACCTGGTGGCAGCGTGCTACGTGGGCTGGCGTCCCATCCTGGAAAACCCTGGCGAACATTCGGTGGCTCAGACGGCGGTGCTGTTCTATGCGGCGGTCATTGTTGTATCCGGATTTATTGCAGGAATGGTGAGCGGAGAGATTCGCAAGCATGTGGAGGCCGCACTGCGAGAAGCGGAGACCCAACGGCAGTTGAAACAAATAGAGCATGAGTTGGGGATTGCAAGGTCGATTCAGCAATCACTGCTACCAAAGATACAGCCGACAATTGATGGGTTGGAGGTGAGCGGGTGGAACCTGCCAGCGGATGCCACGGGCGGCGATTACTTCGACTGGATGCGATTGCGGGACGGACGAGTGGTGGTCACCCTGGCGGATGTGACAGGACATGGGATCGGACCGGCCCTGCTGGCGTCGGTATGCAGGGCGTATGCGCGATCGAGTTTCGATGTGCATGATGACCTTGTCAAGGCGCTGCAGCATGTGAATCATTTTTTTGGGGCAGATCTTACGGTTGGGCGGTTTGCGACGTTCGCAGCGGCTGTGTGTTCGGGGGAGAAGGGCACGGTGGAGCTGCTGTCAGCAGGGCATGGGCCGATATTTGTGTACTTGTCGGCGACTGACCGGTTTGATGAGTATGGAGCGCAGGCAATTCCGCTGGGTCTGATGCCGGAGCTGAACTCGAGCGCTCCGGTGATACTGGAGATGAAGCCCGGTGACATGCTCGTACTGGCGACGGACGGGTTCTTCGAGTGGGAGAACGCAGAGAGCGAACAGTTCGGCGTGGAGAGGCTCACACAGGTAGTGCGCGAAGCGCGAGAGCTGCCACCAGATCAGATCATCGCAGAGCTTTATAACGCTGTGAAGGCGTTTGCGAGTGGCACCAAGCAGGTCGATGATCTGACGGCCGTTGTGATTAAGAGGGTTGCGAATGAGGCTTCGAGCGCGGCGGTGATGTAACTCTGGTCCTGATAAGGATTTTGTTAAGAAGAAAGGCCGCGATTGCTCGCGGCCTCTTAATTTGAGTTGATGCTGGGTTATATCTCTTTAACGCCGTCAACGAATGCCTTGAGCTTGCGGCTGCGGCTTGGGTGGCGCAGCTTGCGAAGTGCTTTGGCTTCGATCTGGCGGATGCGCTCGCGAGTGACCTGAAAAGACTGGCCTACCTCTTCGAGGGTGTGTTCGCTGCCGTCCTCGAGGCCGAAGCGCATCTTGATGACACGCTCTTCGCGCGGCGTCAGGGTCCGAAGGACCTGCGACGTATACTCCTTGAGATTGACGCTGATGACGGCGTCAGCCGGGGAGACAGCCATGCGGTCTTCGATGAAATCTCCAAGGTGCGAATCTTCCTCTTCTCCGATTGGAGTTTCAAGGGAGATGGGCTCCTGGGCGATCTTGAGTACCTTACGGACCTTGGCGACCGGGATGTCCATGCGCTTGGCAATTTCTTCCGAAGACGCTTCGCGACCAAGCTCCTGCACGAGCTGACGGCTGGTGCGGATGAGCTTGTTGATGGTCTCGATCATATGCACTGGGATGCGAATGGTGCGGGCCTGGTCCGCGATGGCGCGGGTGATGGCCTGACGGATCCACCATGTGGCGTAGGTCGAGAACTTGTAACCGCGGCGGTATTCGAACTTGTCGACAGCCTTCATGAGGCCGATGTTGCCCTCCTGAATGAGGTCGAGGAACTGGAGACCGCGGTTGGTGTACTTCTTCGCGATGGAGACGACGAGGCGAAGGTTGGCCTCGATGAGCTCGCGCTTGGCACGCTCAGCGTCCATATCGCCCTGGATCATCTCGCGCTGGGTGCGCTTGAGGTCGGCGATGGAGATTCCGGCATCGGCTTCGACGCGCTCGAGATCGGTGCGGCAGTTCTTCTGCTGACGCTTGTACTCCTTGCGCAGCTCCTCGGACTTCGAGGCTTCGAACTTAGTCTCGAGAGTCTTGATCTGGCGCTCGAGGGTGCGCATGGCGTCGACGGTCTTGTTGACCTTGTCGAGGAGGCGCTTCTTCTCGGCGTTGGTGTACTTAAGTTCGCGAACGATGCGGTTGATGTAGACGTTCTCTCGACCGATGAGCCAACGGGTCTTGCGCGTATCTTTGGCTTTGGCTTTCGCATCCTTGCCGTGCGGAGCGGCGAGCTTCTCTTCGAGCGCATGAATCTTTTTCTGGTGCTTGAGGATGACGTCGATGCGTCCGACGGTGGCACGCACGCGTGCCTGGAGGATCTCTTCGGTGAGTTCCTCTTCGTCGAAGGTAACGACTTCCTTGATGTTGCGGACACCGCGGCGCAGGTCTTCGCCGAGACCGGTGATCTCGCGGATGACGATGGGTGAGCGGGAGATGGCCTTCATGACGCGCATCTGGCCGCGCTCGATGCGCTTGGCAATCTCGACTTCGCCCTCGCGGGTGAGCAGGGGAACCGTACCCATCTCGCGGAGGTACATGCGGACAGGGTCGTTGGTTTTTTCGAGGGTTCCCGGGGAGAGATCGAGTTCTACGTCCTCAGATTCCTCGCCGGCCTCGGGCTCGTACTTTTCGCGGTCGCCGGAGAACTTGTCACCGGAAAGGACATCGATGCCCTGTGTGTTGATGGTGGTGAGAAGATCATCGAGGTCGTCGGGGGTAGTAAGGTCGCCTGGGAGCAGGTCGTTTACCTCTCCGAAAGTCAGGTAGCCCTTTTCCTTCCCGGTGTCGATGAGCTTGTCAATGTCGTCTTCGTACTTGTCGATTTCTTCAGCCACGGCTGTGCGCACTCCTGCGAAAGATTCAGATAATTGGGATGCCGCCAAAAGAGGTGAATTTGAGGCGGAAGTATCCCGGGGTTGTTTCGTAATGGCAGGGAGCAGATTGCGGTTTAGACCGCTTTGGCAAGCCCGACGACCTAAAGGTCAGGGCATTCGAAGGCACACGTCCCCAGCGAATCACAGAATACCACAAGTTTAGACGGCCAAGTGGGGGAAAAGATTCACTTGTGTGGGAGATTCCGGCTCGTTTTTCGAGGGTTACGGGGTGATTTTGAAACCAGGCTCGGAGGCTGTCTTTGGAGATGGAGGAAGATGGATCGACATCTCCTTTTGAGGCTTCGACATCCCAGCCATTTCTAATTCAGGAAAGTGATTGAGACAACGAGGGCTGTGCACTCGTTGCCGTCGATGAAAGCAACATTTCGGGCGATTCCGAAGGCGCAAAGGTCGCCAATCGGAAGAGGTCCGGCTGATCGGCATAGTGAAAGACGTTGAGAGGCTCGGCGAGTGCCGAATCGAGGAGGGTTTCATGCCGTGTTCGGCCAGTTTTCGCAGGACGTCACGGTGCTTGCGCATAACTCGCTTCGCAGTTTCCATCTTGGCGGCGAAGTCCTCGTCGTAAGGAGTCAGGTGGATGCCTGTTGTTAATTCAATGATATAGAGGCTGTCGCCTTTTTCTACATGGAGGTGGTTGAGGATCTCTTTGGGCAGGACGATACCTACCGCGTTGCCGAGGATGGTGATTTTTACTAATTGCCGCCATGGGTCTGCCTCCGCCATCCACGTTATAAACGCAGGTTATAACCACGTTGATGGCCTTCGCGGGATAGGATGTTGCTGCGAAGATTTGTCCTTATTCAGCGGATTGAATGGATTGGATGGCAGATGAGGCTTACGGGGGTAGTGCTTGGGGTTTTGGTGGCGGGAGAGATGGCGATGGGTGGGAGTTTTGGGTTTGCAGCCAAGGCTTTGATACCTCGGCCAATGGTTCTGAGTGCGAGTTGGCAGTTGCAGGATGCCGGGAAAGTGGCTGAGGGTGGAGCGGCAGTGGCGGTGGAGGGTTATAACACGCAGGGGTGGTATGCGGCAGTGGTTCCGGGGACCGTGCTGACGAGCCTGGTGAATGCGGGGGTTTATCCGGAGCCGATGTACGGAGAGAACAATCGGCCGGACAAGATTCCAGACAGCTTGTCGCGGACGCCTTTCTGGTATCGGGTGGAGTTTAAGGTTCCGAAGGAATATGCAGGGCGTCACGTGTGGCTGAACTTTGACGGGATTAATTTTTCGGCTCAGGTCTGGGTAAACGGGCGTCAGGTCGGTGCGATGAAGGGAGCGTTTGCGCGGGGGATTTTTGATGTTTCGGCCGATGTGAAGCCAGGGAAGAAAGCTGTGGTGGCGGTGTTGGTGTCGCCGCAACCGCATCCGGGCGATCCGCATGAGCATACGATTCGCGACGGAGTGGGGAAGAACGGTGGGATTACGGCAATCGATGGGCCGACTTTTCTTTCGACGATCGGATGGGACTGGTTGCCGGCGATTCGGGACAGGGACACCGGGATCTGGCAGAAGGTTTTTCTCTCGGCGACCGGGCCGGTGGTGGTGAAGGATCCGCTGGTAACGACAGACCTGCCGCTACCGAAGACGGATTCGGCGGATGTATCGGTGCAGGCTCGAGTGGAGAATGTGACCGATCAGGTGCAGAACGGAGTTTTGAAGGGTGGGTTTGATGGCGTGACGTTTGAACAGAGTGTTGAGGTGGCGCCGCACAGTTCGCAGGTCGTTTCGTTCGATCCGCAGACGGCGCGTGCGTTGCATGTGGTGAATCCGAAGCTGTGGTGGCCGAATGGGTACGGGCCGCAGAATCTTCATGATCTTCATCTGAGTTTTGAGATCGATAAGAAGGTTTCAGATAGCAAGGACCTGAGTTTTGGGATTCGGAAGTTCAGTTATTCGGTGCCGGACTCGGAAAATCTGACGATTTCTGTCAATGGCGTTCGGGTTTTCGTTCGGGGAGGAAACTGGGGGCTGGATGAGGCGATGAAGCGCAATCCTCGCGAGAGGCTTGAGGCGCAGATACGACTGCACCAGTTGGCGAATATGAACATGATCCGCAACTGGGTGGGGCAGAGTACCAGCGAGGATTTTTACGAGCTATGCGACAAGTACGGACTGCTTGTATGGGATGAGTTTTTTCAGCCGAATCCGGCCGATGGGCCTGACCCGGATGATTTCGATACGTACATGGCGAACGTACGGGATAAGATTTTGCGGTTTCGAAACCATGCTTCGATTACGGTATGGTGTGCGCGGAATGAGGGAAATCCGCCAAAGCAGATTGACGATGCGCTTCGGGTGTTGATGAAAAAACTGGAGCCTGCTCGGTTGTACCAGGCGAACTCTGCAGATGGGCGTGGGGTGAACTCGCATGGGCCTTATCACTGGAGGACGCCGAGAGAGTTTTATGTCTTCAACGAGGCGTTCAAAACGGAGATTGGAAGCATTTCGGTCCCGACGATTGAGTCGATTCGCGGGATGATGCCAGAGAGGGATTGGGAGACGATCAATGACGATTGGGCGGAACGCGATTTTGCGAAGGGAGCGCAGCAAGGGGATAAGTATCCCGAAATTATTACGACGCGATATGGGAAGATAGCGAATCTCGCGGACTTCGTGAGAAAGTCGCAACTGGCGAACTACGAGGCGTTTCGCGCAATGTATGAAGGGCGGAACGCCAAGTTGTTTGCGCCATCCACGGGGATCATGACGTGGATGAGCAATCCGGCCCAGCCTAGTTTTGTGTGGCAAATCTATCACCATGACCTGGAGCCGAACTCGGCATTATTTGCGGTGAAGAAAGCTGCGGAGATGGTTCATGTTCAGTTGAACGAGAGCAATGGAAATGTTGAAGTGATTAATAATTTGCCGGTTGCGATGACAGGGAAGATGCATCTTGCGATTTATGACCTTGATGGGACGGTGGCTTCGCAGAAGGATTTGGATGTGAGCGCTGCGGCGAGTGCAGCGACGAAGGTTGGTGTGGTGGAGTGGCCTGCGGGATTGTCCGTCGTGCATTTTGTGAAACTCGAGTTGCGTGATGCGGACGGAAAGTTGGATTCGGAGAATTTCTACTGGACGGTTTTGCCCGAGCATCAGGATGATCTGACGGCGCTAAGTCAGTTGCCCGCAGTGATGCTTGAGGTGACGGTTGCACGGCGAGATGTTGTCGGTAAAAGCTTCTTTGATGTGACGCTGCGGAATCCGGAAACGCAGGTTGCTTTGATGACGCATTTGCAGTTACGCAGGAAGAAGTCAGGCGCACGGGTGTTGCCGGCATATGCGAGTGATAACTATTTGTCCCTCGTCGGAGGTGAGACGAAGACCGTATCGATTGAAGTGGCTACTGCAGATCTGAAGGGCGAAGATGGGATTGTTGCGGTGGATGGATGGAATGTGGGGATTGCGCACGTTTCGTTGGCGAAGGGTACCGTTATCGTCAATACTGATGCGGAGGTGGAGCACTGGCCGATTACAGGGTTGCCGATCATTTCGAGCAGGTAATTCGGGTTCGAGTCGATCAGTGTTGACGAGGAGACCGTTTCGTTTGAACTGTATACAACGATCGGGTGATTCTTCTTTGTTTTCAAGGAAGCCTACCTTACAAAGTGCGGAACTTCCTCTGAAGTCGCGTGTCTGTATGGGAGGAAGAAAGCAGGGCGAATGGCGAAGGTCATTCGAAAAAAAGGCTGCGACAGAGTGTCGTGAGGCCCATATAAAAGGCAGGCGTATGCAATTCTCTAATTTAATTCGTAAGGTTGCTATTTGCGCAGCTCTTGCGCTTGTGCCCGCGGCTTCTTATGCCGGGGTGGTTATCTCTGTGGGCTTTGCGCCTCCGGTGTTGCCGGTTTATACGCAACCTGTGTGCCCCGGCGATGGGTATTTGTGGACCCCGGGTTATTGGGCTTACGGACAGGAAGGATACTACTGGGTTCCGGGTGTGTGGGTTCAGCCGCCTTCAGTTGGTTTGTTGTGGACCCCCGCTTACTGGGGTTGGAGCGGCGGAGCCTATCTGTTCCATGCAGGGTACTGGGGGCCGCACGTCGGGTTTTATGGCGGCATTAACTATGGATTTGGCTATGGCGGCATCGGGTTCGTCGGCGGGCGCTGGGAAGGCGGACGGTTTGCATACAACACTGCCGTGTTGAATGTGAATCGGGTGGTGGTGCACAACGTCTATGAGGATCGCACTGTGATTCGCACAGGACCCTACGTGCGGACCAGCTTCAATGGCGGAGCCGGGGGTATCCAGGTGCGTGCTTCGGAGCGCGAGATTGCGTATTCGCATGAGAATCATTTTGCAGCAACTCATGAGCAGGAGAATCACTTCCAGATGGCTCATGCGGATCGCAATAATTTTGCCTCCGTGAACGGCGGACATCCGCAGTATGCTGCGTACTCGCGCCCTGGGGAGCGTGCAGCGAATCAGCAGCAGCGGATTGCGCAGGGTGTTCATTCGGGTCAGTTGACCAACGGCGAGACGCGGAACCTCGAGAATCGCGAGGCGAATATTCATAACCAGGCGGCGGCTGATCGAGCGGCGAATGGCGGTCATCTGACCGGGCAGGAACGTGCACAGATCAACCAGCGGCAAAACAATGTGAGCCGGTCTATCAATGAAGATAAGCACAATGCGAATACGCAGGCTCATCCTCACGAAGAGGGTCATCCACGGAAGTAGCAGCGAAATGAACTGAGCAGGCGGCCGGTGATGTTTTGCCGGCCGCCTTTTTTATTTGGGTGAGTGGTTGCAAGTAAGTGCGCCTAGAATCTCAGTGATGAATAGACTGGCTTTGGATCGGGTTGTGGTGGTGCTGGTGCGGGCGCGCAATCCGAATAATATTGGTGCGGCGGCGCGGGCGATGCATGATTTTGGGTTCGTGCATCTGCGGGTGGTGAATGACTATGCGGTGCCGTTTGAGACGGCGCGATCGGCAGTAGATGCCTCAGCGGTGGTGGCCGGGGCAGGTTCGTTTGGAAGCATTGCGGAGGCTGTAGCGGATTGCACGCTGGTACTAGGAACTACCGCCGTGGGAGACCGGGACTTGCAGCATCCGCTGCACGAGTTGGCCGACGCTGGCGGGATGATTGAGGCCGAGGTTGGGCGGGGTGGTCGCGTTGCGCTGCTCTTCGGGTCGGAGAAGACCGGACTTAGTAATGATGAGTTGAGTTATTGCCACTGGCTGTTGACGATTCCGATGGCCGAGCACCCAGAGGTGCGGCATCCTTCAATGAATCTGGGGCAGGCAGTGGCGGTTTGTCTATATGAATTGGTGAGGCAAGGTCATTTGATTGATGGGAGCGGCTCACACGCGGCAGCGGAGTTGGGTGAGGTGGAGAGGCTAACGGCGCTGCTGACGGAGGTGCTGCAGGCGACGGGATACATGAAGCGGCATCCTTCGAACTGCGATGAGGGGCAGATTCGGCGGCTGGTGTTGCGCATGGGGCTGCGCGCTGAGGATGTGAAGGTGTGGATGGGGATTTTGCGGCAGGTTTTGTGGAAGGTTCGCGGCGGTCGAGCAGATTAGTTCGTGTTTGTGAGTTTTTGTAGCGAATCAACTTTCGCGAAGGGTGCGGCGAACGATAGACTAGGCGTCATTCCAACACTTGGAAAAAGTGTGTCGATACGGAGGCTGAAGAATGTTTGTGCGCAAGGGACTGTTCATGACTGCGGGGTTGGTACTGGGTTTTGGAGCGGCGACGGGTGCGATGGCGCAGGGGAAGCAGCTTACGACGGAGGATTATGCGCGGGCGGAGAAGTGGATGGCGTACAACGTCAATTCGCTGGTGTATCACGGGGTCACGCGGCCGACGTGGATGGAGGATGGACGGTTCTGGTATCGGGATAACGGGCCTGATGGCGTGACCTATGTTGTGGTGGATCCGGGAAAGGGGACGAAGAGCCCGGCTTTTGATCAGGCGAAACTGGCCACTGCACTGACAACTGCGACTCAAGGAAAGATGAAGACGGATGCACATCATCTTGTTATCTCGGAGATTGAATTTTCCAGTGCGGACAAGACCGTGACAGTGGGGAATGGGCCGAGAAAGTTTCGCTGCGATTTGAATGGGGCCGGGACGTGTTCGGAGATTCCAATGCCCGGCGCGAAGCCGGGAGAGGCGGCTGGTGGACGATCCCGCGCGTCTTCGGATGTTTCGCCGGATAAGAAAAAGGCTGCGTTTATCCGCGACTGGAATTTGTGGATTCGCGATACGACTTCAGGCAAAGAGACACAACTGACGACGGACGGCGTGAAGGATTTTGGTTACGCGACGGACAATGCCGGATGGACGATGAGCGATAACCCTATTCTAGTGTGGTCGCCGGACTCGAAGAGGATCGCGACGTTTCAACAGGATCAGCGGAAGACCGGGGAGATGTATTTGGTTCCGGTGACGAACGGGCATCCGGTGCTGCGGGCGTGGAAGTATCCGCTGGTTGGAGATAAGGATGTAACGATGATCGAGCGGGTGATCATCGATGTGGATTCGAAGCAGGTGGTGCGGCTGAAGATGCCGCCGGATCAGCACCGCTCGACGCTGTGTGATGACGTGAGCTGCAGGGGCGGAAGTGGGTGGGACGACGTGCAGTGGAGTGATGACAGCAAGCACCTGGCTTTTGTTTCGACTTCGCGGGACCACAAAACGGAGGCGCTGCGGATTGCGGATGCCACTTCGGGGCAGATTCGCGATGTGATGGGCGAGACGACGGCGAAGTTTTATGAGAGCGGCAACAACAAGGTGAATTGGAAGTATTTGCCGAAGACGAATGAGATTATCTGGTTCAGCGAGAAGGACGATTGGGGGCAGCTTTATCTCTTTGATCTGACGACCGGCAAGCTGAAGACGCAGATCACGCATGGCGAAGGGAATGTGACGCAGGTTCTGCATGTGAATGAGAAGACCCGAACGATTTATTTTCTTGGTGTGGGAAAGGAAGCGGGGAGCGATCCTTACTTTCAGCACTGCTACAGCGTGAAGTTCGATGGGTCGGAGATGAAGCTGCTGACGCCGGAGAATGCGGATCATGAGATTACGCCATCGCCGGACGGGAAGTATTTTGTTGATGTGTATTCGACGGTGACGCAGCCCGAGACGGCGGTGGTTCGCGATAGCTCAGGCAGGGTTGTCGTGGATGTGGCAAAGCAGGACATCACGAAACTGGTGGAGTCTGGCTGGGTCGCGCCGGTGCCGATAACGGTGAAGGGACGCGATGAGAAGACAGACCTTTATGGGTTCATGTTCAAGCCGACGAACTTTGATGCGTCGAAGAAATATCCAATTGTGAACCACGTTTATCCGGGCCCCCAGACTGGGTCTTGCGGCGCGCGTGGGTTTGCCGCAGCCCATGGCGATATGCAGTCGCTGGCAGAGCTTGGGTTCATTGTGGTTTGCATTGATGGGATGGGGACGCCCTGGCGGTCGAAGACTTTCCATGAGGCATATTACGGAAATCTTGGAGACAATACGATTCCGGACCAGATCTCCGGGATGAAGGATCTCGCGGCAAAGTATCCATGGATCGATCTGGATAAGGTTGGAATCTACGGGCACTCGGGTGGCGGCAATGCAACGGGTGCGGCTATGTTCCACTATCCGGACTTCTTCAAGGTAGGGATCGCGGAAAGCGGCAATCACGACCAGCGCGATTATGAAGATGACTGGGCGGAGAAGTGGTCAGGGCTGCTTGTGAAGAATGCCGATGGAACGTCCAATTACGACAGTCAGGCGAATCAGAATTTTGTGAAGAATCTGAAAGGCAAGCTGCTGCTGGCACACGGTTCGATGGATAACAACGTCCCGCTGAACAATACGCTGCTGGTGGTCGAGGCCCTGATCAAGGCGAATAAGGACTTTGATCTGTTGATCATTCCCAATGTTGCTCACGGGTATGGCGAGGCTTCGCAGTATATGACTCGACGGCGGTGGGATTATTTTGTGAAGAATCTGGCGGACAATGTGCCGCCACATGAGTATGAGATGAAGTCGTATGGGGCGGCTATGGCTGCGATGCGTAACGGGCCGAGCGATGAGGATCCTTACGACGTTCAATAAGACGCAAAGGATAAAGAACCGGCAGGATTTCTCCTGCCGGTTTCTCATTGTGGCTTATTGAGACGAGTGCTTATTCGACGATCTGGCCGTCTGCGGTGGTGCGTGATGCTGCGCCGACTTTCCAGCCGTCATTGGTCTTGATGAGGGTTGCGTTGCCAACCTGCGGAGTTGCGACGTCGGAACGGATGCGTGGATAAGCGGTCTGAGTTTCCGTGGCGGATGCCCAGGCGGCTATGTCGCCAATCGTATAGTGATACGCGACCTGCGTAGTGGAACCAAGGTCGTTGCTGGTTGGAGTGGAGCTGTCAATAGTGCTGACTTTGCGATGTCCGTAGCAAAAGTTGCCGAAGCCGGGCCGATCGGGATCAGTTGTCCATGCTGACCGACCTCTGTCGGAGATGTCATAGTTGTTGACCTGCTTGCTGGCAATGATCATGACCTTCTTCTCATCAGTGGTCCGGACGAGAAGGCCTTGATCGACGAGAGCATCGTAGCCTCCGGTTTTGCTCGCGTCGGAGGTGTCAGCTTGAACCGGAAATTTAATGGGGCTCGGCCACAGACATGCAGGGTGAGCACTGTAGTAGGTATTGATCGCGTTGGCGAAGTTTAGATTGTTGTCCGCCTTCTTGGTGCAGCCGAGGGTGAGCGCGAGGACGATCGCGGGCCCTGCGACTGGTAGAGAGATTTTGCGAGTAAAGCAAAGATTCATTTTTTGCCCTCCTGTTTCTCTTTTGTTGGGATGCAGGAGGGAGCGCGTGGGTGAAGTTGAAAATTGGTTGCCTGTGGGGTGGGTTTTAAAGCCAGCCTTTTGCCCGGGCAATGCGAGCAGCGTCGATGCGGTTGGAAGCCCCTAGTTTGGCGATGGCTTCGGAGAGATAGTTGCGGACGGTTCCTTCAGAGAGATGGAGTTCGTTGGCAATTTCCGTGCTGCTGCGTCCATCGCCCGCACGTTGAAGGATCTGGCGCTCGCGGTCGGTGAGTGGATCCAAATCGGCGTTCCAGGCTTCGGTCGCGAGGTCCGGATCGACTACACGGAGGCCGCGATGGACCCGCCGAACAGCATCGGCGAGTTCAGAGGCAGGGCGGTCTTTGAGGAGATAGCCGCGGGCGCCTGCATCCATGGCTCGGCGAAGATAGCCGGGGCGAGCGAAGGTGGTGAGGATGATGGTGCGAGTGTTGGGGTGAGAGGTGCGCAGACTTGCGGCTAGCTCCAGGCCGGTCATCTGGGGCATCTCAATATCAGTGACCAGGACATCAGGTGTGAGGCGAGTGACGGCGGCGAGCGCGTCGCGGCCATTGGCAGATTGAGCGACGACGGAGATGTCGGGCTCGAGTTCGAGCAGAGCTGAGAGCGCTCCGAGCACCATGGTTTGATCTTCGGCGAGAACGACGCGAATGGATTGGCTCATAGAACCACGCAGGAGGTGTCGGTTGGCTGGGGAGAGGTTCGTGGAAGCTCGATGAGGAGATTAACGCCAGGGTTGGCGGAGATGGAGAGATGACCGCCGAGGGATTCGATGCGTTTGCGCATGCCGCGCAGGCCGTTGCCTTCCTGGAGATTGGGGGATGGACCGTCGTCGGCGATGAGGAGTGTGTGTTTGCCACTGGAATTTGTGAAGCTCATGCGGCATTGGGTGGCATGCGCGTGGCGGACGATGTTGGTGACGGCTTCGCGGACGGAGAGACAGAGAACGGTTTCTTCAGTTGCGTGGAGCTTAGGCAGAGGAGACTCGCAGGTAAGAGTGACGCCCGCGGCTCGCAAGGTGTTTCTTGCTTGTTCAATCTCGGCGGTGAGGCCCTGGGAGCGATAACCGCCGATGGCTTCGCGGACTTCACTAAGGGCTGTGCGAGCGGTTTTTTCTACGTCGGCGATCTCCTGGGCTGCGCGTTGCGGGTCGCGATCGATGAGGCGTTTAGCTAACTCGGCTTTGAGGACGATGACGGAAAGAGTGTGACCGAGGACGTCGTGAAGGTCGCGGGCGATGCGTTCGCGCTCGGCCACTGCGGCGAGTTGCTCGATCTCTTCGTGAGCCATCCGGAGCTTGATATCAGCGCGTTTTTGTTTGGCGATGAAGGCGTTGCTTGCGGCGACGACGAGCATAAGGCCGATAGTGAGAGAGAGCGCGATCGGATTGATGTGGAGGAAGAGGCCTTCGATGAGGAGGCCGAGTGCCTGAATAGTGAGCGTGGTGACGAGAGTTGGTACAGAGATAACAACGAAAGGAAGGAATGCAGCGCTATAGATGAAGAAGCTGGAACCGCCAGTGTTGATGGGGAAGCTGATGACGCCGAGAAGATAGAAGGCGACGATGAGAAGGTGGCGCTGGCGGAGAGTTCGCGCCTTCATGTAGCTGACGTAGATGACAAGAAACACGGCGTAGATGATGCCGGACTGAACCCAGAGGCGGCGACTGTGGCTGAGAACCGGGTCAATGAGGAAGAAGACCGAGTAGGCGAGCCAAATATAACCAGTGTTGGTCTGGGAGCCGATGTCCGGGCTTTCCATCGTGTTGTTGGTCTTGTCGGTCATAATTACCTCCATTTGGAGGTTTCGTTTAGTGTTCGTGATTTGTGAGAAGTGTATCGCGTCAGGCTTTCTGTTCTTTGCGGTGGAAGATGAGCCAGCTGAGGCCGAGCATCAGGAGGATGAAGCCGATCAATGCATTCCAGTGTGCAGCGAGGGAGATGGTGTCTCCGTAACCGAAGATGTGAAGCATAAGTTGGGAAAGGTGATAGGTGGGCAGGATCGGGGCGATGCTTTGCAGCCAGTGAGGCATGAATCGAATGGGCATCCATAAGCCGCTGAGGAAGGACATGGGCAGATAGATGAGATTGACGATACCAGTCGCGGCGTTGGCGGGGACGATCAGGGCGAGAAGGAGGCCCATGCTGGCGAAGGTGATGGAGCCGACGATGGTTATGCCGAGCATCTTGATGAGTTCGATGGAAGAGAGGGAGACTCCACCGAAGAGTGTGCCGAGGATGGTGAGAATGCTGACGATGATGAGACCAAAAGCAACGGCAGAGGTGCATTTGGCGAAGAGATAAGCGGGGGCGGGCATGGGGCTGGCGCGTTTGAGCTCGAGCCAGCCTGCGGCCAGTTCTCCGGCAAGGCCTACTCCAATGCCGAAGAGAGCAGCGCCGATGAGACCGAAGCAGGCGTAGCTGCCGAGCATGTATTTGGCGATGTGGATGTTTCCGGAGTAGGCGTTGCGATTGGCAATGCCGAAGAGAACATAGAACATGACTGGGAAGCCAATGATGGCGAGCGAGAATGAGCGGGTGCGTAGGAGTTTGAGGAATTCGTATTTTGTTTCTTTGCCAAAGATGGGAAAGATGGGCGCGGTACGTAACAGCGAAGGCGTAAGAGCTGGGGTTGCCATAATTTCTCCTTGATTGCGGTTCGATTTTTACGTCGGAAGTTTTCTTTTACGAGGTCTGTGTGAGAGCGAGGAAGGCGTCTTCGAGGGCAGGGCTGGCAACTTCCAGGTTGCTGAGGGTTTCGTCGCAAAGGAACATCTCGCGGAGTACGGTTTCTACATCGGCAGCTGTGACGATGGTGCGTCTTTCGTTAATTTCGACGCTGGTTACTGTCGGGAGTGCGCGGAGGAAATCAGCGGTGAGGCGAGTGTGGCAGCGGATGGTGCGGGCTCCTCCGATGCGCTTGATTTCGGCTGGTGTGCCCTCGTTGATGACGCGTCCTTTGTTAATCACGATGATGCGGTGTGCGAGGGCGTCAGCCTCTTCGAGGTAGTGAGAGGTGAGTAGGATGGTTTTGCCGTGCGCGGAGAGGGTGCGAATCTGTTGCCAGAGTGCGCGACGTGATTCGATGTCGAGGCCGACGGTAGGCTCGTCCAGGAAAATGAGGTCCGGGTTGCCGCAGATGGCGAGTGCGAAGAGGACACGCTGGCGCTGGCCGCCACTGAGCTGGCCGAAGAGTCGGTCTTCGATGCCCTGGAGCTGGGCGATGCTGAGGATGTCGGCGACGGGGAGTGGGCAGGGATAGTAGCTGCGGAAGAGGTCGATATGCTCACGAACCCGGAGCATTTCGCTGATGCGAGTGGATTGCAGCATGACTCCTACGCGTGAGCGGGTGGCGGCGTCGCGTGGGTTGTTGCCGAAGACTCGCACGATGCCGGAGGCAGGAGCGATAAGACCGAGGAGGATTTTGATGGCGGTGGATTTGCCTGCGCCATTGGGGCCAAGAAGGGCGACGATCTCTCCGGGGCGAAGGGCAAGCGACAGGCCATCGAGGGCGCGAGTGGCGCCGTAGCCCTTAGTGACGTTAGAGAGGGTCGCGATGGATTGCTGCGATGCGGGCAGCTCTGGGATGGTTGATTCTGTCTCGTAGGCGAATGCGCTTAGTGGCATGATCTTTCCCTTTCTCTGATTACAAGAGAGATCATGGGCTGCTTTTGGCGGCGACAGTAGTGTTGGGCGTCAGGAATCGGAGGTGACAGTTGTCATCTGCAGGACTTCTTCAGGAGAGAGGTTATGTCCGCGCAGGGCGCGGATGGCGAGTGAGTCGTGACGCTTGGCGAGGCGAGTACCGTGTTGATCGGTGAGGAGTTGGGTATGGAAGTAGTCGGGAGTAGGCAGCAACAGGGCGCGTTGGAGGAGAATCTGGCGGGCGGTAGATTTGAGGAGGTCGCTGCCGCGAACTACCTCGGTGATTTTGGTGTCGGCGTCGTCGATAACGCACGCCAACTGATAGCTGGAAAGGTTGTCTTTGCGCCAGATAAGGAAGTCGCCGAAGGCGTTTTCAGGAGAGCGGCCTATGGCTGGCCCAGCGGAGAAGGATTGTGGGCCGAGGTTCCGATCGACGAAGGTAATGGTTTCGTTGTCGGGGACTCGGAAACGGTAGTTTGTGTCCGCCGCGAAAGTTGGTCTTTCGGTTCTTGAGGGACGACAGTGGTTGTTGTAAATGGGTTCGTCGTCATCGTCGTGAGGGGCTTGGGTCACGCGAGTGAGGTCTTTGCGGCTGCAGGTGCAGGGATACGCGAGGCCTTGCCTAAGGAGGTGTTCCAAGGCTTCGCGGTAGATTGAGATTCGTTCGGATTGCGAGAGCATGGGTGGCTGCCACGTGATGCCTAACCAGGCGAGGTCTTCGAGCATCGCGTCGACGTATTCGGGTTTGGAGCGGTGGGGGTCCAGGTCTTCGTTGCGGAGGAGCAGGGTGCCGTTGTGTTCGCGAGCGCGGGTGAAGGCTTGCCAGAACGTGGCGGCATGCCCGAGATGGAGAAGGCCGGTGGGGCTTGGAGCGAGGCGGCCGATGTAGGGACTGGGCATTTCTTTGATGATAGGTGGAATGGCTTCTGACTGACTCAGATAGAGGAGGGCATTTGCCATTTGAGGCGTATGGGAGCAAAATTGGAGAACTCCGGGCCCACGCACCTTCCCATGGCATGCCTGTCGGAGCTTACGAACTGACTCCCTTCTGTCCCTAGTTCCTGATGGCTTTCACAAAACGATCGAGCGGCTTGGCGTTCGCGCGCCTTCGTCTGCATCTTCATCACGGTCTGCAGCATTGGAGGATTCAAATGACAACGATACGAAGCACTTGGACGCTCTCCTCTCCGCCGCCACTGACTGGCCTTTTGCCGGCGAGCGATTGGTCGGGCGCAGTGCAAATGGCGGTTCCTAACGGAACACTACTGGCGCAAAACGACGCGACTCATTTGTATGTCGGTCTCGATATTACGGCCGAGACCGGCGTGGCCAACACGAACGATTATTTCTGGTTTGTGGTGGACATCAACAATAACGGCGTTATCGATGCTTATCGTGACAAGTTGTTCTCGATTCTGCCGACCAACCAAAACCGTTTGTACATGTTCTACATGCTTGGTCCGAATACGGATACACCGGTGTCGCCGACACAGGTGATTCCATCGAAGCTGCTGAGTGGGTTTGGGCCGTCGATGCTGTCTGCTACGAATCATCGACAGTGGCAGCTCTCGTTCGACCTCACTGATTTGGGCATTACTATCGACCCCTTGAGTCCTGCTCCGGTAGTGAATTTTGGATTGAGGATTGGGACGCTGGGAGGGTTTGTTGGCGAGACACCTCCGAATCCGCTGGGGAATTTTGCGGACCTACACTCGATTGTTCTTTCAACGATGCCTGCGATTGTCGTTCCCCCTGGAAGCCTTGGGCCGGTGATCGCCGCGGTTGGGCTGATCGGTACGGGTGATATTGCTGCAGATGGCTACTGCACGATTACGCCACCTTACTATTTGAATCCCACGGCAGCGGCGTTTTGCGGCACGCTGAATCTGATTGGCAATGTGGCTACACTGACTTCGTTGTGGGCAGCGGGCGCAAGAAAGTACAAGGTGCTTCATCGCTACGGCGCGACGGTAGCTGCGGCGAATGCTGCTACCTTCAGTCCGATTCTCCAGGCGTGGGCAAACTTCGAGATTGTCGGGACGATTGATGTCTGGCAGTCTTTTGGTCCGGATCCGAGCGGATTTTATACGTTTGTAAATCCGGCGCTTCCGTATACGATTCAGAACCTCCTGTTCCAGTGGACTACGTCTGCGGAGCCGGATGGTGTGCATCAGTTTGAGATCAACTTCTTTAATGCTGCCAATGTAGCGATGCCCGTGACCGTCCAGGTGTTGACACTTAAGCTAGATAACCAGCCGCCGATTGTGAAGCTGCTCAACGTGTTGCATGCGGGAACTCCAGTATCGCCGTGTGCAATTGTCACTCTGGCTTCCATTACCGATGGGGTGCAGTTGCAGTATGAAGCGTATGACTCGGAGGGCGATCTCTACAGTCTCGCTTTGACGACGTCGTATGGAGCGGGAGTGACTTCGTCGATCTACAGCGATAGTTATCCGGCGCACGCGAGTCCATCGCATATCTGGCAAGGCGTTACGAGCGATACGCGGCCTGTCTCTCCTGCTGTCTGGGTTCCACCGTACACGTGTGCCTATCTATTTGAGATCACGGCGTGGACTCGAACGACGAATGGGTATAGCTATCCGGTAGTCTACGCTCAGGACTTCCAGACAGTGACGTTGATCAAACCCGCCATCATCTTCAAGCCAATACCGATTAGCGGGCCCAGTCATCTGGCTGCAGCTGGATTCGAGAAGCTGCCGGAGACTGGCGATCTGGCTAATATGAAGGCGAAGGCGCTGCCGGCGAAGTAGTGCCATACGAGGAGCGCTCCACTCGCCGTTCGGAGAGAGATTTTCGAACGGTTGAGTGGGGCGCACACATGGCATAGAGAATTGTGGGGATCCTGGGCCGTGACGCCATGTTGTTTTTCATGAGTGAGAAAAATGAAGCGTCAAGGCGACGATATCATGCGCATCGGACAGCAGGTGTGGCTGCGTTGCATGGTCTGCCACTGGCGACTTTCTGGCAGCGCGTATTGGACTACAGCATCGACGTGATTCTGGCAGTGGTCATTTGGGCGCCGCTGGAGTTTGCTTGGCGGCGTTAGGTTCTTCATGAGATCGCAATCTATTTGAAGTGGGATTTTCATGAAGCGGGCAATCTGCTGGTGATGGTGCTGTTTCGGGGTGGCAAACTACCTGGGCAACGGCCAGACGCTAGGAAAGTGGGTTGCGCGGACGAGGGTGATGTTGAGCGAATGGGATTGTGGCAGTCGCTTGAGCGGGCGCTGGGATATGGTGCGCCGTTCTTGAGGGCGGGTTGGGTTTTGCGCATTTTTTCTGGGATCCGAATCGAATGCGCGCAGGACCGATTGGCAGAGACGATCGTTGTCGATCAGAGGAAAACGGAGATTGCAAAGCCTGCTTGATCAGCCGACATTGAACTCGGGGTCGATCGGGATTTGCAGGGCTGAGGCGAGAGCGTTGGTTTCGGAGGCCATCCCGATGACAGCCAGGAGTTCGGCGTGTTGCTGGTCTGTCATGCCTTTGGCACGGGCTGCGGCGGTGTGGGAGTGGATGCAGTAGCTGCAACTATTGGTGACAGAGACGGCGATGTAGATGAGCTCTTTGGTAAGGGGGTCAAGTGCTCCGGGAGCAATCATGACCTGCTTGATGCTGGCCCAGGTACGCTCGAGGAGTTCAGGCTGGTTGGCGAGGGCTCGCCAGAAATTGTTAATAAAGTCGGATTTTCGTGTTGCCCGAATGTCGTCGAAGACGGCCTGGATGCGTGGGTTGGCAGAGATTTCGGCGTCGGTGAAGAGTTTTTGTGTGGGCATGGCTTATTCAACATCATAGTTGGGCCTGGCGGTTTTGTTTTCGCTCCTGCGGCATTCGTGGTGCTCCGAGCGAAATGAGGGGGGATGATTCCGTTTGCTTTGCTCTAGTTCAGAATGACGGCTTGGATGAAAATTAGAATCTCTATAATTCGGTGACGCTGTTAGTCGATGGGTCAAGGAGATGTATGCAAGAGACGAAGGTGGCAGTGCGGGTTGCTTCGGTTGAGGATGCCGTGGTTTGCGGGAAGATTTGCTACGACGCATTCTTTGCAATTAGCCAGCGGCATGGGTTTCCCTGTGATTTGCCGGGGGTCGAGCACGCCACGGGACTGCTTTCGATGATGTTTGCCAGCCCGGATTTTTATTGCTTGGTCGCGGAGGTAGGCGGGCGGGTTGCTGGGAGCAATTGTCTGGACGAGCGGTCGGTCATTACGGGTGTGGGACCGATCACGATTGATCTGGATGTCCAGAATATTGGAGTGGGACGGAAACTGATGCAGATCGCGATGGATCGTGCGAGCGAGAGAGGCGCGGTTGGGGTTCGGTTGGTGCAGGCTGCTTTTCATAACCGGTCGCTGTCGCTTTATGCGGGGATGGGGTTCGAGATTCGAGAGCCGCTGGCTTGCATGCAGGGGAGGGTGCAAGGGTGGTATGGTTCTGGTTGCGGTGTGCGCGTGGCTCGAGCGGAGGATTTGGAAGCGTGCAATGCGGTGTCACGACGGGTGCATGGATTTGAGCGAGGTAAGGAGTTGGCGCAGGGGATTGAGGGGGGAACGGCGCGGGTAGTGGAGCGCGGCGGAAGTATTACGGGATATTCAAGTCATCTGGCGTTTTTCGGGCACTCGACGGCGGAGACAAATGCGGATCTTCAGGCTCTGATTGTTTCGGCGGACTCATTTGCGGGGCCGGGGATTTTGATACCGACGCGGAATGGTGGACTGTTTCGGTGGTGTCTGGCGAATGGGCTGCGCGTGGTGCAGCCGATGACTTTGATGTCGACGGGGCTTTATAACGAGCCGGCGGGAGCTTGGATGCCTTCGGTTTTGTTCTGATCTTTTCGCAGTATGGCGATGGCTTACATGTAATCGACGCCATACTGGACAGGGATTTGGGTGAAGGCGATGCGGGTGGGCGCGGATTCGCGGGCAGGGAGCATTCCGGCGAAGTGCAGCGTTGTGTGACCATACTTAAGGTTGAGCTTGTCCATGGTGGTAGACAGCTGGGCGCGGTTCCTGGGGTCGACAAAGAGCTCGGCCTGATGCTCGTCTTCGGGGACGAGGCCGCGCATGGTGATACCGACAAAAAAAGGGCGGTTGAATTCAGGGTCCTGCGGGCGCTGCGACCAGAGTGAGCGTAGAACGTTGAGGAGGGTAAGGGTGTCCTGGCAATCGCGGAAGCGGGCCTCCATGCCCCAAGCGGAGTTTCTGATGCCGGAGTAGTGGCGCTTAACCTTGCTATGCTCGGCACGGGCTTCGGCTTGCTCGCGGGTAAGCTGGTAACGGATGGTGAGAGCGAGAGAGCCTGCGTAGAAGCGTTCCATGCGGAGACGCATGGCGGCTTTGTGCAGGAGTTTGTGGGCGACGGCCCACGAGCCTTCCGGGGAGCGATGTTCGGGCGCGAGGACGTGGGAGTGGCCAAGAGATTTTTGTACTTCGGCTTGCACCTGATTGTTGCCGGACGCATCTTCGGTCTGGGCTCCGCGGAGCCAGTGGTACATGCGATTTCCCCAGACAGAGTCGAAGAGCTTGTTCATCTGGTTGTGGTCGAGAGTGAGAAGTTGCTCCATGGTGGTGACACCCTTCCGATGAAGGCGGGCTTCGGTGCGCGCGCCTACGCCGGGAAGATCGCGGAGGTCTAAATGTGCAATTGCCCTTGGCAATTGAGATGGGAGCAAGCCGATGAGGCCATCAGGCTTCTGCATGTCACTGGCGATCTTGGCGAGGTAACGGTTTGGCGCCATGCCAATGGAGCAGCGAAGAGCGGTTCCAACATTTTTGTAGATAGATTGCTTAATGTCGAGGGCGATCTGACGGGCGCGGGGCGGCTCCTGCTCGCGGCCCATGAGTTGGCAGACCATCTCATCGATTGAAGGTCTGTGAGAGACAGGGCAAGCGAGTTCTACGGCCTCGCCAATATCGTGAGAGTATTTGGCGTAGTCGGCGTGATCACCGGCGACGAGAATGATGCCAGGGCAAAGCTTTTTGGCTTCTCCAACCTGGGTGCCGGTCTTGACCCCGAAGGCCTTGGCTTCGTAGCTGGCGGCGATGCAGCATGTAGTGTCGGCCATTGTGGGGACGACAGCGAGCGGTTTGCCACGATATTCCTTGTGAAGTTGCTGTTCGACGGACGCGAAGAAGCTGTTGAGGTCGATGTGGAGGAAGGCGAAGCGATCGGGATGAGGCGAGGCAGGCATCAGCAAATATATTAACGAGATTGTATTCGCTTTTTATTTGCTCGCGCCATCTACCTCCGCTATGATTTCAGTCATGTTTTCAGTCTAATCTCGGTTTCGCCAACTCATGGCGATTCTTCTGCTTACGATTCCAGTTCAGGCTAAAGACTCAGCCTTCCAAATTGTTGATTGGCCGACTACAGACAACCCCGTTAATGAGATGTTCCGCGTGCGCCGTGAAAGGCGTTTAGTCCACAGTGGGTGCAAGTCCCACCCGGAAACTGGTTCGTTCCGCCCGGTAGCAATCGGAGCAGCGGGGGAGGTAACAATGCTGCTGAAGCCTCCGGTGGAAGAGGGTCGTAAAGCGACTCTGCAAGCGTGCAGGCCGTAACGTGAGTGAACGCTGAGCAAGCCTCGAAATTCATGATGCAGGAGCCGACCCGCCGCGGACTTGGGGAAGGCCGATGAGGGGGAAGAGTATGAGCGAACAGCTTCCGCCAACCTGCCGGGGTAGTGGCGTCGGCATGTAAGCAAAGGGGACTGAAGGCAACACGGGAAGCCCCAGCGGTGATTGCGGTTGGATCAACTGGCAGCTCGCGAGAGACAGGCCGGGCCGTGTGGGGTGGCGGAGAGGCTTGCAGTACCGATGAAGCCGGGTAATGCCGGTGGAGGGAAGAGGCCTCAGTTGAAGGCGAACGCAATAAGCGACAAAGGACAACGGGATTGGTGATGAGCCTAACAACCCTAACAAGCGTTCAGAAGTTG